>OEQP01000026.1_pt1 | contig 27304 bp, 23 predicted proteins | sample 1539791 | NCBI WGS metagenome assembly OEQP01 (sample SAMEA3891866, study PRJEB23780) | metagenome | biome: terrestrial biome; feature: animal house; material: Caecal content | place: Italy | collected 2015-05-05
CTCAATAAATAATTTAGCATATAACTGTCCCTTATTGTATTCATCGAAGAACTCTGCGCCTTGACCATTTTCTGCCAAATCATTTAGGTACTCACACATCTCTTTGATTGACCTGAATTGACTTAATTTTATTTCTCTCATAATATTCTCCCCTCTAATCTCTTATTCCTCACATTCAGCTCTACCTTTTGCTTGAACTGGTTTCCTTTTTCAATTTCACCCGTAGAGTAACGATTTCTTTCTCCACCTATTCCCGTTGGACAAGGAGCCGTTGGGCCTCCTCCCGGTTAAATCTTTGGACACCTGTATCTTTTCCTAAGCATTTGGGATGAAAATTCTATGCACCTAGTTGGCGTAGAAGACAGAGAAATTGGTAAAGCAAGGTTCACGGATATTCAGTTCCGTCCAAAAGGGGGCACCTCCGGCAGCTAGGAAGTAGAGGCAAGCTCTTCCAGGGTAACCTTCTCGTAGTCAGCCAGATTAATCCGCCGGTAAGCCTCCCAGACCCGAACTTGTTCCCGCGACCAAAACACTAAGAGTATGGGGTATGGAATGGCCCGTATGATAATTTCCGCCAACCGCCGCACCTGGCAACATATGCCAGCACTACATCTCGGTCTGCTCTAATATCATCATAAATATAATCTATTAAATTGGTATGGATTCTCGGTGATGTCATCACCATTTCTTTATCTTTCTGCAGCTCGGAAGAAACATATTGCAGTGCTGTTCCATCCTGCCTCAGTGTGGCTAACGCCACATTTTTTCGTTCTTAAGCCTATCAAGAGCATCTCCCCTTTTAGACACAAAAGCCATTACAACATTCTTGTAAAGGGGGTGCTGGTATTGTACTCCTGTATGAGCATTACCCAATTCTTCGCCCGATACGCATCCCACACCGCTAATACTTCTCCGACTTGACTCCCGCCCTGTCTGTGTTATCAAAAAACTCACCGTGAGTTTTTGAAGTTTGAGACATTATCTCTAAGTAATCGGAAGAGATGATAGGTGGGCGGTTATTAAGCACTTACGAATATCTGGAAATGGGAAACGTCACAATGGTAAGCTTACTAATGGTCAGCTACAAAGCCCATCCTAAGTATTCCGTGATCAGCAAAATTCTCACCTGGAACCCCAGATAGGGACTTTGATCAATAATCATATTTTTTGAAACCAATATCTCTAAGTACCTTTGTGCGAATGTACTTATGGGTATCTCTGTTAGTTTTAATCAATTCTTTTACAAACTCAGTATCTTCCTTGAGTTCTTCCGGCACATACTCTAACACCTGTTCAAGTCTCTTGATTGCGGTCAACACAATTTCTTTATCATATTTAAGCTCCTCAGAAGCATACTCAAAAGCAAACCCACTATTGGCTACCGCAACCATTACTACTTCCCTGTCGTTTTTCAATTCAGCAGAAGCATATTCCAGTGCAGATCCATAATCAGAAACCGCAGTTAGAACAACGTCTTTATCAGCCCTCATCTCAGCAGATGCATATTGGAGTGCGTATCCACTTTTTGAAACTGCTATCATCACAAATTCCTTTTTGTTTTTCAGTCTGTCCGATACATATTGCAAAGTATTGGTGTAGCTTTTAACTGCTGCAAAAGCAATCTCATCGTCATCTTTGAATCTTTCTCCGACGGACTGAATGACATTGCCACATCTAGAAACATACGCCAGCACAACATCTCGGTCTTCTCTTAATTCATCAGGAACGTACTCAAATAAATTGGTATGAGTACTTGGTGATGCCAACACCACTTCTTTGTCTTTACGCAGCTCAGAAGAAACGTATCGCAGTGCCGTTCCATCCTGCTTCAGTGCGGCTATCGCCACATCCTTGTCATTCTTAAGTCTATCTGATGCGTAACTGAGAGTTTTTCCCCTTTTAGACACAGCCGCCATGACCACATCTTTGTCATCGCGCAGTTCTTGGGAAACATACAGAAGGTTTTCGGCGTCTTGAATTACTGCAGTTAATACGATTTCTTTCTCATGACTTATTCCTTTTGGAACAAACTGTATCATCTCACTCATGTGTGAAACAGCAAACATCGCAAGTTCGCTATCATTCCTCATTGCTTCGGATGCATACTGATATGCAACAGGATTGCTGCTGATAGCGGCGGATACAACTTCTCGATCATTCCTGAGCTCCTGAGATGCCCAGCTTAGAATCCACCCATTTTGAGATACTGCTATCAGCATGATTTCTTTGTCACTTCGGAATCTGTCAGAAGCGCACTTGATCGCATCATAAGTTTGGGTTACAGCCGCCAATATCACATCTCTATCATCACACAATTCAGGTGAAACGCAGCGTAGCATATACCCACAATTAGAGACTGCCGCCAAGACGATTTCTTTATCTTTCCGAAATTCAGGATCCACATATTCCAGCAAATCCCCTCTCTTTGCAACAGCCTTAATTACAAAATTTCTATCTTTCAAATGCTTCTTGTAAATATGTTTTTTGTCGCAGTAAACGCGGCAGCTATACACATATGCAAGCGCAACATCTGCATCCGCTTTCAATTCTCTAGACATTTTAGTGAAGCTGCTTGAATCGGCCTTAATCATTTTGATTGCCTGCTCTTTTGTAATCCCATCCATAGGTATACCTCCTTTATTGTGTTCTAACCCCATACAGTGTTATATTGTAATTATATCTTTTCACCAGGAAAATCAACTTGCGATAAGATTGTCTATTCAAATTGTGTGTATGGATTGATGATTATCTGCCGTTAACCTCATCTTGATTGGTAAATCGCATTTATCCTTCTGGACTTTGGCGATTTTTTGATAATGAACCTTTTATATGAGAGAGTAAACAGCTGCAGGTTGTGCCGCCGCAGAATATAATTCTGCGATCATTGGGGCTTGGGGTATGCCCTCAACAAGCGTTTGTGGCGAGATGGATAGCCACAAGCATTGCTTGCTACAATTACCTATAACTTATCGCTTATCGATTGATATACCAAATATAATGGTCAAACTTGCGTCTGCGAAAAGGGATTTGAATATCATTTCGATCCAAAATTTCCGTAATGCAATCTGAAAAATCTTTATAATTATAGGTTTTTCGCCACTTGTTTATCTGGGATTCCTTGGTAGATATCGCATATCTGGGCAATGTCTTTGCTACGACACTGTCAAAGATTGAGTAGTCATCCCTCTCATAAACATTTACGTTGTGGTAAGTGCAGTATTTTGTTGCAAAAGAAAACAGGTTAACACGCCCTGTATTTTTTGCCAGCAGGTTAACCAGATCCGGATCTCCTTGTCTTATCCGTTCGTCAAAGTCCGGAGTATTCAATATGAGTTGAACCAAATCGTTGGTACTTACTTTGCTCCGGTGTACTCCAAGGTGCGTGGAATTCGTCATGTCAACCAGTGCTATTTTCATAGCTATCACTTCCGGAACCTCGTTCAACGGAAACATACGAAACGCATTACGGAGCAATTCGTAGTCGGTTCCATAGTCAGGGGATTCAAGTACCTTCTGATGAATCTGCTCTATCCCCTGAGCATTTAGCGTCAGTACCTCTTTAACCGGGTAGTGAACTACCTTCACTGCTGGTTTCTCCCGTTTTTCTTCAATGGTTTTCGGTCTTTCCTGATATGGCATCTCGAGAAAATCCAAAAATCTCCGAAAGCAGGTCATGTAACCATTGATGTACTCTGCCAATTTGGGTGTAGAAAATTGATATATTGCCTGCAGCAACATCTCTTTTCGATCTTCTTCCTTAGCCTGAACCGCTTGCCAAAATATCTCCTTACCACATTTCCGCCAGAGAAAAAACACTTGATTGGACATGGTATTTACTGTGTTTTCTTTTTTTCCACTGCTGAAAAGGAATTCCCGAAAAGCACCGCGCAGTTGGTCGTATTCCATTGCTTTCGCTAATCTGTAATCCATATTTCCCTTCTTTCTTTTGGTCGCAAGCAAGCCGAATTATATCTGCTTATTGTTAAAGCGGCTATAATACTGCTCCAGCTTCTCGTCGCAGATTTTCTCAATCTCTGCCTTTTCCTCTTTGCTCAACTTTTTCCAAACCGCCTCATCCACCTGGACGATTCCCAGGGTTTTTGTATGGCGCAGCATTTGCATGTCTTCAAAGCGCTTAAAGGGATTGGCAAGGATATTTCGCTCCGCTTCTTTGTCCGTATAGCCGCCTTTGGCAAAAATACTGTTTTTCTTTTCCACTACCAGCCCCATAGATCGGCGGTTTTCGTAGTAGGAGCGGAAATAGGATACAATGTTCTCCAGCTTGATACGGCCCTTCTCGTCGGCGTAAAGAAAAATTGCTTTGATAAGAACCGGCTTGTAGGAATAGCTCATATCCATCTGGCGGATCATTTCCAGGAACATCTCTTTTCGGTTACTGTCATCAATAAGCGTCCAGCCAAAGCTTTGTGCATATTTTTGAAGAGTCTCCTCTTTGAAGTACTTAAAGGTACGGTGCTCGCTCATAGGCACAACTAAATCCGGAACCAGTTTTCCCTCCCGGACATATCGCTCAATCGTCTCGGTCTGCACATCCACCCGGCGGACAAACTCCATCTGGGAAATCATACCGGCAGCCTCTTCCTGCCAGTTGAAAATATCCACTAGTTCATAGTCCGTGGCGTCAACAGGCCAGTCAATCAGGGCTTCCGGCTTCTCTCCCCTGCTATACAGTTCCTCTTCCACAGCTTTTCTTTCACTGGGAGCTACAGCCAGTCGGCCTGGTTTATAGTCCTTTAGCTTGAACAGACGGTGCAGGGATTGGGGCATATTATACTGGCTGGCATTGTCCACGAAATCAAAAACCATCAGGCTTTCTTTTCCCTCGAACAGCCGCATTCCTCTGCCCAGCTGCTGGGTATACAGCACCTTGGACATAGTGGGACGGGCCATGAACAGAACCTCAATTTCCGGACAGTCCCATCCCTCGTTCAGCAGATCACAGGCACACAGGACCTGAATTTCCCGGCTGACAAATCTGTCCTGAAACTCCTTTCGCTCCGACTGCTTCATGTCTCCTGAGACCGCAGCGGCAGAAATTCCTTCTGCCCGGAACAGCCCTGCAATCTGCTGGGCATGCTTTATAGAGGCACAAAACACCACCGTGCGTTTATTCCGGACATACTGCAGCCAGGTATCCACAATCAGTCTGTTCCGCTCCGGAACATAAATCTTGCTCTCCAGATCCCGGATGTTATACTGCACGCTATTGAAGCGCACCTTTGTCAAATCAATGTTGGTATGTATGCGGATACACCGCACCGGCACCAACTCACCGATTTCCACGGCTGTCTGGATATCCAGCTTATGCGCTGTATTTTTGAAGATATCCAGAATCACCTTATTATCGTCGGTACGCTCCGGCGTGGCAGTCAGTCCCAGCGTGAAAGAAGGCTTGAAGTAGGACAGCACCTTCTGGTATGTATCCGCCGCAGCATGGTGGGCTTCATCCACGATGAGGTAATCAAAGGCATCGTCTTTGAAACTGTCCAGGTGCAACGCCACACTCTGGACACTGCCGCAGACCACGTGGGCGTTTGGCTGCTTGATGCTTTCCATATAACGCCCAACGGTTACACCGGGCCAAAGCTTACGAAATGTCTCCCTTGCCTGATTGACCAGCTCCTGGGTATGGGCCAGGAACAACACCCTGCCTCCGCAGCTTTTGGCATCCATCACCGCCGTAACGGTTTTTCCCGTTCCGGTGGCGTGATATAAAAGTGCTATGGTTTCCCGATGGTCCCGCATGGTCTGCAAAGATCTCAGGGCTTCCAGCTGATGCTTTTTCAGTTCCAGATGGGAACCGTCGATGGATTTGCCTCTCTGCTTGGGCAGATAGTCCTCAATCTCCCGGAACTGGGGATGGCTGCCCAGGAAAATCCGCAGCTCATCCTTTACCGCCTCCGGTTGGATTTGCATCTGCCGTACTGCCCAGCGGTACACATCCCAGCCCAGGTAAACCATGCTGTTCTGTTTCAGCAGGTCATCATAGAACTTCCCGGAGGATACCAGCTGCTTATTATGGGACGCCTCATCGTCAATCTCGATTGCCACTCTTCTGGCACCGTTCTCCAGCACGAAGTCCGCATAGCGGCTGTTCTGATAAATGTCGTAGAAATGGTACTGGGAATACAGATACCCTGCTTTTTCTGCGCCAAATGTATCGCTGAACAGCTCTATGAACAGATCCTCCGCAGCACTGCCGGAGGCTGCATGATAGGCAGGCATAAAATCACCTCACATTATTCGTGCCAGTCGCTCACTTTCCGGGACTTGCTCCTGAAGTTCCCGTAATTTAGACAATGAAATAGGCCGCTGACCGTTCTTTTGCGTTTTCCCGCAACACCTCCAGACAAGGTTGCCAGGGCCATTGTATTCCACGGAAAATGTTCCGTCTCTATGTATCTTCAGCACCAAGAGCCACTCCGGTTCACTGGATATCGCAATACGATTTACCTGCGTAGCTTTGATTTGTACCAAACGGCCGTTTGGAGCCTGTGCGTCATGTGTTTCCTTACCTGCTTCAAACAGTTTCAGGTCAAAGCAGCTGGCAGCCAAAGCCTCTCCAATACTTCCAATCATATGGCCATCTGGGGTGTAGTGCCGTCCCGGAAACAGGCTTTCCAATTCTTGGGCAGTTTGATACAGAACCCTTATCTTTTCAGCTACCGCGCTTTGCAACAATTCTAAGCTCATTCATATACTTCCTTTAGCAGAATTTTCTTTTCAAATCTACCACGTTCCATAGTTTTATCCATGCGCGCCTGCTCCAATTCCGCCCAGGTCCACCCCCGTGCCTTCACAACTGCCTGCATAACCTCCAACAGATCTGCCAGTTCCTCCAGGGATTTGCTCTCCTGATATTCTGCCAGCTCCTCATTCAGCTTTTTATCCAGGAAGTCCAGGTATGCACTATCGGACAGTTCCTCGCAGATACAGATTTTGCCTCCTGCTGCAATGATTTCCGGGATGCGGTCACGGACAAGTTTAGAATATGATTTCACGACCTCACCTCTTTTGAAACCGATCTTTCCATGATTTTCTAAAGGGAATTTCAAAAAAAGTTTTCGCTTCTTCCAGATTCATCACAACCCATTCTCTGGATTTGTGTGCCTCCAGAGTTTCCGGAAGTTCTTTCAGAATACGGTCTGCCTCCCACGTCGCTCCAGCGTTGTACCGAATCTCATTGTTTCGCTGGGAAACATCAAAGGAAGACCGGCTGGTATTCCAAGCATTTCGAATTGTTTTAATGGCATAGCTACCGGTCACTTTTTCACTGAAGTAGTCCTCCAGTGTGAGTTGACGTATATACCCGGGGCAGTTTTCTTGGGAGTACTCCCGGAATATCTCCGTAAGTACACGGGAAGACTCGGCCAAAATATCCGGCGCACTCTCGGATTCATCACTTTTCATCTCTTCCAGGAGATCCGATACAATTTCCAGCATCCTACGCAGGTACTCCCGATACAAAGCCGTGCCAACCTCACGCTGAACCGTACGCACAACACTGCTGCGCATAACTTCCGTATTTGTAAGACCTGCCTGGACACGACAGATTACGGTACGGCGAATGACTTCCGGTGCAACAGCTTTCACATCTTCATTTGCGCTGATAACAACTGCAGGATAGTGAAGTAAACCATCCGCAACACCAAAATCGTCATTTTTAATGGTCTCAATAGCGTGCTGATTGAAGCGGGTATTGGTCAGGTCGTCTACAATAATCGGAGCACCTTTTACGGTGCGCTTTAGTCCCTCGATGCTGGAGCGGGTAAAGTCCGGAGCTGAGATTTTGGTTTTCTGCCCAATCATCATTTTCAGAAGCGTCTCCAGAAAGCTGGTTTTTCCCGCCTTACTTTGTCCGTACACCAAGCCAAATACCGGATAGGGCAACAGATTTTGATTATATCGCACCGCCATATCCCGCATACAGGCCATAAAAGGCGTGCAGAAAAACCAATTGGCGAATTCAAAATATCGCCGCTGCATCCCGCTTACATCTCCATGGAACTTTTCGTAACCATCCATATATTTCAGGAAGAGGGACACATCCTTTTGGATTTCTGCCTGGGTTGGGTTCAGTTCCAGATTGACACCGTTTAGTTTCACAAGCATTTCATCCGGGAATACCTCTAACTGCGGATACTCGCTTTGCAACTCTTTTTCCTTTGTTTGGGTTGCTACCACCTGCCGGCGAATGGTTTTGATTTTCTCCGGAGACAGCATAAGTTTTCCCTTTTTATCCAGTTTTGGGACAGACGGAGCAAATTTTCCTGCCAGATTCTTCACATCCAGGACAAACCGTACTTCCTCTTTTGCTTCCTCCACTGGCTGCAACACCAATGCCTTTTTGACTTTGACAGTTCTGGATATAGGAAGCTCCTCCAGATTTTCTCCATTATCTGCACAGAGCAGGGTATCCTTTCCAATCTCATCGGTACAGTCCTCCCGCAGCTGGCAGTAGCAGTTCCAATACCAATCGAAGGCTTCCTCTCCATCCACATAGCAGATATTCTCCCGCTGAAATCCCCCAAAAGCAGACCGGGACATATTCGCAGATCCCATTACCACACGTTTACGCCCATCCTTGCTGGACAAAAGATAAATTTTTTCATGGGACAAAACACTGCGCGCAACAAAAAGTCGCAGCGTACCATCTTCAACCCGGGATAACAGATCCAGCTTTATTTTGCTGGCGGTCTGCCGCATACGCTCTACCATTTTGCACTGATAAGCCATAACTTCCTGCAAAGAATAGGATATCACCTCATCACAGCCAAAAAGAATCTCCGCATCTTCAAACAGGCCAATCAGCTGATACACAAAATCAATTCCCGAGGAATAGGTAATGGCGTGGAGCGAGTCAAATCCCGAAAATAGCTCCTGCCAGGATAAGGTTTCTGCCCCGGCAAACTCCATTTTGACCACATCCAGTGAGGATGTCTTTGTGGAATCAATTTGCTGTTGATCTCCTTCAGTCATTTCAAATAACGATAAGGTCTCCATTTTTCTACCCCCTAACAGATCATCTGTGCTACATACGAAAATGTGAAATCATCTTACAGCTTAGTGGTCTGTACCACTGCGTTAATGAGTGGTAACCTATACACCTAAAAGGTCTTTACAATAGCGAATCTCCTCAGCCGTGAATAAGTCTTTATATTCAGGCTTACAAACAGAATGTTCCATCGTTAAATCTAATCGACCGCAAAGGCACAGGGTGGTATATCCGGAGGAAACGGTGCCAGTGGCCATTCCACTGGCTATTAAACGCTTTGCTGTTTCAACCCCGCCATATTGCGCCAACATCTGATTAAACCTGGTAGGATTATATTTGCACTCTTTTTTGGCCCGTAGCATCTTGTCTTTCAGTTCATTTTCGAACTGTATGGTAAGCTGAGGCATAACTTTCCCTCCTTAAAGCTGTTGACCGAAAATGTGCCACAATGCACAGTTAATCTATCCGTTCTGCAAGGCTCTGGAAACTATCCGCCTTCATGAACTTCGCATCATTGCCAAGGGCCGCAAAGTGTTTTTCTCCGCACCGAATCTTTGCCTGCTCTTTTGGGCGGAGATCTTTGCCTTCCATGCTCCCTTTTGTCTCAACCACAAAGTAAAGTCTATTCAACCCGTTGTCCTGAATAACCACAGCCCAGTCTGGGTTGTAGCTACCAAGAGGGGTGGGTACTTTGAACCAATCCGGCAGCTTTGCGTACACTTTCACACTCTCATTATTTTCAAGCTGTTCTGCAAAGCCACGCTCCACATCACTGTCGTAGACTACATACTCGTAGACAGAGCGATGACTCTCAAACATATTCCGTTCCAGATATCCGGTAAGTTCTTCCGAATCAAAGAGCTCCTGGGCATAAAACTCCGTGTCGCCCAGTTTGGTATATTTGATCCCATCCACAATAAAGAGCTGCATTGTGGAACTGATTAGTTTTGCCACTTGATCCATATACGCCTGTGGATTCTTCTTAAACAGCTGGAGTGTTTTGCTCTCGGTTAAGATTCTTACAATCGTTTTTCGAGTCAGACCAGTTCGATTTTGCAGATAGGTAATGATGTCGGGCAACTGCTCCTTCCCATCTGTTGTCATAACAGAGAGCCGCTGGGTTTCCGTGGTGTCCACGCCACCCTCCGATACCTGCACCTTTGCTTTGGTGTACATCAGTTTGGCCGCCCCCACATTCAGTTCCACCTGCATCTTCTCACAACACTGCTCCACAAGCTTCTCGGAATCAAACTCCACATGATATGTAGTCTTATATTTAATTCGATTCCAAAGCTCCTTAAAGTCCTCACTCAAAAAACGCTCTTTATTCAGGTGTACTGACCGTTTATCGTTTGCAGGCTTTATATTCAAACCTCCCGCAGCCTTCTTGCATACACCGGCGATAACGTGTTGATGCTCTGCCAATTCCGCGGGGACTTGCAAAGAGTTGGTCTTCAGAGCTTTTCTCAGGTCATCTGTAACCTCATCCTTGGCATTGAGATAGCCGCAAGACTTGAATGCCTGATAAATCTGCTCCGATTTCTCAACACCCAAATAGGCAGTAGAGCCATCAGGCTGGCGAATGGGAATGTTGGCAAAGCTGTGACTCTCCAGAATACCAAAGCGGATGCCTTCCTCCTCTTCATACTCTTTTTGGAGTGTGGCAGCAAATTTCTCATAGCTCTCGTTCGCCATAACAGTCAATGTGTTAATAGCAAAACCATACTGCCGCTCACCATTTTGATTCACGCATAAGCGCAGACCGCGCCCAATCTCCTGACGTTTCTTGATCTCACTCTTAGTTTCGTTCAGCGTGCAAATCTGGAATACATTGGGGTTATCCCAGCCTTCCCGCAGGGCGGAGTGGGAGAAAATGAATCTGAGTTTCTTGTTGAAAGATAAAAGTTCTTCCTTATCCCGCATAATCAGATTGTAGGCAGACTCGTCCACAGCCGTGGCACCGCTGGTATCCTTCCATTCTCTATCAGAATTCGTTCCTTTTTTATCACCGGAGAAATAGCCTCCATGCACCTCCTGGGGCAATGTGTCCAGATTCATATCCTGGAACAGTGTTCTGTACTTGGGGCGCTGGATCAGCTCCCGATAGTTCTTCTCAAACATCTCCGCATAGATACCGTTGTGGCGCACCCCGTCGGCATCGTAGTAGCGGTAGTTAGATACCTTATCGATAAAGAACAGACTCAGCACCTTGATACCCCGCGGATTCAAAACCAGCTCTTTATTCAGATGCTCCTCAATGGTCTTGCGGATTTGCTGTTCTTTAATGGCCCGGTCGTCAATGTCGCCCACAGCCTCCCCGAGGCGCAATATCTCTGGCTTTGTAGTGAAACTCACATATTCATGGCCCTTTTCACAGTATATATCGTCAATGACATAGCCGTTGTACACTTCCCGGTAGCCAGACAACTTCTCGGACAAGTCATCTCCCTGGCGCACGGTTACGGCTTTGCGTTTGATTGTGCCCTTGACCTCGCAGTCCAACTCAATCTTAGCTGTAATAGGCGACTTTTTATTATCCACAGACAGCAGCTTCATATATGCCTTATTGTGGTAATCCAGGCTCTCGAAACTGGCCACCTCAATTTGTTTTACCAATTCCAGATCAAAGGCATCCACTGCATCCAGTTTATACACCAGATTGTGCTTCTCTACATGCGTAGCAGAATAACGCAGGGTACACAGGGCATTCAGCGAGGACATAGCCTTCTTGGAGGCTGATGCGCCCTTTCCTTCCACGCTCTGGGGCTCGTCCACAATGACGATGGGGTTTGTCTCCTGAATCAGGTTGATGGGACGCATTCCGTTGAGCTTGTCAATGGCCCGATGGATGATGTTCGCCTTACTCTCCTTCTCTTGATCACCATCAAAGCTCTTGCGGAAGGCAGCAATATTGATGACCATGATGGAGATATTGTCATTGACTGCGAAGGAACGGACTTCCTCCGGTTTGCTGCCATCGTAAATATAGGTGTCGTAGACTACATTGTTATAAATAGTCCGAAAGTGCTCCCTGGTAATCTCCAAGGTCTTGGCCACGCCCTCTTTGATGGCAATGCTGGGCACCACAATGATAAATTTGGTGAAACCATACGCCTTATTCAGTTCAAAGATGGTGCGCAGATAGACATAGGTCTTGCCGGTTCCGGTCTCCATCTCAACATCAAAGTCGTAGGCACCCTTCTTCAGAGATTTGGTCTGGGGCAGACCATTGCGCAGCTGCACCGCCTGGAGGTTTTCCAGAATCTCATCCTCTAACAGTTCCAGTTTGTTGGCAATCCCGTTATCTGTGGTGATCTGACCTGCACCGTCCTCCATGGTAACAGTAAATGCACTCCGTTTTGGTGTCTGGCCACGAAAGAGATCCACCACAGCGGAAACCGCCTGCTCCTGGTAGTGGAGGTTGGCATCAAATTGTAGTTTCATTTGGTGGTCACCTCATATTTGTAAATTCTCAGCAATCGTTTAACCTCATTTTCATTCTCCATACTGTTGTTGAGCCGCCTATCATAATGTCTGTTGTATGGAAGCGGTATACTGTTGGATAGTCCAATTAGACATGCAGATGCTTCATACAAGTCCTTCTTTGAAGGAATACCCCATTTGCACCAAGACAAAGTTTCAATAAACGCCCGCAATTCAGATGCAAGCATTCGCAACTCTTCGGATGCAGTTTTGTAGTCATCCGGCAATTTATTATCGTGATCCGCAATATCAACCGGATTATGATAATAGTATGCATACATGGTCAATGATTTTGACACTTTCCCACGGAGTTTCTTGTAATTTTGCAAGGGTGTCAGCCAAATCTCTTTCAGCCATTCGCTAATGACAAATACCAACACACCAGAGAGAACAGTGATAACAACAGTCAAAGCATAATCTGGAACACCCGTCTTATCTGCTTGCTCCACAACCACTCGAATTACTTCATCTTCCATCGTGAACCTCACACCGTTGTAAAGGCATCCTCTTCCAGCCCGGCAGTTTTGAGGATCTCCTTGATGTTGACCTTTGCGCTGTCGTCTGCAAAGCCGTTGTCCTTGAACACCACACGCCAGGTCTCGGGGGTCAGTTCCTTGTATAGCGCCGCCATGCCCTCGGCCACCTCGGTGGTGATATGGTCATCCAGGCAGATCATGAGGGTGCCCATGCCGATCTCGTAGACATTCTTGCCACCGATGGTGCGAGTCTCCAGAGGCCAGGTGAGCTCCATGCCCATTTTCAGCATGATCTCATAGACCACATCCAGCTCACTGCGCCCATCCACATAGTTGTTGATGCTGTCAAAGAAGGTTGCTTCCAAGTTTTCATAGTCCGGCTGCCACTGTTTCAGGTTCGAACTGTCCAACTTGAATACCTTGAAGCCAATGTCCGGAACTTTCTTGGGCTGCTCCCCAATCTTCAACTGGGCGTTCTGCTCCTCAATCTCCGCCTTGATCCTCTCTCCTGCCCGGCGGATGCGCTCCTTGCCAATCTCGCAAATATTCTCAAAGTCAGCCTTGGCTGCTTCGGTACCTTCCGCACAGGGCTCCGGCAACTGCACCATGATGAACTTGCGGTTGCCACCGTCTTCTGCGTTTAGTTGCATAACAGCGTGGGCTGTAGTAGATGATCCAGAAAAAAAGTCGAGAATAATATCGTTTTTACTCATTTCGGTGCAAGTTTGCTGAATCAGAAACTTTAGCAAAGTATCAGGTTTTGGGTTGGTAAAAATTTTAATACTATCAAACAAATCGTATAGTTTCTCTGTAGTGGCTTTTGTTGCAAACAACCCAAGTTCGGTAACCAGTTGTTGCCTGTTCTCATATTCATTCAGGAACTCTTTCCTTGCCGGATATTTACTTGGATCGTTTGGAAAGATTATACGTTTCTCTTGTACCCACCGTTCCAATTTTTCCTGAGTATATGGAGTCTCAAACGAGAATTTCTGTCCAGTTTTTGGATCGGTAATGGTTCGAATTGGTAAACCCTGTCCCAATCTCTGTAGGTACTGCCGTTTCCACAGGCCTCGAGGGTCATTGTCAGGGTTTGAAAACCCATTATTTTCATCTCGGTCGAGCCCTCTAAATTTGAACTTCTCGATATGCTTTCCGTACGCTAAAATATATTCATGATTTTCTACTACCATATTAGCGGTTGTCATGCCCTGCGCCGCTTTTTTTGTATTCCATACAAAAGAACAAATTCTATTCTGTTCTCCAAATAAGTCATCACATATTTTTCTAATGTTACTTAGTTCGTTATCGTCTATTGAAATCATTATGATTCCATCATCTGATAATAAGTTCCTTGCCAAACGTAACCTAGGATAAATCATGTTAAGCCAATCTGTATGGTAACGGCCATTGGACTCTGTATTTGTTCCAAGCCTATTTCCTTCATCATCTACCTGACCCGTAATCCGCTTATAATTCTCAATGCTGTCAGAAAAGTCATCCGGGTACACAAAGTCATTACCTGTGTTGTAGGGCGGATCGATATAGATCATCTTGATTTTCCCATGGTAGCTCTTTTGCAGCAGTTTGAGCACTTCCAGGTTGTCTCCCTCGATGTAGAGATTCTGGGTATCGTCCCAGTTTTTGCTCTCCTTTTCCTCTGGGCAAGGCCGCAGGGTACCGGTGGTAGGGGTCTGCGCCAGCCGCAGAGCCTTGCCCTTGCCGTTCCAGGTGAAGTTGTAGCGTTCCTTTTCGTCGTCCACATACTCCCCCAGCACCTGCTTGAGCTTATCAAAGTCAATCTTTCCCTCCTCAAACACATCCGGAAAGATCTGACGCAGCTGCTCTATATTCTCCGCCGCCAAATCCGGCGTTTTACCATCAAGTTTTGTCATTGGTGGTGGCCTCCTCTAGCAAATCTTCATACTCACAAAACGGAACATTATTTTTCACAACACATCGGGGAACAATCGCACTAATACGGACCATACCATCATACTTATGGCCAAACAGGCTCCACTTATCTTTTTCTTCTGGAAGAAGTGGGGTTAACCGGCTTTCCTCCATCTCTATCGTCCGTGGAAATAAGCAGTTATATATATAATACTTCATTCTTTCTTCTCGTTTGTTTGGGTATCGGTTGTTGAAATTGGCCAATTCATCAGCTTTATTAACAAACTCTTTTAATTCTCCCATCGAAAAGACCGGATATATAATTTCTGTTTCTTCTGTCAGAGCCCGAAAATCTAATAGTCCAATATAAAATCCCGATTGATTACATACTGTCTGTGAAAGCACATCTATTTTATGAAAAGTGTGGATATCGTCCAAAAAGTCTTTTACCCTGAACCACTGTTCTTTGCGTTTATCAACTTCCCGTAACCCAGGATTCTCAATATTGACTTTCATTTATGATTTTCCCTCCAATTTCTTAATCCTCATATTCTACCCTACCTTTTCAAACATAGCTCAATAATGCATTACAGATATCATTACTCTCCACCGCTAAAGCCGGCGTTTTACATCAAGCTTTGTCATCCGTCATTACCTTCCTTTTAGCATTCATATTCTTTAGAAAGATTCCATGTTCCAAGCAATTTCCTTGAAGGCAGTCCAAATCTGTTTTTGTATGACAAGAAAATTTTCAACTCTTTTTTAGGAAAATTTGGAACTGTGTCAAAATATAGATTTGTTTTCACTTTCAGTGTTTTCAACGGAGAGAGTACAATTTGAGAAAAATCCGAAACACTTTGCTCTTCATCATCCTCCGATGTAATCATTACTTGGTCAATGTTGCTTACAAATTCTGCATTTTGAACTTCAAGTTTACAATTTTTAAGTAACCGCATTTCTCGGGAATAGCTTAGAAGTAGAACCTGACACTCAACTATAGATCTCTCGCCCTTTTCATGCCTACGTTCTCTGATCGAGCGATCAGGATTCAATACAATGTTTTCTCTGCTATCCAGCCAAATCACACGCACTTTTAGTTCTGTGGCATCTATTCTTCCTTGCCTTTCAATAAAAGACAGAAACCAGCCAAGAAAGACACCGAGCAACCCTATTAGTCCGCCAGCTATTGCTTCACCCATTTACTTTTGTCTTCCTTCCTATTTTAATTCTCATGCTCAGCTTCATCTTTCTAAACATCCACTGGATAATCTACTACGATACTCTGCATTCCCCATCGCCAAATCCCGTGTATTGCCATCAAGTTTTGTCGTCTGTGGGAGGGGCCTCATTCTTTATTTGAAAATACGTTACATGTACTTTTCCTTCATTGGCAGACTGCATCGCAACATACAGCATCGATTTTCCATCTGACAAATGGGCCAAATGGATATCAAGAAGGTTTATAATCTCATCTCGACATTTTTCAACGAGAACTTTATACTCGGAGTAGTCAACCGGGTTTCCAAATGGATTTTCAGAGTGCATAATCGCACCAATTTTTTCGTAGTAATCCATCAAAGTATCACATGATATATAGTCACCAGCGTCAAACTCAATAAACTCATCTGGCCGATCATCATGTTGTACAATTCGGATTGGTGTCGGATAAAATTTTGGATTAATTCTTTTTAAATCTTTGGAGATAAGAGGTGCCTTCCAGTCCCTTCCCAACCGGTTATACATTTCTAAATAGATTTCTGAATTTGCCACCAACGAGGACATAACAATCAATTCAATGCACTTTCGCAACTGTAAACAGCATAATTCGATATTGCTGGCTTCGTATAGAGTTGTGTGACTTTTCTTCTGTATTATCGAGTCAATCACTTCAATACGTCGCTTGATTAATTCCATTTGCTGTATATACAGTTGTAGCTTTTTATCAACCGTTGTCATAATCATCTCTCCAACTTCTTAATTCTCATATTCAGCTCCGCATTCCAGCTAAACTAAGTCTCATTGTCGATCTCCACTTACAGTGTAGCAATTCCCATCTTCGTCAGCTCCCACTGGATCAGGAACTGCCTGTCCATCTACTGCGCAATCCACTCTCTTCACATCTACATACGCTCCAGGCATCAGTTCGTACTTCTTATGACCATTCTTTCTCTCCGAGCATATAAAACAATCAGATATTTTATATTTCGCCGTTTACCCTATGATTTTCTTGTAGTCGTCAAACGCCTTCTTTATCTCGTCGTAGCTATCATATATACTCTGGTCGTTGATGTGTGTTGACAGGAGATCCAACAGCGGCCTAATACTTTCTCCTAAATACGCAGGAATCGGAATGGAGAAATTACGATCAATGGCTTTAGCCGCTAAATACTGTCCGTAAAATTGAGCTATATAGTATAGATTCCATTGTTCTTTCAAAATACTTTCATATTGTTTCACCAATTCATAAAACGCACCGTCATTAACTGATGTCATTTGCTGTAGAGACCAGCTTAGTAACATTCCTCTATAACGGGCTCGTACCTCACTATAGAAATGTATAAAATCATAGTTTGGATTGTTAACAGATCGAAGTTCAGTGATTTTTTCTACATCAAAATATTGCGAGAAATCCAAAATGTGCGTAAACTCATGAGCAACTGTCCCAATATATGAGATTTGATCTAAAAATCTTTTTTCCGCAACTAATAGGTAAAACAAGCCACCATTTTCTAATGGTTCGACCATTAGTCCATTCAACTTCTCAATTTCCGTCTTTTTATTTTGAATATTCTGTCTTTCCAGCCAACTTGTACACAGTTTTAGTCTCTCCTCAAAAATCGAAGCAGAGACAACAATTTTGTATGGTGGATGATTAGTAGTGCCAAAAAAAGCCTCATATATGGAAAGCACCTGCTTTGCAAGATACTCCATTCCTTTGGTATCCATAATATCCATTTCACCCTACTCCCGCTTCTATCAACTTCTTAATCCTCATATTCAGCTCCACCTTCCGGCTGAACTGAGTCTCCTTTTTCAGCTCCGCCCGCAGGGCAGCAATCTCCTTCTCCACCTGTTCCCGCTGGGCCAGGATCTGCCGGGCCTCCTCGCCGGTCAGGTCTTCTGATACCTGCATCTTTTCCTGGGCGTTCTGGACGGAGAGCCTGTCAACCCAGTCGGTATAGAAGTCAAAGAAGTTGGTAAAGCGCAGCTCCCGTATGTCCAGCGCAGTCCAGAAGATGGCATCCTCGGGGTGCCAGGCGGTGGAGACAAACTCCTCCAGAGTGACCTTTTCCCGGTCGGCCAGGTTGAGACGCTGGTGAGCCATCCAGACCTGCACCTGTTCCCCCAGCCGAAACACCAATAGCATGGGATATGGAATGGCTCGCATGACGATCTCTGCCAGCCGCCGCAATCCCTTCTCTGATGAAAGAGATACCTCCAGCACCTCTACCTCTGGGTAGTCCCGCACCTCGTCTGAATAGGGCTGAATGGGTATGAACTCATTTTTCAGGCAGTATTTCCACGTGATCTTCTCCACGGCTTCTGAGAGCAGGGTTTTGTCCGCCTTGGAGAGATCTGCGTTGTCGGAAAACATCTTTTTAGCCACAGTCTTGTCCACCAAGCAGGGGTGTGGGATATGCAGAGCGTCATAGAAGCTCATGGTTCCGCCTCCATTCGTTATTTCAGCACCAGGAATGTAATAAGTTCAAAGTCTTCCAACCCATCATAGAATTCTTTTTGCAACGTCGTTCCGCCCCGGCTGAACAGGCTGGCCACGCCAATCTCCTGTTTCTTGCCGATGAGGTTCTCCACCGCCGCATTGAGCAGTTTGGAGTAAGCCGACATCTTACTGCCCTCTTTGGTCTCCTCATTGAATGCCTGCACCAGGTCGGTGAGCACCTCTCCCTGACCGCTACACAGCTTCTTGTAGTAGTCCAGAATCTGCTTGGCATGAAGGAACGACAATTTCACCTGCCCGTCCTGGGTGACATAGAGCAGATAATAGGGAAACAGGGCGTTCTGCTCTCTGGTCTGCTCCCGTCCCTTGATCTGTCGCAGGGTAAAGATCACGCCGGGAGGCACCGTATCTCGCAGTTCCTCTGGGATCTGAGCCACGGCATACAGGCCGGTGGGGGCCTCGTCCAGCTCTTTGCGGTGGGTCTTCATGTACTCCATCAGGTCCGTCTTGAAGTCGTTGAAGGTGAGGTCAGTGATGGAGATACCGCCGGAAATGTCCTCCAGATCTACCACCTCATTTTGCAGGCGCTGGAGCTGTTTTTTTCGATACTCCAGGTCTTTCATTTCACTTCCAGACTGATCGATGACATTTTCCTCGCCAGTGGAGGACACATCCAACAGCACCATGCGTCCCCGTACCCGCTGGCCCAGGTTGATGTACTCGTCCAGATCCTGCATGGGCCAGAAGTTTACCAGCTGGATACACGCATTTGCAGAGCCAATGCGATCAATTCTGCCAAAGCGCTGGATAATCCGCACCGGGTTCCAGTGAATATCATAGTTAATGAGGTAGTCACAGTCCTGAAGGTTCTGGCCTTCCGAGATACAGTCTGTGGCAATGAGCACGTCAATGTGGTCGGTCATCTCCGGGAATATCTTGTCACACTCCTTGGAGCGTGGGGAGAACAGGGTGAGGACGGTATTCAAGTCGGAGAGCTTGATCCGGGTTTTCATGTTCTTGGGAATGGGCAGCGTTGAACGATTGTCCCCGGTACCAGTAACCAATGCAGTATATATCCCCTGTCCCTGGAGACGCTGGGCAAGATGGTCGTAGAGGTAATTGGCCGTATCTGCAAAAGCTGTAAAAATAATAATTTTCCGGTTACCGGAATTGATTGGGTGTTGGACTTTATTCTGAATCAACTCCCAGAGGGTTTGCAGTTTCATATCCCGCTCCGGCGTAACTACTTTTACCTCATTCAAGATTGCCTGAAGTTGCTCCCGGTCACTCTCCAGATCCTCCTCCCATTTGATGAGATCCATGTCCTGGAGTAGCACCTTCACATTTTTACCGTACATCAGGTCTTCCAGGGCGTTGTCGTCCAAGTCTACGTCCCCAATATTCAACTCTGGGTCGTAAACCAACATATTCTTTCGGATTAGCTCCAAGGTAGCCTCAATATTGTGCAGCAGCTTGGATACCGTCAGTTCAAAGGAATTGACGGAACTCTCCATACGCTTAAGCATTCCCACCCGCATCAGGTCAATGAGGTGGGTTTCACGGTCTGCCTGCTTGAAGACAGAGGTACCATCGCCAACGGCTACATCGTATTTAGCCTCATACGCCTCCCGCTTTTCCGGTAGGACATAGCGCAGTGGTGAATAGATGCCCAGGGTCAGCCGCTTAATCATGCGGTTGACCTCACCAATGGGACGGAACTCCTGCTGGGCATCGATACCCGCATAAATGTTCTGCGGAGGCAATCGTTTGGGAAACTGGCCGATATCCGCCATGTTGTAATACTTCTCGATATGCTTACGGGAACGGGCAATGGTCACGGTATCCAGCAGCTTGAAGTAGTCCACATTCATCATCTCGACAAATGTGTCTGTGGTTCGCTGAGCATCCGGTAGCTCTGACCACTTATTGAAGATGCCCTGTGCCTTTTTCAGAAGAATTTCCAGATTGGGAATGCCAACTTCAGCAAATGCATCATTCTGTCCCTCAGTGATAAAGTATATCTGGTTTTTAATGTCATTCATGCGATTGTTCACCGGAGTAGCCGACAGAAGTAGGATTTTCGTCTTGACACCAGACTTGATTACATCCTGCATCAGTCGCTCATACCAGGTCACTTTGTTCTTGGATGGATTGTTGTTACGGAAATTGTGGCTCTCATCAATTACAACCAAATCGTAATTGCCCCAATTCACCGTAGCCAGATTGATGTCTCCGGTTTTGCCACTGTATCGGCTCAAATCCGTATGATTGAGAACATCATAGTTAAACCGGTCTGCCGCCAAGATATTCCTGCTATCATTTTGCGTATAGATGCTCCAATTCTCGTGAAGTTTTTTGGGTGCCAGCACTAGCACTCGGTCATTTCGCAACTCGTAGTATTTGATAATGGCCAGTGCAGAGAAAGTCTTGCCCAGACCCACACTATCAGCGATGATGCAGCCGTTATATTTTTCAATTTTGTCGATAGCTCCCATAACACCATCTTTCTGGAACTGGTAGAGTTTGTTCCAGATAACTGTATCTTTGATGCCGGTGCGGGTCTTGAGGATGTTGTCTTCTGTCAACTCCCCAAGGTATTGGTGGAATACATGATAGAGAGTAACAAAATAGATAAATTCCGGAGTATTCTCTTTGTAGAGTCTCTGAATCTGTTCCAGTACACCTTCCTTCACATCCTCCACGGCAGTACCATCATTCCAGAGTTCATCAAACATCTTAAGGAAGTGCTGGGTAAACTCGCGGCCATACATACACATGTTACTGTCAACACGGTCTGAATGAGTCAGCCCCAGTCCATCCGTAGTAAAATCCACCGTGCCGTTGATACATGCAGAGTCCTCGCCATTATCAATGTAGATCATACGGGGCTGTGCGGAATTCTTTTTGCGAAACACCTTTACATCTGCTTTGTTTTCCAGCCATTTCGCACACTCTTTGGCCACTGCCGCCTGGCACATTTCGTTGCGGAGCTTCATCTCATACACATTGCCAGATAATGCCTGTCCGCCATTTCGTTCCAGATAGTATTCCCGGGTTTGCTCTTGCTCTCCTTTGATAAAAACTGGGTCGGTAAAGAGAAGGCGAATATGCTCTACCTTCATCAACTCTTTTTTCAATTCAGCAAAAGCAAAGATTGTAAAGTAAGCAGTCATCACAGACAACTTGGAATCTTTGGTAATTTCCTGGCGCAATTCTTCCGCTACTGATCCATTCTTTTTGTTATCAATCATTTTTGGTGGCTTCATTTGGGCACCTCATCTCTAAATAGCGAGTTTTTGTATTCTGCAAAATTTACAGAATATGCCTATATATACTAAATTATATTGTACATTATATTCTCTTATTTTGATATAGGCAAGATACTTTTTCCGTATGTATGCTTCTCGCCATATTGCAAAACCCTCCATATATTCAACTTCCATTCCGAATTTTGATATTGTTATCCATCAGATTATCTTCCGGAACATATCGCTTTCAATGTCAAAAATCGCATCCAGTTGAATTTTTCTTCCATCTGTCAGCACAAGTACTCGCTCGTATTCGTCGATTCGTTTCAGGAAGCCTGTCACAGTGGAATATGCGCCGCCGGACTTTTTTTCGTCGGGGACGAAGTAGGTGACGGTTACTGCTGGTTTTGTGTCAATTATTTCAGCCAGGTATCTTTGCTTTCTATCGAGAATAGCCCGGGTCTCTTCTCCCAGCTCCGACTTTTCCTCTGTCATACGTCCTGTTTCCAGGATGGCTGCGTCATAGCCGGTCAGGGCTGCAAAGGGTGAAAACTGGGCAGCACGGTCCTCCATGGACATTTGGGGTCTGGTCTTTGAAACATGGTGCGGAAGATGGATAATGTCGCCATATTGGTCATTCATGCCTTGTGCCCTCCAATCTGTGCGTTTCTATCCTTCGCCGTTGCTCCTTCCTCCAGGTTCATGCCCTTGAGAATGGCGTTTTTTCCGAATTTTTTCTTGATGGTGAGCATTGCCTGCTGCATTTTCTTTTCCCGGTCAAGTGCTGCACGCTCCTGCTCTTGTTCGGCCTGCAGTGCTGCATAATCCGTAAACAAGTCAAGCTGCTGGAATCCTTCATTCTTTTTCGGGGCAGCAGATTCAGGCAGGACATGGTTGGCTACGATATTCAGCCGGCGGACAAGAAGGTTTTTATCTGCAATGCGGTCATAGAGCTCTGCCGCAGCACCTACGATTTTCTTGGTTGAGGATGTATGTCCCTCCAGTTTGATTGTTCCGTTGGCGTGTTTGGGAATCTGACGGCCATAATGGTCTTTGACGATATCCCCATGGTACTTTTTTCTTCGCTGGGGATCGGTAAGATTTTCAATATCGTATCCGATTGTCACCACCAGCTGATCCGTCACCAGCCCTTTTTCCACCAAATCCAGTGAGAGCATATCTGCCATCTCCCGCAGAACCAGCTTTGCTTTTTCCGCCTCATAGGGGCAGTGAAGCACCTGTCCAGATCCCAAACTGTTGGAGCTGGGTTTGTAGGCTTTGATAGCTGCGATGGTCGTAGGCTCCCACCCCCAGGCATGGTCAATCAGCAGCTCTGCGTTTTTTCCGAAAAGTTTATACAGCAGGTCCTCGTTTACCTCAGACATTCTTGCCACATCGCCCATGGTAAACATACCGTTTTCTTCCAGCTTCTTGGCGTATCCCCTGCCCACCCGCCAGAAGTCGGTAAGGGGCTGATGGGACCACATGGTCCTCCGGTAGGTCATCTCATCCAGCTCCGCAATCCGGACTCCGTTTTTGTCTGCCGGGATGTGCTTTGCCACAATGTCCATTGCCACCTTGCACAGGAAAAGGTTTGTGCCGATGCCGGCTGTGGCCGTAATACCGGTGGTTTCAATCACATCCAGGATTATTTTCCGGGCTAATTCCCGGGCTGTCAGCTTGTAGGCGGTCAGGTAGTTGGTCACATCCATGAACACCTCGTCAATGGAATAGACCACAATATCCTCCGGGGCCACATACTTCATGTAGACCTGATAAATCCTTGTGCTGTATTCCATGTAGTAGGCCATGCGGGGCGGTGCAATGAGAAAATCAATTTCCAGTTTTGGGTTAGCCTGAAGCTCCGAAAAGAAGCAGGATTTCCCTTCCAGGATATGTCCCGGCGCATCGTGCCGTCTTCCGGTATTCGCTTCCCTCACCCGCTGTTTTACTTCAAAAAGCCTTCCCCGCCCGGAAATGCCATAGGATTTCAGGGATGGTGTAACCGCCAGACATATAGTTTTGTCCGTCCGGCTTTCGTCTGCCACGACCAGGTTGGTATCCATAGGATCCAGCCCCCGCTCCCGGCATTCCACCGAAGCATAGAAGCTTTTCAGGTCAATGGCAATATAGGTTCGCTGCTTCATGCTTCGGTTTCCTCCTTTATCACGGATTGACTATCATTATTTCAGGAAGTTACTCCGATGTTCCAAAGGTCTCAGATCATAGCCCAGTTCGTTCAGATGGGCAATCTTCAGGGCCACAAGGTTGATATCCGTATGCATGGCCCTTGCAATCTCCTCAGCTGAATAACGGTAGTGGTAGATATAATCCAGCAGTTCCTCATTATCCAGCAAGATTTCCGCCGCAACGATATTGGCCTCATACTCGGGCTTTGTTCGCATATCGTAAAGCATAAATTCCTGTATGGGATTATCCTGGGCAAATTTCCGGTGGAGCTGGTCGTGTCCCAGCTCATGGGCGCAGACAATCCGTTGCAGCCACATGGGAAGGTCCTTGTTGATAAAGATAAACCGGTTCCGTTTGATGACCCGGTACATTCCTTTCAATGCACCAAAGTTCTCACAGAATAAGACCTCCACCCCCAGATGCTCCGCTATCTCAAAGGGGTCCCGGGTGCCGCAGCGCTTTACCAGCCTGTTCCCCACCTGTGTAAGGTACTCCCCGCCCATTTTCTCACCTCCGGTCAGGAATCATTATAGTTAAATAACCGTCCAACAAAATGGACTCGCCTTCACCTGGTGCTGCCGTTCTTTTGGGCAGCATACTTTCTGTTCTTTTCCTTGGCAATCCAGTAAGCATCATTCAGGGCCTTCATAGCTCCCTCCAGGGACTCCTCGCTCAGTTCGCCACCGGCAAAGAGGCCGGTCACCTCGCTGACCAGCTGCTCAATATCCCTGGCAGACTGTGCCCCGCCTTTTTCATGGGCTTCCACCACATAGGTTCCGCTGCTTCCCAGCAGATACTCCGTGGTGGTGTGCAGCACATCCGCAATCTTCTGGACAACCTCCATATTGGAGGGCTTGCGGGTACCCAGCTCGTAATTCTGGATTGTGCGGGCAGTCACTCCGGCACTCTGGGCAAGCTGCACCTGGGTCATACCGGCCTCCACGCGCTTCTGCTTTAATCTCTCTTTGAAAACCATAAGACACCTCTTTCTAAAAAAATCGTAACACGAACACTTTTACTATATTTTCCATTGACACGAACGTTTGTTCTTGTTATACTATCTTCGATAAGACGAAATACTGTTCATATCAAGATGATAACACACAAAAGCGTGTGTGTCAACAAAACACGAAAACAGTCGCTTTACCTTTTGAATCTCTTTGAATGGAGGGTTTATGATGCCAGCCTCACAATGCCGGAAAGCGTATGTTGCTGTCAATCTGGATGTGGATGAAGACGGGAATCTCTTTCCCCGGGCAATTCGTTGGAAAGACGGAAGAATCTTCATCATTGAGAAGCTCAAATACAAATGCCGTGCCACTTCCGCAAAGGTCAGCGGCGGCGGAATCCGGTACACCGTGGTTGTGGGCGGAAAGGAATCCTTTCTTTTCCAGGAAGGTCACAAGTGGTTTGTGGAGGCAAAGGAAGGGTGTGGGTAAACACACGACAGTAGTGTGCAGAAAAACAATTCACCTGTGTGAAATCATTTCACACAGGCAGCACTCTGACAAAAAATATACGATTTTTGTATAACAAAACAAAGGGTTCTTTGGCAAACCGAAACGCCCTGAAAGCCTATGTCTTTCAGGACGTTTGCTTTTTATGCTCGTTTACTTTTACAAGGTTCGTTTGATTCACGCAAAGAAACTTGCAGATTATAGAATGCATAGTGTCGGGTGTTTTCCGAAGCAGCAGTGATCAGGCAAGCACATGTCCCATTTGCCACAATGCATGAATTCTTATTTCATCCCTGCAAGGAAAAAGTTACGGAAACATCACCTCTGCCAAGGGCTTCCTCCCAGCCGGTCAGGTTGTCAATTCTCCCAAGCCGGGTATAGCTCCAGGTGTTGGAGCCGTAGAAGATTACCACCTGGTTTCCCTGATAGAGGACAATATCACCGGATTGGGTCGTGGTTTGGCTGTTGCTGGTGGGCAAGCGCTGACCAAGGGGGCCTACCTTCTCAAAGCCGCCGTAATCCCGCATCTGAATTGTAATATCTCCTCCGGCCAGCAGTTCTTTCAGAGCCTGGGCTCCTATATTCTCAGCAAAGGTTGCAGAAAAGGTTTCTGCGCCTATATGCACATAAAACGTGTTTTCCTTCATAGGGTCTTCTTCCTCACTTTCTTCCTTTAAGGTTTCGTCCTCCGTAGAATCATGGGAGGATGGCTCGGTGCCGGTACTGTCACCGGTGTCAGATTCACCGGACTGCACATTCTCCGTCCCATTCTGGATGCCGCTCTCCCCATGAGGAGGATTGCTCTCAGAGGAAGTAGATGCAGAATTGGACCTGCAAGCTGTCAGGCAGCCTGCAAACAGGACCGCCAGCAGAAAACACCAAACTTTTTTCATGAAATTTCCTCCTCACCACACATTTCGTATAAACCACCGTTTACAGTTCCTTTTTACAGACGATTGTGGTCTTTTGGGGGTCAATCTTGTCCCGCTCCAGAATCAGCTCGCCAATGGACTCGGCACGGATGGTGCCGCCGGTGGGATTCATCACGCTTTCAATGTGGCTGTCAATCTCCGCATCCACCGTGGAATATTCAAACGCCAGGGTGGTATTGAGCAGCTTGCAGTTCTTCATCACAAGATTTTCGATATAGCACATCCCCTGCAAGCTCTCCACGGTACAGTTAACGAGGGTCAGGTTTTTGGCGTTCCAGCCCAGGTACTCTCCGGATATGAAGGAATCGTACACCGTCACATTTTCGCTGTTCCAGAAGGCATCTTTGGAAAGCAGGCGGGAATTGCGGATGGTCACATTCCGTGCACCATCAAAAGAGTAGTTGCCATAAAGGGTCAATCCCCGGATTTCCATGTTCCGGCTGTTCATGGCAAAGTAATCGCCCTTGGCCATCACCTGGTCCAGGTTTACGCCGTCGCAGCTCCACAGTGTCTCAGAGGCGTTGGGGAAGGTCACATTCTTCAGGGTTACATCGTGACAGCGCCGGAAGTTCTTGGGCGCTTCAATGGCTGAATCCTCCACACGGATATGGTCGGTATACCACACCCCGGCCCGGCCCATCTCAAACCAGGTGCTGTTCTTTATCACAATGTTCTTTCCATACCACAAGGGGTATTTCCACTTGAACATGCACTCCACCAGTTCAATATTGCGGCTTTCCTTCAGGGGCGATTCCCCGTCTGCAAAGATTGTACCTTTGATCCGGAGGTCATGCCCCTGAAACAGAGCACGCTCCCCCGTCAAAATCTGATTCTCCAATTCTGTCACATCAGTCTGATTGCTGCCCATATATATCAAATCCTTGTATTATAGAGTAGTAGTTTTTATTGTCCCTCTCCAAGGACATATGCTAC
>OEQP01000029.1_pt1 | contig 26570 bp, 35 predicted proteins | sample 1539791 | NCBI WGS metagenome assembly OEQP01 (sample SAMEA3891866, study PRJEB23780) | metagenome | biome: terrestrial biome; feature: animal house; material: Caecal content | place: Italy | collected 2015-05-05
TGCAATTTTTTCGGGTTTAGGTATCCATTGGAAAAGCCAAGCTCCTTTTCTAATTGAGAAACTGGTATTTTACGCTCAGCACATATTTTACGGACATACTCAACGCCTGAAGACATAGTAACCCCCTACTTATTTTAGGAAAATTTCTAAAACGCTATTGACAAAATAGAAAATTTCCTATACAATAGGGATGCGGTTAGGAAATTTCCTAAAAGCAAAGGCATTTAGATATATTCTTTAATAGCTTGCAACTACATTTTAGAATATTATCTATTATATGTCAACAGTAATTTGAAAATTTTCTAAAAAATATAGGGGGTGTTAAATTGCTGTACCAGAACATTGTTGTTTTGTGCAAGGGGAAGGGAATCAGCATTTCGAAACTGGAGAAAGAGACCGGCCTTGGAAACGGAACGGTAGGGAGATGGGAAAAATCTTCTCCCAGCGTGGAAAATGTGAAAAAGGTGGCGGACTACTTCCAGGTTTCTGTGGATTATCTCATTTCCCAGAGCGCAGTGCAGAGTTAAGGAGGAAAAATCTAATGAATGTGAAACTGACCAAGCGGAAGGCTTGGGAACTGATCAGCCGGATTCAGCCCCGGTTGAACATCAAGCAGGAAGCCGCCGCGCCTGATGTGGCAATTTTCAAGGCTACCACCGGCCCGGAAGGGCTGGAAATTCGGTGCGAAAATGACTGGTTCAACCATAATGGCCGGATCAAGCTGACCATTGCCAATGTGGATGGTGGAACCCCCATTATCCGCTATTACCACCCCGACACCTTGAACCGGGATTATGTGGCGGAAGATGCCGAAAAGGAAGATGAAGTCAAGCAAGCCTGGAAGGATTGGGTTCAGACCCTTGGGCCGGAACTGGCCCACAAGCTGGTTGATCAGTATTGGGAGGGTTGAAAAAGTAAAAGGAGGCAACTTATGACCGACATGGAATTGCTGGCGCTGCCGAAGGTCGGGCCGGTGGCGGCGGCCAAATACCTGCAAAATGGGACAAATGCCCAGGAAATCCGGGTGAAGGCCCAGCTGGGAAAATGCCCTTTTTGCATTGCCGAGAAAATGAGCGGGCGGTACAGATACCGCATTATCGTAGGGGCCCTGATTAAGTACAAAGCCGGGGAGCTGAGATAATGGTTGAGTGGAAAGTACCGAACATTCTGGAAGAAGAGGTGTGCCGCAGAATCGGACTTGACCCGGCCGGGGTGGCGGTCAGTCGAACGGCATCCAGCCTGGTGTTTTTAGAGCACAAAACCCGGGACACCTACCTGGTGGCGGTAGAGGACTGCATCGCCAGGAGCATCCGGCCGATTATTACGAACTTCGAAGGAAGGGTAAAATCCCAGGCGCCTGGGAGCGCATGACGCCGCCGCAGGGCGGCGACACGGTTCCGTAGCTCAGTTGGTGAGAGCGTGGGGCTCATAATCCCGGGACGCCGGTTCAATTCCGGACGGAACCACCATGGCCATGATGGCCAGACAAAATCCTTTCTTCCTAAGTACTTTGGACGATGCCGGGTGAACCCGGCGGGAGCGGGTCGCAGAAGCGGCGCAGCGGACAGCCAGTGGTGGGGCGGCTGAATCAAAAAAATAACCGGGAAATCCCGGATAAACGGAGGTTATTACATGAATGGAATGTGGATCGGGCTCCGGAACGGAGCCAGGACAGAAACGGTTTTCATCGAGCAGGATGTGCTGGAGCTGGAGAACCTGAACCGCCAGACCGCCGCCCGCCGCCGGCAGGCAGAGAAGCAGGAAGCTGAACAGATCCGCAGAGCGGCCGAGAAGAAAAAGAGCCTGAGCCGGGAGCAGGCCCGGCAGAGAGCTTATACCCTGCGGGCCATGCGCCAGGAGCTGCTTCTGCTGGCCGGCATGGCCGGTCTGGGTGCGGCAAACCACTACGGCCTCATGTCCCCGGTGCTGGCCCTGCCCCTCATGGTGGCGGCCTTCGGAGGCATGTGCCTGATTGCCGGTAAATACTGGGGGGTGAGAAAAAGATGGTAATAAACGAAAAGGCCCTTGTAAAAGCCATGAAAGCTGCCTACAAGGGTGACGGGTATGTGGTTGGATGTCAGGGCAATTCCCTGTTTCTGGAAACCAGAATGTGGAAAGTGGTGGCGGAGCTGGAAAACTTTCCCCGGAAGGCCCTGGGCCTGATTGCAGAACACCTGGGCCAGATTCCCACGGACGGGATGGTGTATCAGCTTCGGAAAGATGAAGCACAGACCAAAATTCCGGAAAAGGGTGTGGCCTTCCACGGAATCACTGACGATGAAAAAATGGAAGTGATTCACAAAACCAGGCTTACCTTCGGCGATGGGAACATATGGCAGATGGAGCAGGGGGGTAAACTTCTTTGGGTCATGCCTGAAGATGAGAACCTGATGCTGCGGCCCAACGCTAAGGCTTATGCCGTAGCCGGAACGGCTCTGCGGATCAATGGAACGGTAAGCAGTGTTACGATCATGGCAACGGAACCGCTGTATGAGGAGAAAGAGATCCTGGACAAGCTGGGGAAGATTATCCTCACCGTATAAAAAAGGCGGCGCCCATATCCGCATAGGGCGCCGCTTTGCTTACACTCGGAGGTTAAGTCGAATGTACTGTAGTACATTATAGCACAGTCTGACGGCCTCCGCAATAGGTTTAGGAGGTTAGTATGGAAAACATCAATGAGTTGATTTCCGGCCTGCAGAAGGGGCTGGAGGCCATTCAACGGGTATTACAAGAGGAAGGGAGCGGGCAGGAATGACCCAGACAGAAATAGAGCGGCTGCAGGAGCTACGGCAGAAGGAGCAGCTGACAGAAAAGGAATTTGCCCAATGGGAGTTTCTGGAGAAAAAGGTCATAAACGATGAACGCATAGAGCAGTTCCGAAAAAATCAGCAGGAGCCTTACAGTTCCAAGAGAAGCCATGCCGTCAATCTGGCCTGGGAGTTCTTCCGGGCGGTGGAAGGCCGCTGCTATGTGGCTGTGGGAGGGCTTGACAGTATCGTCCTGTATCTGTTCCTCCGGTCCATCGGAATTGATGTGCCTGCCATATCCGTGTCCAGCCTGGAGGACCGGAGCATCCAGAAAGTGCACAAGGCCCTGGGGGTGATTTCCCTGCCGTCTGCCAAGGGGGCGGATGGGAAGCGGTATAACAAAATCAAGGTAATCCGGGAGTTTGGGTGGCCCGTGCTTTCCAAGGAGGTTGCCGGAAAAATCAGCCTTTTGCAACACCCCTCCCAGGATAATGCCACTGTGCGTCATGCGATTATCACCGGCGAAACAGGAGCCCAGGGCGGCTACCAGACCGGCTCCAAAATGCAGCTGCGGAAATGGATCCTGCAGCGCTTTGGCGGGGCAGACCTGGAAGGCAAGGCATTGGGTTATGCAGAAGCGGATTTCCGGGTTTCAGACAAGTGCTGCTACTACCTGAAGGAAAAGCCCTGCGACGACTATCACCGGGAAACCGGCCGTTGGCCGTACATGGGACTTATGGCCTCTGAGGGCGGCCGCCGGGAAAAGGCGCTTGCAGTGAATGGCTGCAACTACATCAGCGAAAAGACGAAGCGCAGTTGTCCCTTCGCCACCTTCCTGCGGCAGGACATTCTCACCCTGGCACAGGAGATGGATGCCTGGTATCACCAGCATGCCCATATGTTCCCCGGCCCTGTCCTGGATACCATTGTCCCGGCAATCTATGGGGAAATCCGGGCAGACGAATACGGAAAGCTGTATACCACGGACGCCCAGAGAACCGGCTGCTCCATGTGTGGTTTCGGGATTCACATGGAAGACCGCCCTCACCGCTTCGACCTGCTGTGGGAGCGGAATCCAAAGGAGTGGGATATGTGGATGAACCATGTGTGCCAGGATGCAGATGGCAACTGGTACGGCTGGGGACATGTGCTGGATTATATCGGGGTCAAGTGGAGAAACCCCCAGCAATACATTGACGGCAAGCGTGCGTCTGAGGCCGTCGTTCAAATTTCACTGTTTGGAGATGGGCAGGAATGAGTGCGCAAATCAATCTGCTGGATGAAATCATTGTGGACAACTTCGCCGGAGGGGGCGGGGCATCCACGGGGATTGAGCTGGCCTGTGGCAGGCCGGTGACCATTGCCATCAACCATGACCCGGATGCCATTCTCCTGCACCGGACAAACCACCCGCACACGGAACACCTGCAAGCCTCCGTCTGGGATGTGGACCCGGTGGAAGTATGCAAAGGCCGCCCGGTGGGGCTTGCCTGGTTTTCCCCGGACTGCAAGCACTTCTCCAAGGCTAAGGGAGCCGCTCTGGTTGACCGTAATATCAGAGGGCTTGCCTGGATCGTTCTGCGGTGGGCGGGGACCGTCAGGCCAAGGGTTATCATGCTGGAAAATGTGGAGGAGTTTCAGACCTGGGGGCCTGTCCGAAAGGGAAAACCGGTGAAAGCAAAGGCCGGGCAGACCTTTCTCCGGTGGAAGCAGCAGCTATCCGCCTTGGGATACAAAATCGAGCACAGGGAGCTGGTGGCCGCAGACTACGGTGCACCCACCACCCGGAAGCGCTTTGTCCTGGTAGCCCGCTGCGATGGAAAGCCCATTGTGTGGCCGGAACAGACCCATGCCCCGATTGAAAGCAAGCGGGTGAAGGCCGGAAAGCTGCTTCCCTGGCGTTCTGCGGCAGAGATTATAGACTGGACGGTTCCCGGGTATTCCATCTTTGCCACCCGGCAGGAGATATGGGAGCGGTATGGGGTCAAGGCCGTGCGGCCTCTGGCAGACAATACCATGCGCCGGGTAATCCGGGGCGTGGACAAGTTCACAATCAGAAGCGGAAAGCCGTTCATTGTGGAGTGCAACCACGGAGGGGATGGACATACACGGGGTGTATCGGATCCGGTCAACACAGTTACCGGGAAGTACACCGGAGGGCTGTGTGAGCCTATCGTGGCTCCCTTCACCTTCAGCAATACCGGCGGGAGCGTAGGAGACAGTGCATCCGGTCCGGTACATACCATCCGAACCGCCGGGGGACAGATTCTTTCAGCCGCCAATCTGATTCAGTACCACACGGAGCAGACGGAGGCAGTCAGAGCCAGCGGGCTTGGTACACCGATTCAAACGGTGGATGCCTCCAATCGGTATGGCCTTGCCTGTGCAAACCTGGTGGAGTATTACGGCAATGGTGTACCGCTGGATATTCAGGAACCTATGCGCACCATCACTGCCCACGACCGGGAGGCGTTGACAGCTGCCCATATCGTGGAGTTCAAGGGTCAGGATATTGGCCAGAGTGCCGACAAGCCCCTCAGGACCATTACCGCAAGCGCCGGAGAATTTGCAGACTGCCGGGCGGTATTGGTAAAAGCAGAAGGCGGAGACCTGGGCCATTGGCCGGAAATCCGGGCACTGCTGAACAGGTATTGCGGGTATCAGCTGGAAGATGATGAAGTGATCCTGCTGGTTATCAGGGGCATCGCTTACTACATCGCAGACATCACCCTCCGTATGCTGACACCCAGGGAACTGTACAATGCAATGGGATTCCCACCGGACTACATCATCGATGTGGATCATCTGGGCAAGCCCTACCCCAAAAGCAAGCAGGTTGCCCGCTGCGGAAATGCGGTGTGCCCGCCCCTGGCAGAGGCAATGGTAAGAGCCAACCTGCCGGAGTGGTGCAGCACAAAAATAGAAACCATGGAGCAATTCCATGAGGCAGTAGCTATTTAGGAGGTGCGAAGGTTGAAGCGCTTTATTGCAACCCTCAACGGAGAATCGTATATCAACATCCCCGCAGACCGGATGGTTTTTAATAAGGACACCAACATGGTCATGGTATACAACGGCCAGGCTTTTGTGGCCTGTGTGGATGTTTCGGCAGTTATTACGGCTCACATTTCAGAGGAAACACCTGAAAGGAACAAAAGATGAATTACGACGATTTCTTACATAGTAAGATTCAAATTGCACCGAACAGCGGTTTTTACGTCAGTGCAAAGGATATCCATCCAGCTCTCAAGCCTCACCAGCGGGATGCGGTTATGTGGGCAATCAGAGGCGGGCGGAGGGCGCTGTTTGAGTCCTTTGGCCTGGGCAAGACGGTGCAGGAGCTGGAATGGTGTCGACTGGTACAGGAGCATGAGAACCGGCCGGTAATCATTGTGTTGCCCCTTGGTGTGCGGCAGGAGTTTACCAGAGATGCCCGGGAGCTTCTTGGGCTGGATGAGCCTGTGTATGTGCGCACCATGGAGGAGGTCAAGGCGACCACGGCGAAAATCTACATGACCAACTATGAACGGGTCAGAGATGGGGATATTGACCCCAGGTATTTTGCAGGTGCTGCCCTGGATGAGGCCTCCGTTCTGCGCTCCTATGGCTCCAAGACATTTCAAACTTTCATGGACCTTTTTCGGGGCGTGAAATACAAACTGGTTGCAACTGCCACCCCGTCCCCAAACCGTTACAAAGAGCTTATACACTATGCCGGCTACTTGGAGGTAATGGATACCGGACAGGCGCTGACACGGTTTTTCCAGAGGGACAGCACCAAAGCAAACAACCTGACACTGTACCCTCACAAAGAGGAGGAGTTCTGGCTGTGGGTCAGCAGCTGGGCCCTGTTTCTGTCCAGACCATCAGACCTTGGCTATGAGGATGCCGGCTATGATTTGCCCCCGCTGGAGGTGCGCACCCATGTCATATCCTCCAGAATCGGAGATGTGGTGGAGCCGGACGGGCAGGTGAAGCTCATGCGGGATGTTACTGTGGGGCTCCAGGATGCTGCCCGGGAAAAAGCTGAATCCATCGATGCCAGAGTTGCGAAGGCAAAAGAGATTGTGGACAGTGACCCGGACGCTCATTTTCTCCTTTGGCATGACCTGGAAAAAGAACGCCATGCCATTCTGAAGGCTATCCCGGGCACTGTAGATATCTACGGAAGCATGGACTATGACGAACGGGAGCGGCGGGTAATCGACTTTTCTGAAGGAAAAACCAGATTGTTTGCCACGAAGAAAAGCCTCTCCGGGTCTGGGTGCAACTTCCAGCGGTATTGCCACCGGGCTGTTTTCATTGGAGTCGACTATGAGTTCAATGATTTCATACAGGCAATCCACCGGATATACCGGTTCCTCCAGGATCAGCCGGTGATTATCGATGTGATATTCACAGAGGCAGAGGAACAAATCTGGCGGGTATTGCTGGAAAAATGGGATAACCACAAAAAGATGCAGGAAACCATGCGCCAAATTGTCCTGCAATACGGCCTGCTTGGTGATCGGCAAGCGGAGCGCATGGCAAGATCGATAGGAGTTGAGCGTGTGGAGATAAAAGGCAATAACTGGATCTATGTGAATAACGATTGTGTGGAGGAAGTCCGCCGGATGGAGGATAACTCTGTGGGCCTGATTCATACTTCCATTCCCTTTTCCAACCACTATGAGTACACCCCAAGTTATAACGACTTTGGACATAACGAAGACACCGAAAGATTCTTTGAGCAGATGGACTTTTTGACGCCTGAGCTTCTGCGGGTCCTTCAGCCCGGCCGTGTGGCAGCAATCCATGTTAAGGATCGTGTGCTTTTCGGCAATGTAACAGGCTATGGTATGCCGTCCATGGAACCCTTCCACGCCCTGTGCATCCAGCACTATATGAAGCACGGCTTTGTTTATTTCGGCATGATTACCGTGGTGACGGATGTGGTACGGGAAAACAATCAGACCTACCGCCTGGGATGGACGGAGCAATGCAAAGACGGAACCAAGATGGGCGTGGGTTGCCCTGAATATGTGCTCCTGTTCCGTAAGCTGCCAACCGACAGGTCTCATGCGTATGCAGATTGCCGGGTAACAAAAGCCAAGGAGGAGTATCCCCTGAGCCAGTGGCAGCTGGATGCCCACGCCTTCTGGCGTTCGTCCGGTGACAGAAACTTGAAACCGGAGGAGCTGGCCCGGCTGAAAATGTCCGACCGGATGCGTCGCTTCCGGGAATACAGCAAATCCCATGTATATGACTACGATGCCCATGTAGCGCTGTCCAAAAAGCTGGAGGATTGCAATGCCATCAGCAAGGAGTTTATGACAATTCCGCCGGCATCCCTGAACCCTGATGTGTGGGATGATGTGAATCGCATGAAAACCCTTAACACCACCCAGAGCCAGAGGCGGAAACAGCTGCATGTATGCCCACTTCAGTTGGACATTGTTGAGCGCATTATCAATCGGTACTCTAACCCTGGAGACTGGGTATTTGACCCCTTTGGCGGGCTTGCAACCGTTCCGATGATGGCAGTACGCATGGGCCGAAAGGGCTATGGTTGCGAGCTTAACTCTGGTTATTTTGCTGACGGAGTGACTTATCTGAGGGCAGAGGAAACCGATATTGTTCAGCCGAGTTTATTTGACCTTATCGGACAGGAGGATTGACATGGACTACAAAGAGAAATCTATCATGACCGACCTTTTGGTCCAAAATCAGGCACTGCGAAATGCTGCCAATGGATTCAAGGCCAGGTGCGAGGAGCTGGAAGCCAAGAACAAGCGCCTGGAGGAGGCCCGAGAGAACGCAAACGAAGCCTGCGCCAAGTGGGAGGGGCTTTATCGGGCGGAACTTGAAAAGAAAGGTACTTGGGTTAGCGTGAAGGATAGGCTGCCTGAAGACTATCAAAGGGTACTATGTCTTTTTGAGAGTGGAACGCTGGAAGTTTCGTTTCACGCATCTGTAAAAGGTTTTTGTTATGAAGGGTTCAAGCAAACCGGGAAAGTAACTCACTGGATGCCTCTGCCGGAGCCGCCAGGGGAAAGCGGTTGAGGAGGTTCCTGGAATGAAGGCATATAAGGCTTACGATGTGAATGGCGATTGTGCCACCATCGTTTTTGCAGAAAACGCAACAAGGGCGAAATCGATTGCAACCCTTTGTGATGCCTGTGAAAATTCTCTTTGGGTAGACATCCGAGTTAGTCGTGAGCCATCCGCAGACCGGCTCTACAAAGGGAAACCTGAGATTGACTGGGATGACCAAGAGCAAAGAAAAATCATTGTAAGGGATATGGGATGGGCTTGCCTTGAGCCGTCATGGGAGTGCGATACCTGTGAGGCAAAAGAGTTTTGCAGTTGGCATCAAGAATAAGGAGGAATAATCATAAAGCCAAGGGGCAGGATGCCTGTGGCATTGTCTTGGCAAGCATTGAATTTGGATATCAAATTCGCTTGTCCGGGGCTTTGCGCCCCTGAAACCCCGCTGGGAGAAAGAATGGATTGAAATTTCGATGTGTTCGTTAGGAGGAATGAGCATGGAACGGTTGACGATATTTGATGGAGAGTTTTGGGAACATAGAAATTTCCCACCGGTGGCGGAGGATACGGTGGATGAGTTTATTGACTGTGTCAAGGAACTTGCAGAACGGCTTGCGGCTATTGAGAACATTTTGGGGGATACATATGACCTTGATAACCTCAAAAAGATGGTGGAGGCCTTCGACAATCACAGGGTACTGCTTATACCAAAGGAAGGGATAAAGTGGCTATACCGTTTTGGACCGGACGGTGTGGACACTGCAGAACTACCGGAGGAAGAGCTGAAATCACCGAGGGAAACGGACCGGCCGGGGGGATGAAGAAATCCGCCCCACTGGGGGCGGATTGAATCAAAAATCTGGGGTGTGCGAAGCTTCGTCAATCAGGTTGGCGAGCTCATATTTGTCGTTCAAGAATGACAGAAACGCTTCAACGCTGCGGAAGGTTGGGACCATGACGAGATCACCCCAGAAGATTTCCGCAATGAAATTACCATGGCAGTTAGGTTCAGTGCTGAGCAATCGGGCGACACCATAAACTCCGTCAAATTCAAATTTAACTTCCAAAACCTTCTCCTCCTTATCCAAAAGCGATGTTATGAGACCGGCGAGAGATAGGCCACGCTTTGCGGCCAGGGCCTTATAGACTTCCCGTTTCCCTTTCGGAACTGCAATATGGATTCTATCCAAGTTCTCTTTATGCCAACGAGCCTGTGCTTCGGATTGCTTCTTTTTTGCGGAATCAGACAATGCCATGATAATCCACCCCCACAGACTTCAGCTTCTCACGCATAGTTGCGGTCCGCATACCTTTCCGGGCAGGAATGCCATTCAGCTTGCAAAGATCAATGAGCGCCTGGTAGCTTTCATTGACGGACTGAATCTTTTGAAGCCGAGAAGCGCATTTCTCCGGTGTGTTTTCAGAGGCAAGATCTGCTTCCGTGAGAATGCAGGATTTGGGAACCCAGCGAGAAATCTTACCATAGTCCGTGTCCCAGGAGAGGAGAAGAGCTTTGTCGGTTTCTCGCTCAACAGAAGGTTCGCAGCCAGTGATGGCGAGGAGTTCCTGGGAACTGAAATTTTTCTCAACAAACCAGTTTTTTATAGTCATATAACCGCCTCCTTTATCTGGAGATATTGTACCACAACAATAAACAAAAGTCAATATAGAAAATAAAAAGTGCTTACTGCGCTGCGCTCCCGGGATGCCGGGGGCGGATCGGAGTAAAACACGAAAGGGGAGTCAATATGAAGGAAAACGAGAAATGGAAACCGTGCAGCGCCTGCCACACCTGCAAGACCTGCGCCATAACCATGACGGTGCAGAGCCCTAAGTGCATGATGTGCCTTTCCCGTCCGGGGGCGCCAGGATGGGAGCCGGGTGTGAACTACTGCCCGAACTGCGGAAGGCCGGTTACGGCTAAGGCCTGGGAAGAGCACCGGGCAAGGAAAAGAGGTGGCAGATATGGCAAAAAAAGTTGAACAAAGCCCTTGCCTGACCTGTGGGAAGGATGATGGGAGATGTGGTGGCTGCCCGGCGTGGCGGTCCTGGTGGATTGCCAGATGGGACCGGATGCGCCGAAGGGAGCGCAGAAAAATGGAGAAAGTCCAGGTACGGGAAGTGGGAATCCGGGTAGGCGGACGGATGTATTCCCACCCGGAGGAAGTCAGGAATTACATGAAAACGCCGCCATGTGACAGCTGCGGATATCAGGACATATGCGAAAAGCCGTGTCCTCTGAAAAAAATCTGGAAAGAAAAGAGAGCTGCTTACCTGGAAAATGGCGGAAAGCTGTAAAGGAGGGAGAACCATGCGGCGGTTGAAACGGCGGATTTTTGCCGGGGCTATCTGCGAGCAAATTGTCTATAATGTGGGCGATAACACCAAAAACATAAAGACGGCAGAGCCACGGCCGCCGAGATTCAAAACGGAAGAGGAAAGGCGGAAGCACAAGGAATACATATCCAGAAGAAACCACAATCTCCGTTTCAACGCCACATTTTCTCCCGCATCTATATACAGTACGCTGACCTTCGACAATGAGCACGAGGTGCATACATTTGAGGAGGCCAAGAAAGTCCGGGATACATATTTCCGCCGGATACGGCGCCACTACCCGGAGGCGGTAATCTGGATTTACATGGGCCGGGGCAAATCCACAAGCCGGATTCACTTCCACATGGTATCCGATGGAATCCCAGCGGAGGAGATCCGGGCGCTGTGGGGATACGGCTCTGTTATCGACACAAAGAATCTACGGGCCCACAACTATTATGATGGAGTTGACCATGGGGCGGACTACACTGCCCTGGCCAATTACCTGTATGACCATTGGACACCGGAAATCGGAGGACACCGGTGGAAGGCCACCAGGAACAGCCGGAAGCCGGAGGTGGAGGATGCCACAGAGGTGGCGGAGCGAACGGTATACACGCCGGAGAAGCCGCCCAGGCCGCCGAAAGGGTATCAGCTGGTAAGCGCATTGAAAACGCATTACGGATATTTACGGTTCACCTATGTGGCAATACCGGACAAGCCAAAGCGCAGAAAGAAAACTGATCAGCGGATCAGTTAGGTTAAGCCTTGTAAATGTGTAAAGTTTTGTGACAGGGGGAGAAAACATGAACTGGAAGCAGGAAGCCGTGGACAAGCTGCGGCAGCTGGAAGCGAAGGAGACGGCACTGAGGACGATCCCGGAGGAGATTGCCAGGTTGGAATCTGCCATGGAATCCATCCGATCCGCATCGGTGGACGGGTCACCGGTCCGGGGAGGCGGATCCGGCCGGGAGGATATGCTGCTGTCCAACATATGCGCACGCCAGGAATTGGAGCGCAGCCTCAAACAGACAAAGCTGTGGGTTAAGACTGCGAATGCTGCATTGCGGGTCTTACAGCCGGACGAGCGCAGAATCCTGGAGAGGTTTTATATCAGGCCGGAACCTGGAACGGCGGAGAAACTGGCCAACGAACTTGGACGGGATACAAAGACAATCTACCGGCAAAAGGATAGAGCGCTTCAGAAATTCACCATAGCACTTTACGGAGTGGCGGAACTGTGAGAATTGGTGGGGTTGAAATCCGGCCAGAATGTGCTAAAATGAAGAAAATCCATTTTACACACAAGAGGCCTGGGAGCAATCCCGGGCCTTTGCTATTTGCCTATGACTGATAAATTTTTGCAATGGCTGATAGGCCTGATCCGGAGCGGAGATATCCACCCGTTTTACATCTGCAAGGAGTGGAAAAGACTGAGCAGGCAGGTGATGAAAGATGACAAGTGGGAATGCCAGATTCACAAGCGCATGGGACGATATTGCCGGGCAGACCTGGTGCATCACCAAAAACATGTAAAAGAATTCCCTGCCTTGGCCTTGAGCCGGAACTACGAAGAGGACGGAGAAGAAAAAAGAAATCTGATCAGCGTCTGCAGGGGGTGCCACGAGACAGTTTGCCACCCGGAACGACTGCGGAAAGCGGCGAAGCTCGATGAAATCACAGTTGAACGGTGGGATTAGCAGGGGTACCCCCCTCGAAAAAAGCGGGGTCAAAATTTTTCCTGGCTACTCGGGTGGGTCCAAGATTAGGGGGAAATTTACGTGCGTGCGCGCGACCGGGGGGGTCAAAGCGGAAAGGAGAGCGAAAAATGGGGCGAAAAAAGCGTTGGGATCAGACGAAACGATACAAAGACCTGAAAAAATCCCTGATTGCGGATTTGGAAGCCGCTGGGATAAACAGGCTGCCGTTTTCTGAGCTGGTCGAGCAATACATGGCCTTTTGGGTGCAGCTGCAGGACCTGGATGCGGACATTACCGCCAGAGGGGTGCAGGTTCCGTATGCCAATGGACGGCAAACGGGTGTCACAGATAACAAGTCGGTAAGTGCCAAAATCCGGGTGTCCGCCCAGATGAACGATATCCTGAAAAACCTGGGCTATTCGGACCGGGCGAAGAGAGCTGGAGCCCAAGCCGGTGCGGATGGCGGTGAGGATGATGTCCTGTGAGATCCATCCGGCTATCCTGGAATACATCGAGCTGGTGGAAGCGGGAGAACCACGAGCTTGCAAGGACCAGATTGCACTGGTAAGGCATGTGAGGCGGTGCTTCGAAACTGAGGAAATTTACACGGATGCCGTACTGCTGGAAAAGTATATTTCTCTGGAAAAATATTTCCCGTTTGCATTGTTCCCATGGGAAAAATTTTTAATCGGCCTCTGGGATTGCACATTCTGGCGGGAGACTGGCAGGCCAAGGTGGAAAACAGTTTTCGCAATGATGGGCCGTGGCGCAGGAAAAGATGGCTTCATAGCCTTTGACAGTGCCTGCTCTGTGTCGCCGTACAATCCGGTACAGGGCTACAATGTGGACATCTGTGCAAACAACGAAGAGCAGGCAACCCGCCCGCTCCTGGACTTCGTGGAGGTTTTGGAGACACCAAAATTTGAGGCGAAGCTAAAAAAGCATTACTACCACACGAAGGAGACGGCAAAGGGCCGGGTGAACAGGGGAGCCATAAAGGGGCACACCAACAACCCCAAAGGCCGGGACGGACTGCGCCCTGGGAAGATTTTTTTCAACGAGGTGCACCAGTACGAAAACTACGATAACATAGAGGTTTTTACAACCGCATTGGGAAAAGTCGGCCAGCCACGGGTCGGCTTTTTTACTTCCAATGGTGAAGTATCAGACGGGCCTTTGGACGACTACCTGGAGCGGTCAAACGGGATACTGTTTGAAGGCGTGCCGGATGATGGGTTCCTGCCGTTTGTATGCCGGCTGGATGAGATCGCAGATATACACGACGAAGTGAACTGGGGAAAAGCCAATCCATCCCTGCAGTATAGACAAGACCTGTTCGACGAGATCAGGGAAGAGTATAACGACTGGTTAAAGCACCCAGACCAGAACGGAAGCCTGATTACCAAGCGTTTTGGAATCCGATCCGGAAAAAAGGAAATTGCGGTTACGGATTACGAAAAGGTAAAGGCTACAAATAAGCCGTTGATAAATCTGGCGGGTTATCCTTGCACGGTGGGAATTGACTATGCCCAGCTGTCGGACTGGGCGGCGGTAAATTTACATTTTCGAGTTGGGGAGCAAAGGTATGACATCAATCATGCCTGGATATGTAGCCAGTCAAAAACCTTGCATCTGGTTAAACCGCCGTGGCAGAAGTGGGTGGCAGACGGCCACTGCACGCTGGTTGATGATGTGTCCATTCACCCGAAGCTGCTGGCGGATTATATCCGGGAGGCTGCCGGGGTGTTTCAGATAAAGAAGCTGGCTGCGGATAACTTCCGCTGGACGGCGATATCCGAGGAATTGCAAAAATTAGGTTTCGATGCCAGAGACAAGGACAAGGTGAAGCTGATCCGCCCGTCAGATATCATGCAGGTGGATCCTGTGATCCAGGACCTGTTTGACCGGGAACTGTTTAACTGGGATGATAACCCATGCCTGCGTTGGTCTGTGAACAATACCAAGCGAGTGCGGAGCGGAAGAGCTACAGGGACGGATACGGGAAATTATTACTATGCCAAAATAGAGGCAAAGTCCAGAAAAACAGACCCGTTTATGGCATTGGTCGCCAGTATGGTCATAGAGCCGGCTCTGGGGAGCGGAATGGTGACCAATTTGCCGGATGTAAGTGCAATGGCCTTTAATTTTTGATGAAAGGAAGTGAAATTGTGGCGTTCGGATTTTTCAAAAAAAGCATACAAGCCGAAGGAAAAGAGGAAGAAGTAACCGTTCAGCAATTACTGGATGCCGCTTCCGGACTGAAGGTGAAAGAGCTGGCTCTGGAGGTCTGCGCCAATATGGTGGCAAATGCCGTGGCAAAGTGCGAATTCAAGACGTTTATGAACGGGGGTGAAGTCCGGAAAGAGGAGTATTACACGCTTAATATTTGCCCCAACAAGAATCAGAACAGCACGGTGTTTTGGCAGGAAGTGGTTTACAAACTGATTACCCAAAATGAGTGCCTGGTTGTGGCGGTTGTAAACAAGAAGGGAGCGGAGTCCCTGATTGTGGCGGATTCCTGGGAAGTCGAGGAAAAGGGGGTTATCCGTGATAATGTTTATAAAAATGTCATTGCGGGGGATATGACCTTCAAAAAGACATTTCACGAGCCGGATGTGCTGCACTTGCGTTGGAATAACAAGAATGTCCTGAAGATTGTGAAAGAAATCAATGAGGGGTACACAACGCTCCTGAAGGCTGCCAAGAGAAGCTATACGAGGTCGAAAGGAGAGAGACTGAAGGTCAAAATAAACCAGCTTGCCTCTGCCCAGGAGGAATTTCAAGAAAAATTTCAGAAAATCATGGAGAGACAGGTAAAACCCTATTTTGAGGCTGACAATGCCGTTCTTCCGGAGTTTGAGGGCTATGAGTACTCCGACATGAGCGAAAAAAAGACAGGAGAGAATGTCGGCGATATACAAGCCATTGCCAAGGACATTTTTTCCAATACAGCAAGAGCGGTGCTGATTCCGCCGGTATTGGTAACCGGTGATGTGGCGGACAGCAAGGATGCCATGAAAAGATGGATTACCGTTGGAATCGACCCGCTTGTGGGCCAAATCGAAGAGGAACTGACCAGAAAACGGTACGGGTATGATGGATGGGCGCAAGGGAATTTTGTATCTATCGACACATCCACCATACTGCATTTTGACATGTTCGAAAATGCGTCGAACATCGAGAAGCTGATTGGCTCTGGGTGCTTCTCTATAAACGATGTGCTGCGGGCGGCGAAGCTGCCCGAGATAAAAGAAAAATGGGCAGACCAGCACTGGCTGACGCTGAATATCGCAGATATCAAGACGGCCGCCCAAGTAGCAGAAGGAAAGGAGGGATAAGGATGGAGAAGATGTGGAATATCACGCAGAAAGCGGAAGGCATCCTGGAGCTGTATATTTACGGCGAGGTCAAGGGAGACGGCTTTAACTGGTGGACGGAAGAGGTAACCAAATCCGAAACATCGGCAAATCACTTCAAGGAGGAGCTTGCCAAATACCCCAACATCACGGAAATCAGAATCTACATAAACAGCTGTGGCGGCTCTGTTTTTGAGGGGACGGCTATTTATAATCAGCTGCGCCGGCACCCGGCCAGAAAGGTGGTAACCGTAGATGGCTTTGCCTGCTCCATTGCTTCTGTCATTGCAATGGCAGGGGATGAGGTGATTATGCCGAGAAATGCACTGATGATGGTGCACAACATGGCCATGGGCATCTATGGAAATCCGGCAGAGCTGCGCAAGGCTGCCGATGACCTGGATGTAATCAACGCATCCGGCCGGAATGCCTATCTGGCAAAGGCAGGAGACAAGCTGGAGGAAAGCAAGCTCCGGGATATGATGGACAAGGAGACTTGGCTGACCGCAGAGCAGTGTATTGAGCTGGGGCTTGCGGATAGATATGCCGATGCGGATGCGGATATGTCCAATGCGGCAGAAGTTGTGCAGCGGGCAAACCTGTCCGTAGCTCAGCGCATTGAGATCCAGCGCAGTCTGGTAAGCCAGCTGAACCAGATGGTGCAAGGAAAGGAAACCCCGGCGGAGCCGGACAATCCCATTTTGAGATTTTTTGAAAGGAGCTAACTATGAAGTCCAATGACATGAAGAACCAGAACCGCATGGAGATCCGTGCGGCAATGCAGGCAGCAGTGAAAGCAGGTGACACTGAGCAGTTTGCAGAGCAGCTGACCAAGATGATGGATCTTGTCGCCCAGGAAGTTCGTGAGGAATACGAACAGAAACTGGAGGAGATGCGGCAGAGCAACGATGCCAGAGTGCTGGCTGCCCGTGGTGAGCGGTGCCTGACCGCAGAGGAAAAGGCATATTACACGGCTTTTGCTGAGGCTGCCATGACCGCAGATCCCAAGCAGGCGGTTACCAACCTGGAAGTCACCCTGCCCCGGACGGTGATCAACAGCGTTATTCAGGACATTTCCACTACCCATCCCCTTCTGTCCAAGATCGAGTTCACGCCGTCCAATGGCGCAGTGAGAATGCTGGTGGACAAGACCGGAAAGCAGAAGGCGGTGTGGGGAAAGCTCACGGATAAAATCGTCCAGGAGCTTTCTGCCGGTGTGGCGGAGGTACAGACCATCCTGTGCAAGCTGTCTGCCTTTATGTTCGTAAATAAGCCCATGCTGGAGCTGGGTCCGGAATGGCTCGATACCTTTGTGAGAAAGGTACTGTATGAGGCCATTGCCGTAGGACTGGAAGAAGGCGTGGTGGACGGTACCGGAAAGGATATGCCCATCGGCATGACCCGCCAGGTGGGTGACAATGTGGTGGTATCCGGCGGCGTGTACCCCAAGAAGAGCAAAATCAAGCTGAACGCCATCAATGCCGATACCATCGGAAACCTGCTGGCAATCCTGGCCGTAGACGAGAACGGCAAGGGGCGGGAGGTTTCCGATGTGGTATTCATCGTGAACTATCAGGACTACTTCCAGAAGGTGATGCCGGCGACTACCATCATGGCACCGGATGGTACCTATCGCAATGACGTAATGCCCTATCCCATGACGGTGATCAAGTCCTGCGCTCTGGTATCCGGTGAGGCAATCATTGGCATTGGCGAGCGCTATGCGGCGTTTGCAGGCACCGACAAGCAGGGAAAGATCGAGTACTCCGACCAGTACCATTTTGTTGAGGATGAGCGGGCCTATATCGTCAAGGTGTACGCCAATGGCCTTCCCAAGGATAACAACTCCTTCCTGCTGCTGGACATCTCCGAACTGCAGCCTGCCACCTATACCGTGACCCAGATTGAGCCGGCACCTTCCCCCAGTAATGTTGCCACTTTGGCCTCCCTCTCCATGGGAGCTGCGAAGCTGACGCCTGTTTTTGCAGCCGAGACGGATACCTACACGGCGACTACCAGCAACGACAGCAATACCATCAATGCGGCTCCTTCTGATGCAGCGGCGGAAGTGAAAATCACCGTGGATGATAAGCCCGTGGAGAATGGCGCTTCCGTTACCTGGAAGGGAGGTTCCAACACCGTAAAGGTGACGGTGACTGCGGAGGACGGCACTTCCACCAAGACCTACACGGTCACCGTGACCAAGGAGTAAAATATGGCCAAGGTATCGGCCGGGGTGCTGGAACAGGTAATAAACTACCTGGATGCAAACCACGCCGATGAAATGTATCGCCGGAAGCTGGAGCTGATTACAGCTTCCGGCATTGCATACATCGATGGGAAAATGCCGGCACCCATGGACTATGAAAACGACCAGGAGGCCATGACAATCCTTCTGGAGTACTGCCGTTACATGAGGGATAACGCCCTGGATGTGTTCGAGAATAACTATCTTGGCATGATTCTGGATAAGCAGAACAAGGAGCGGGTGAAAGCGTATGAAGCAGCGCAAGATGCCATTCCGGGCTGACCACGAGATAACCCAGGGATTCAACGATGGTACGGCCACAATCTATGAAGTCCAGGACGGCGCAGAGCCGGGGAGACAGCCAAAACCGGTGCTGAAGGAGAAAGTGGCTGTCCGGTTCTGCGAGCTGAAGCTGGGAATCAATCGGATTTATATGTCCAGACAGGCCCAGGCGGAGGTAGAGCGGCTGATCAGAGTGCCGGTGGTAAATGTATCACCCCAGGATGTGGCGGTTACAAGCGACGGCAGGCAGTACAGAATCAGCACGATACAGAAGGCCTATGTTTTCCCTCCGTCTCTGGATTTGGCCCTGACAAAAATCGAGCAGACTATGGAGGTGCTGCCGAAGTGAGCTGGTGGGAAAAAATCATTGCGGTACACCTGCAGGTTACGGACCAGGTAAGCCATGGGGAGAGGATGCAGTCTGAGCGGTATTTCGTGTGGCAAGAGGACGGCGAAGCGGACTGCATCCTGGATGGGCGACATGCTGAAAAAGCTGTTACCGGCTCAACGGACCTCTTTACAAAACAGGAGTTTGACCCGTGGAAGGACCAGATGGAGCAGGCTTTTGATAATGCCCCGGATATTCTGTGGCGGCTGAACAGCATCCAGTTTGAGGAGGATACCGGATTTTGGCACTATGAGTGGCTTTGGACGGTGGTTTAGATGGCAAATATCAAGTTTAAGAGCGATATTAACGACTTCGGAAAGATGCTGAGTCGGTTGGAAAGAATGCCACTATCGGCGTTGGATACAGCCATACAAGCTGGTGCAGATGTGGTGGCGGACCAAATTCGAAGCAATCTTAGTGCTCTGAGCGAGGAGACATACAGACATTTGAACGAAGGGGAAGTGTTCTACGGTCTGCCGGAAGAACAAAAGCAGGACCTGCTGGACAGCTTCGGACTTGCACCTATTGAGACAGATAAGAACGGCTTCCGGCACACGAAAGCAGGTTTTGATGGATACGGAAGTAAGCCGACCAAGAAGTATCCAAAAGGCCTGCCAAATCAGCTGCTGGCAAGAGCCGTAGAAAGCGGCTCCTCTGTCCGGGTGAAGAAACCCTTTGTGCGGCCGGCCGTAAACGCCACCAAGAACGAGGCGGTGGAGAAAATGGGCAAGGTTTTGGATGAGGAAATCAAAAAAATATGTGAAAAATAAGGAGGAAATCTTATGGCAGGAGCAAATGGTAAGGTATGCACCGGATTCAGTAAGCCCTATGTGGCTACCTATTCGGCAGAGGGCACAACGGTGACATACACCGGCGGAATGCCGCTGGCAAGAGGTGTAAGTGTGAATCTGTCCCCGGAGACCTCGGAGTCCAATGACTTCTACGCTGACAATGAAATTGCGGAAACCCAGGCCGGAAAGTTTTCCAAGGGAAAGCTGCAGCTGACGGTGGACGGCCTGAAGCAGGCGGCCGAGAAGATGATTTTTGGGCTCGGTGAGCCTGTGCCTGAGCAGTACGGGGAGGAGGAGCCGGTGAAAGTGGTGAAATATTCCGGAGACGAAAAACCGCCTCATGTGGGCGTGGGCTTCGTCGTGCGGTATCTGTCCGGAGGCATCACAACCTATGTCCCCACGATTCTGCGTAAGGTGCAGTTTACCCAGGGCACCATGGAAGCCAAAACCCAGTCTGGAGAAAACCTGGAATACCAGACAAGAGCCCTGGAAGGCACCGTCTACAGAGACGACAGTGCCACAAGGGACTGGAAATGGGAGGCTGCGGAGCAGACGACAGAAGCAGAGGCGGAGAAGGTGCTGAAGGGCCTGCTGGACATTGCTGAGGCGTAAGGAGGATGTATGGTTGAAGTGGAAATCAGGGGGAAGTTCTTCCCCCTGTGCCTTACGGTGGCGGCGCTGGATGAGGTAAACGCCAAGTGTGGCGGCCTGAAGAACCTGATGCCGTTCCTGCGATGCAAAGATGAGGAAGGAAATGTGCATGTGGAGCAGATGGCCGTGAACACGGCTTGGATGCTGGGTGTGCTGATCAGGGAGGGAGAAGAAAACCGGGTTATGGTGGCGAGGCTTGAGAACGGAGACACCAAAAAGCGGGCTGTGCCGGGAAAGGATGACATCTGGCATATGATGACACCTTCCGAAATCGTCAAGTACAGACCGGCAATCATGGAGGCAATCAGCCAATCCATGGGGCAGGAAGTTGAGGTGGAGCCGCCAAAAAACCCCGAACACGCAGCGCAGAGGTAAAGCTCTGCTCTGCGTGGTTTTTATATTACGGAAGGCTTCTTGGTATGCAGAAGTACGAAATCATGCACACCCGCATCGGAGAGATGCAGGACATGATAGCGTATCACGCTATCGCAAACGGCGCCAAGCCGAAAAGCCGCATGACATTCGAGCAGGTAATGATGATGGATTGAGAGGTGACTGTGGACATGGCATATAACATTGGCCCAAAGATAGGCATTGACGGAGAGGCCGAATTTCGGAAGCAGATAAAAGAAATCAATCTGGCCTATAAAACCCTCCAGGCCGAAACCAAGGCCGTTACAGCAGAATTTGAGGCCAACGGTGACGAGATGGGCGGCCTGTCCGCCAAGGGGCAGCAGCTTGAAAAGATGATTACCAATCAGCGGGACAAGCTGAAGCTCCTGGAAGATGCCGTGGAAAAAGCCACGGCCCAATATGGAGAAAACTCCACGGAGGCCACCCGCCTGAAAGGCGTCATGTATGACACGGCCGCTTCGGTGTCTGACCTGGAAAAGCAGCTGAAGGATACGGAAAAGCAGCTGGAGGGCGCAGACAATGCCATGGACGACCTCTCCGACAGCTCGGAAGCGGCCGGACAGCAAATCGTTAAGTTTGGGGACCTGGTGGCGGCAAATGCCGTTGGGGATTTGATTGCCGATGGTGTCCGGACGGCGGTAGACAAGCTGAAAGATTTTGCCGTGGGAAGTGTAGAGACGGCCGCCCAGGTGCGGGCGGCCAATTCCCAGTATTCCCAGGCGTTTGGGGATATGAAGGATCAGGCTACCGATGCCCTGGAAAAAATCTCTGACGAGACTGATATCACTACCACCAGAATGCAGGGAGCATATACCATGCTCTATGCCTTCGTGAAAACCACCGGTGCAGATTCGTCGGAGGCCCTGGGTATTGCCCAAAGGGCTATGTCCGCTGCTGCAGACTCAGCAGCCTATTACGATAAGTCCATTGAAGAGGTAACGGAGACCTTGCAGTCGTTTCTGAAAGGAAACTACGAGAACGATGCAGCCCTGGGAATTGCGGCGACAGAAACGACCAGAAACGCAAAAGCAAATGAGCTGTATGCAAAATCCTTTAACGAGCTGAGCGAATCCCAAAAGGTGGATACATTGCTTGCCATGGTTGAGGCTGGCAACAAGGCTTCCGGCGCTCTGGGGCAAGCTGCCCGGGAATCTGATTCCTGGGAAAATGTGAACGGGGAGCTGAGCGAATCCCTGCGACAGCTTCAGGCCAGAGTTGGCGATGCAGCGCTGGATAAGTTGGTACCGGTGATTCATAAAATCACGGAAAAAGCCAATGAGTTAATCGAGGATACGGACTGGGAAGAATTCGGAGAAACCGTGGCCGGCATCCTGGAATTTGCGATTGAGAATGGACCCACGGCAGCAAAAGCGGTTGGGGCTATTGCAACCGGATTTGCCACATTTAAGGCTGCACAAAAGGCGGCGGAGATTGTAACGCTCACAAAGTCGCTCATGGGTCTGCAAACTGCAGCAACTGCGGCCTCCGGTCCATGGGGAATAGCAGCTCTGGCCATTGGTGCGGCGATAACGGCGTTTGTAGCGCTTTCCAGTGACGCAGAATCTTTGGCGGATGATTTGACGGAGGATATGGATAAGTTCCAATCCTCCATGGAGCGGGCCAATGAGCAATACGGCGAAACAGTTCAGGAGGTGGAAGGCGCTGCCTATGCTGCTGAGCACTATGTCGCACAGCTGAAGGAGCTGGAAGCGGCAGGACTGGATACCGTAGAAAGCCAAAGGGCCTATGCCCTGACGGTGGAAGAGCTGAACAAGCTGATTCCGGACCTGAATCTGGAAATTGATGAGCAGACAGGGCTCATCAATAAAAACACGGATGCAATCTTGCGGGATATTGATGCCTGGAAAAAGTCGGCCGTTGAGAAAGCCTTGCAGGAAAAATATACCGATGAGCTGGAAGCACAGGGAAAAGCCACAGCGGATTTGTATGAAGCAAAGGCCAAGCAGATAACCCTTGAAAAAGATATTGGGAGATTACAAGAGGAATATCTGCAGAAGAGCAGAGATCTTGAGAACGCTCGAAATCGTCTGGGGAAGGTAGAGTTTGACGTTGCAGAACAAATGGCGCAAACAGGCATGGTAACCCAAGAACTGGCGTCAGAACAGGCAACGTGGTCTAATACCGTGGAAACTCTGGAAAAAGAATGTGCTTCGCTGGGAGATAAACTGACAGCGAACCAGGAAGAGTGTGAAAACCTTAAGGTTGCGATTGCAAATGGCGAGGAAACTCTGGCGAGCTATGATGAACAGATTCAGCTGGCAAGGGATACCATGGACTTATGGGGGAAGGAGACTGGAGAAAACTCGGAAGAACAGGACAAACTGCAGGAAACAATCGCCAAGACCCAGGAAAAAGTTGATGCCCTGACAGAAGAGTATGCGCTCGCTGCGGAGGAAGCGAGAAAGTCCATTGATTCTCAAATAGGCCTGTTTGATGAGCTTGCCACAAAGAGTGAGCTGTCTGCAGAACAGATTATCAAAAACTGGGGCAAGCAAAAAGAGGCGTTTGATAATTATGCTGCGAATCTACAAAAAGCTGTAGACATGGGCCTGGATCAGATGTTGGTAGACCAATTATCTGACGGCAGCGAGCAGTCCATGCTAATCCTGGATGAATTTGTCAATGGGACAGATTTGTCCATTGATGAAATCAACACAGCATTCGGCCGGCTGGATGAAAGTAAAGAGAAGCTATCTAAGGTAATTGGGGATATGCAGACAGACTTCTCAGCTGGAATGGATGAAATTGAGAAAGGCGCCGAAGAAAGCGGTCTGCAAATTGTTAACGGCTTGGTGCAAAAAATACAGGATGAGACACCACGGTTTTCATCGGCCATGCAGAGCCTTGGCAAATTTGGTATGGTTGCATTCGATGACTTTATGATGATCAGATCACCCTCCAGGCGGATGGAGAAAAGCGCTGACTATGTAATTGACGGCGCTGTGATCCCGATCGAAGAGCGGACAAAGGAATTTGAGGAAGCGATGGCAAGGATGGCGCTCCTTGGAAATCAGGCTTTTTTGGATAAAAAGCTGAACGCAGCTGTGGAATTCCCGGAGGTGTTTACCTTGCCGGTGGTGAGCCCGATTACGGAGCAGAAGCAGATTGCCCATAACTACGGGGGGCAGACATTCAACATCTACCAGCAACCGGGGGAGGATGCAAACGACCTGGCAAACAGAATCATGCGGATTATGCAGCACAATGTCACGGTGCAGGAGGAGGCGATAGGACTTGGATAACGGATTCCAATTTGGGGATTACCATACAAAGAATTTTGGGGCAAAAGTGGAGTGGTATCCACCACGGACAATCCCGGCCAGAAAGGGAGAAACCATATCGGTACCCGGACGGAACGGAAATCTGCACATATTCCAAAACGCCTACGAAAGTTATACCCAGTACTATGACATCTATTTCAATGCTGGCGAACTGGTTACGATGGAAGCAACCCATAAAATTGCGGCATGGCTGACAGCAGAGGCCGGATACAAAATCCTGAGAGACCGCTACGATGTTGGTCACTTCCGGAAAGCCATTTTCTTAGGTCCCATGGACATAGAAAACATCCTGAATCAGTATGGCAGATGCCGGGTGTCTTTTGAGTGTGCGCCCCAATCCTTTCTGGATGTGGGGGAAGAAATCAAAACATTTTCGGCCTCCGGCATACTGGATAACCCCACGAAGTACGAAGCACTACCGGAAATCACCATCTACGGCTCTGCGGCAGGAACCGTAAATATCGGTGGAATGTCGGTAGAAGTCCTGAGAATTACGGAGCCAATCATTTTGGACAGCGAAATGCAGGATGCGTACTCCAAACCGGGAGAAGGCGCTGCTGCAAACCGAAACAATGATGTATCTGCGGTAGATTTCCCCAAAATCCTGCCGGGAACAACCAACATATCGTTTTCAGGTGGGATTGAAAAAATAGAAATAAAGCCGAGGTGGTGGGAACTGTGAAGCCGATACTATATCCTCCGGAGGAGACGGAGTTCGTAAGCAACGGCCTGGGAATCTTAGTGGATGCCATGTCCTGTGAAGTGCAGCAGGTGCTGAATGGACAGTACGAGCTGACCATGCAGTACCCCGTAACAGGAGCCAGGTTCAACGACCTGAAAAGCAGATCCATCATTTTGGCAAAGACGGATCCCGTGTCTGAGCTGCAGCCATTTCGGGTTTATGAGATTCTGAAAACTTCCGCCGGAATCGTGACGGTTTACGCACACCATATGGCCTATGATCTGAAAGGTATACCAATCACACCTTTTGAGGCCAACGGGCCGCAGCTGGCGCTCCAAGGCATAAAACAAAACGCCGTGACGGATTGTCCGTTTGATTTTTACACGGACATAAGCTCAACCAGCGCCTTCTCCGTGGCGGTACCGCAGCCGATATGGGCTGTTCTGGGAGGGCGGGAAGGATCCTTGCTGGATGTGTTTGGCGGAGAATACGAATTTGACAGAAATACAGTCAAGTTGCTGGAAAGTCGTGGGACAAACCGTGGCGTGACCATCCGGTATGGGAAAAATCTCACCTCTCTGGAGCAGGACGAAAACTGCGCAAACTGCTACACTGGGATCATGCCGTACTATGTGGACATGGAAACCGGGGAGGTGTCCTACGCAGAGGAGAAAGTTATCTATGCGGAAGGAGAATTTGGGTATACCAGAATCCTGCCGGTGGATATGTCTGCGAAATATGATGAAAAGCCGACACCGCAGCAGCTGAAAGAGCAGGGAGAAAAATACATCAGAGATAACAAGGTGGGGATCCCGAATATTGGGTGGACCATATCGTGGGTGCAACTGGAGAACACGGAAGAGTACAAGGGAAAAGCCATCTTGGAAAGAGTATTGATGGGAGATACCGTATCTGTGTATTTCCCGGCAATGCAAATCAGCGTGGCGGCAAGGGCGGTAGAGATTACCTATGATACCTTGCTGGAGCGTTATAAAGATATCCGACTGGGAAGTGTAAAAGCCAGTATCGCCAACGAGATTGTAAGCCAGGGGAAAGATATTGCGGAGAAACCAAGCAAAAGTGATATGAAGTCCGCAATATTGCAGATGACAAATACACTTACGGGTTCTGCCGGTGGTGCTGTCAGACTGTTGGATACCAATGGAGACGGGAAACCAGACACTTTGTATATTGCTGACGACCCGGATCCGGATAAAGCGGTTAAGGTATGGCGGTTCGATTATCGGGGATGGGGTGCATCGGAAACCGGCTATAATGGGTTGTTTACCATGGGAGCGACCTTTGAAGACGGATTCCTGGCAGATTTCATTCGGGCGGGAACGCTAAATGCCGACCTGATAAAGGCGGGGATATTGCAATCAAAGGATGGCAGATTCAGCTTGAACCTTGAAACAGGCCAGCTAACGCTATCTGGGTTTGCCACAGAGGACCAGCTGGAGGCGGCAAAAGACGAGGTAACGCAGGATATTAAAGAAAACGGAGTCCCAAAAGTTGATACAGGTAACGGAAATACCCTGGATAGGTTCGGGTTGAGAATTGCAAAACCGGGCGAGGCGATGGAGAATATTCTGGACAACACCGGTATGTATGTCAGCCGTTCCGGGGAAGGCATTCTCGCCGCCAACAATCAGGGAGTAAATGC
>OEQP01000033.1_pt1 | contig 24517 bp, 27 predicted proteins | sample 1539791 | NCBI WGS metagenome assembly OEQP01 (sample SAMEA3891866, study PRJEB23780) | metagenome | biome: terrestrial biome; feature: animal house; material: Caecal content | place: Italy | collected 2015-05-05
CTCATCCACCAGATCCTCGATTCGGGGATCACTTACCCGGTACAAATAGCCAAGCATCCGGGTGGCAGTATAATCTGTATTCATATTTCTATAGGCAATTTCCGCACAGAACTCTTTAGGATATCCTCTGCCCAGTAAAAGCTTGTATAATTCATCGGTTCGTTCCGATGCCATAATTGATCACTCCCGTAATTTCAAAAAACTTAAATTAAAATGCCTTCCAGATGATCCAGTTCATGCTGACAAATTTGTGCCGGCCATCCACTCAGTTTCTGCCGCTGCTTTTTCCAATTCATATCATAATATTCCACTTCGATATTTTCATATCGTGTTGTTTTCCTCACACCGGTAAGCGACAGACATCCTTCTTCTGTTTCATATGGAGTATCCTTGCTCAGAAGAACCGGATTAAACATCACAACATCTACGAATCCCATATTTACAATGATTGCTCTCTTTTTCACACCAATCATATTTACAGCCATACCCACACACCCGGCACGATTTGCCTGTAAGGTATCCTGTAGATCCTTTCCCACTTGCAGATCTGCCTTTGTAGCAAGTTCTGACTTTTGTCCCAGAAAGAACACATCTTTCATTATCGGTTTTACCATCTTTCATTCCTCCATGTCATATTATCTCTTTTTTAATCCCTCCAAACCATGTGGTTATTATATCAACAATATCATATTTCTACCACCGCGAGGTTTTTTCATTCTTATTCTAAGTTTGTCTCAGTAGGGGATTCCGATCTACTACTGAGATGAGTTTCTCCAAAGATACTTCAAATCGTTGATCATCTTCCTCCGTCCGTTTTGCCGGACCTTTCAAATGATGCTTTTTCTTTGCATTTCTTGCCTTCTTCGCCAGATGACGTTCCATCAGCATCTGATCGATATTTTCATTTGTATACCATTTACCACTTTGATGAATACCGTAAGCACCTTTTCCCAGAATCATTGCAGCCACACCATAATCCTGTGTTACAACAATATCTCCCTTTTGGCACAGACTGACCAGTTTAAAGTCCACTGCATCGGCACCGGCTCCCACTGTGATCACTTCACTGTAATCTGAATATAAAACATGGTTTGTATCACATAAGAGAATAACAGGAATCTCATATTTCTTTGCTGTTTTTTCTACGATCGACACCACCGGACAAGCATCCGCATCTACTAATATCCTCATTTTTTCTTTCCTTTCGTCAGATCATAACTTTCCCCAATCATACGCTGGATATCTTTATCCGGAACAGAGCCATCCAGGATAATAGAATTCCAGTGTGTCTTGTGGATGATCAGGCTTAATTAAAACAACGTCCACATCACTTTCGCTTCTGGAATCATCGCTTAAAACTTTATACTGCTCATAAATAAACTGCTGTTCTTTCTCTGGAAGTTTTGTGTATTCCCAAATCATACGAACGACATTTCCATCCAGTTCTTCTGGAATTGGCGGTAACTGAATATATTTTTCTTTTTCCATCTTCTCAATCTCCGATAATAAATCTTCCCACACCGTCTCTTGCTTCTGTTACAAGTGCCAAGATAAATGCTCCTGCAGCCAATACTCCTACCAGCATGAATTCAGCAACTCCCAAAAGGATATAGTTCATGAACCGGGTGCGGTACCAGATGAAGGTACACACAAACATTGCTCCAAGAAGCAGTCCAACAATCTGCTTGCATTTGTAACAATCGCCTTTTAAATTAGCAGGATTTTTAGCAAGAATTTTCCTCAAATTAGCAGGGAAGGAAGTTTGATTAGCAAATTCAAAAAATTTCTTGCTAATCATTAGCAAGAATATAAGAGCTAATCCATGACTATAATATGCGGAGTTCAATCTTTCTCGATAAATTTGATTAGCAAAAATCACTCCTGCTAATCACATATTTCTATAAGTTCAACTTTTCTCGGAAAATAGAAAACGCCGAAAACCTTGAAAAATCAACGTTTTCGGCGGAGTTTTTGGCGTCGCTAAGAGGATTTGAACCTCCGACCTACCGCTTAGGAGTATGGCATATCACCTCGTACACCGTCCGGCTACATGACTTCCGGTACGCAAAAAACCTTGAAACTATGGGCTTTTTCGAGCGTTTAACCTATTGTGGCGTGATAGCTTGTACAACGTATTTCTTGCTAATTTCAAAGTGTCCAATTAGCAAATTATTAGCAAGGATTTGTTCTTGCCGCAATGGTCCATATAACCATTACTCTAATAAAAAACATATACATTTTATCATATAGAAACGTCATGGGGAAGCCTATGGCGTTTTCTTATACCCATTTTTAAGGAGGAACCATTTATGAATTTATCCGAAACAGAAAAAAGGATTTTATACCAGACAGACGGCTATGACAAAGCAGCCGTTACCTATGAGCTCCGTGCAGAGCTTCCATATATCAAAAATCAGGAACAAAGAGAGGCTTCTGTCAGCTTAATCAAAAAGCTGGAATCTCTGCCCTCTCAGGAGTGCCTTTCTCTGATACACGATGTACGGAAAAATTATCGTATTCCCGGAGGTCCTAAGACTATCGGGGAACTGCTTGCAGATGCCCGCAGAAAATCCGGTGCCGAATGTTTGAAAGGCCATGACATTATGGCTTTGGAGCGCTTTGATCCGAGTGTAAAACACATGATTGTTTTTGATGTGCTTTCTTATGATTCTTTTGTTGGAGACAAAGGCGATAAGATGCGTCTGTTTTTAACAGAAACAGGCTATCAGAAAGCATTGGAAAATCAGGACAAGGGATTTATCAAAATCAGAAATCACGCAAAAGTAGCGGAAGGAAATCTTCACTATGAACATAAGGACCGGGAGTTATAGCACGGTCTTATATTGAAACATTGAAAGGAGGGTTTTAAATGGCAGTGTTCAGAGTTGAGAAAACAAAAGATTTTACGGTAATGTCAAATCATCACCTGCGGAATGTGGCGCTGTCTTTAAAAGCCAAAGGACTGCTCTCCCTTATGCTGTCGCTGCCGGAAAATTGGGATTACACAACCAAAGGGCTTGCCCGTATCTGCAAAGACGGTGTGGATTCCATCAGCGCTGCATTAAAGGAACTGGAAAAACACGGTTATCTTACCCGTCAGCGTATCCGTGACCGGCATGGACGTCTGGGAGACATTGAATATACGATCCATGAGCAGCCGGTACAAGCCCCTTCAAATAAGGAAGTTTCTCTTTCACCTAAACGGGAAAATCCAAGACAGGTAAATCCAGTACAGGTAAACCCTGAATTGGTAAAACCTGAACAGGAAAATCCAGCCCAATTAAATATACAAGAAACAAATACAGAAAAATCAAATATTGATTTATTAAATACGTATCAATCAATCTATCCGGCAAAAAGAGAAAAAACGAACGGTGCTTCAAAGATGGATACGGATAGGATGGATAAGATGACGATATATCAGGAAATTATCAAAGAAAATATTGAGTATCCTTATCTGGCAGAACGTTATGGACAGGAACGAACGGATGAAGTGGTTGACCTTATGCTGGAAACTGTGCTGTCTCAGCGCCCATATATCCGTATTGCCGGTGATGACTATCCGCGTGAAATTGTGCGGAGCCGTTTCCTTAAAGTAAATTATTCCCATATCGAGTATGTGTTTGACTGCTTAGATAAAAACACGACAAAGGTGCGGAATATCAAAGCCTATCTGCTTGCGGCTTTATACAATGCACCGGCCACTATGGATAGTTATTATCGTGCAGAAGTCAATCATGATCTGTATGGAGGTGTTTAAAAGAAAGGAGGAAATCGCTATGACAAAGAAAAAAGCGGTCCGCTTATGAGTGGTGTTACCAAAGAACAAATTGCCGAAGCAAGGGCTGTTGACCTGCTCGACTATATCCAGTCTCACGAACCCGGCGTTTTAAAACGGGAAGGTCCCGGCATTTACCGCCACAAGGAACATGACAGTCTGGTCTACTGCAGAAAATATTGGTACTGGAACAGCCGAGGCAAAGCAATCAACGCTTTGGATTATCTTATGGAAATCCGGGGATATGATTTTGTGGAGGCTGTGGAGGCTTTGGCAGGTAAAAATATTCGGGATATTCCTTCTCATTCAATTACCGTCAGTACCAAGCCGGAACCGGAGAAAAAGAAACCTTTCAAGCTGCCCTGGGTAAAACGATGTGCAACTTTTATGTTTTCCTATTTACAGCGCAGAGGCATTGATTCGGACATCATTCTCAGGTGTATGAAAAATGGCAGTCTGTATGAATCCAAATATCACGATGAACCGGTATGTGTCTTTGTCGGTCGTGATGATAAAGGGAAAGCGCGTTTTGCATGTGTGCGTGGTATTGCCGGATCTTTGAGAAAAGACATCAGCGGAAGTGACAAGCGTTTTAGCTTTTGCTATCCGCCGGAACATACGGGCAGTCGTCACCTTGCCGTTTTTGAAGCTCCCATAGACGCTTTATCCCATGCCACGCTTCAAAAACTGGAGGGCTGGAAATGGAATGGATACCGTCTTTCTTTGGGCGGTACTTCGGCGGTCGCCCTGACCGCTTTTTTAGAACGTCACCCGGAGATTATCAGGGTGGCGCTTTATCTTGACAATGATCTTGCAGGAAGAACGAATGCCCGAAAGATAAAAGACCTTTTGCACAAGGATCCCCGATTCGCTCATATCAGAGTGTCTGTAAACCCGCCCGGTCCCGGCAAAGATTATAATGACAAATTACTGCATACGATTCAGAAAATCAGAGAGGAAAAACAACATGACCGCCAAAAACAGGCGGTTGTTTCTATTTAGGAGGAAGATCAATGAGTAATAAGAAAACTGCGATACAGGTTATTGCGGGTGCCGCCCGCTGCCCTGACTACAATCCGTCTATGATAAGAGCTTTGATGAAAAAGCTGGAAACCAACGAAAAGGCATTTGCCCTTTTGATGAATGTATCTCCTACAACAGTTCGGCTTTGGGTAACTGGTGCAGTTCGCCCCTGCGGAGTTGCAAGAAGGCTGATGCAAATCTATGAATCCGCACCGGAAGTAGTCAGTAAGATTACCGGTCAGCCTGCGGACGGCGAAAGGAGAATCTGACATTGAAAAAACGTTCTAAAGCACGATTGGTGGAAAATCAGTATGTAAAAGAATTGCTGACCGTACTGAAAGAAAATCCTTCCCCAAGCAGTAAGGAATTTATGGAAATGGTATCTCATGTAAGTGAACTGGAAAACCGTCTGGCGGAGGCTGTGGATGAATTAAAGGTGATGCGTCAGGAATTGCAGAGAGTACAGAACCGAACGTTAAAAGCGGTACTGCAACGAAGCTGTAAGGGAATGGAAACAAACATATCTTCTATGCGGCAGCATTTAACAGAACTGAAAGCTCATATTGTGGAAGGCTGCAAAAACACCTTAACAGCATTAAAGGAACAAGGCGTCTCTGCTCTGGATGGGATCGGCAGATTTTTTCGTGTCGAACCTATGCTGAAGAAAATAGGAAAAGTTGCAGACAAAAGTGTTCAGATAGACAGCAAGGCTATCGAAAAGATCCAGGCGCTTTCCTCAGAGTATCACGAGGCTGGCAGACATTTAAAAAATATGGGCCGTACTTTTCTGGGCAAAGACGTGATAGAGGATGCAAAATCACCCGGAAAGTTTGCGGCGCTGTTGGCTGCCCCCTATAAAGCAAATAAGAGCTGTATGCTGGCTGCAAAACAAAATGTTGAAAAAGCGCTGGAAAATCTTTCTCAATTACATGAACGTGTCCAGCAGAGAACTTCTGTTTTAAAAGCGATCAAAGAAAACAGCGATAAGGTTCAGCCACCTGTCAAAAAAGAAAATCCTGTTCCATGCACAGATAAAACGGAACTTTGAATACACGCATCATAAAAAGGAGGTGCCAAGATGTGTAAAAGAAAAATGTCTGCGATTTCCGGGAGTGAACCTCTCCCTCAGGTCCATTGGATCCACAATACAGACCTGACCGAGTTTGTATATAAGCTGCATATGTTTGCCGGTGATTTTCTTCGGGAAAGAGCATTTAATCTTCATTCCCTGCTTACGAACACAAGTATGGATTCCATTGCGATCATGGGGAAACGGCATATGTGGCTGGATGATGCCGCTTTTGCCTACTGTACCGCAGCAGATCTTCATCAAATGGCCTTTACAACAGAATATTTGGGAGCAAGGGCTTTTCTGTTTCATACAGACAGAACAGAGGAAGGTCGTTTGTACGGGGATGTTCTTATGATGGACCTTGATACGCTGCGGCAGGATATAAAAGCCCATGCTCTTTCGCCCTATACCGTTGATATGGAGTATCCCGATGGAAGAAATAAAGAAGTCAGTTTGGAAACATGGTATCATATGGAACTCTACGAAAAGGATGCCCTAAAGAGTTGGGGCTTTCGGTATGATCTGGAGGAACTCTCTGGTATGCGTTCCCATTATGCGAAAATAATCAGCGAATGGAAAAATATCGCTTTTTCTGTAACTTCGGAGGATCTGGAAGAACGTCTGAATACAGAGTATATGCTGGAAGCCCAACATTCGGATCCCGACTTGTTCAGGATTCCAATGGGAACAGCAAAACAGTTGCTTCTGTGTGATGAAGTTCCTGTTTACAGACTTCTTCCCGAAGGAGCGGAAAAACTGTCTCCTGTCTCAGCAGTTAAGACCGGGCTTTGGTATCAGTCTTACAGAGAGTTTGCTGTGAAAATGGAGGATTTAAAAAAGCTGGATCAGTTCTGCCAAAAGGAAATCGACAAGCTGATCGGAGCTGATCCACAGCGGCAGGTACCCAAAAAGCCCGTTCCTTCACAAAGCAGGTGATGACATATGAATATGAGTTTATTAGATTGCGTCGCAGGCCAGTTAGGAGTGTTTATTTCTGATCTGCGGCTTTGCTGTCCTCTGCTGGCATTATTCAAGCTGCTGGAAATTGAGGATGACCGATTCCTGGTAAGTGAATGGAATGAGGCGCTTTCCTATATTTCCGGGGATTCCTGTTCTTTTATGGATGTGACGGAAGCAAAGGAATTTACACGAAAGCTGATAAGGAGGTGGTGATGATTGGCAAATACCATACAGCATGACGATTTCGGTGAGAAAATCGGAGGTGCGAAAAAAGATTTATGGAGCAGCCGGGGCTTATATTCCGAAGATCTTTTGGAAATGAACAGCCGGGAAGCTGATAAGTATGTGAAAAAGGATAACATTTGGAAAAAGCCGGACTACCAGGCATTGATCGATAGCGGGATTCCGGTGGATGTGGTCTATTGGATCAAGAAAGTACGTGACAGCCTGAACGCTTCTCCCCGCTATTACCGTACCGATGATACACCGGAGAAACGTCTGGAACGTCAGAAAGAATACATTGAAACAATCCGTCAGGTGCAGTCAGTTGTTGAAAAGGTCCAATCTTTGGATGACATACTGGAAGCCTATATTCCTGTATTGATTGACAACGGGTATGTCAAACAAGAAAATGGCTGGGCCAGCGGTCCATATCTGACAGCTACAGAAGCCGGACGTCAAAATCCTGTGATTACGGATAAACTGGCAAAGACTTTATATGTACGGTCAGAGAAATACTTTTCCTATTATTTTACCGAAAAAGCGAAAAAGGAGCAGTTTGGCGTTCCCAAAGAAGAAAAAATACCGAAAGGTTATCGTATTCACTATAACGATGGAAAGAATACATTTTCAAAAGATAATGACTGGAAACCGGATACTTACTATGTGACAAAAGGATATTCCATAATCAAGAAGAACTTATCCACCCGTGAGGAAGCCTTAAAATGGGTGCAGGATTTTCAGAAACAGCATGGCGGCAATGGAAAGAAACGTTTTGTGCCGGAACAGCTTGCCAGTGTCAAACGTACCGGACCGGACTACCGCAGCAACCGGGATGTTGCCGGTCAGGATTATCTTGATACCTTCGGATTCCGCGGCGGCGAGTTTGGAAACTGGATGACGCAGAATGACCGGCGTGCTTCCCTGAATATGGGATTTGACGCCTTAAAGGATCTGGCAGACGCACTCAAGATCAGTGAAAAAGATATTGCTTATCAGGGAACTTTGTCTATCGCTTTCGGTGCTCGTGGAAGCGGAAATGCGGTCGCTCATTATGAACCGCTGCGAAAGGTAATCAACCTGACGAAAATGCGCGGCGCCGGTTCCCTGGCGCATGAATGGTGGCATGGGCTGGATGACTATCTGGGTGTAAAAATGGGTGTGAAAGGCTATCTTTCCGAACACCCCCGAACGTATCCTTTATTTCAAAAACTGATCGACACAATGAAATATAAACCGCAGACACCGGAGCAGGCTGCAGAAGCTATGGAAAAGAGCAATGAACGTCTGCGTAAAAATGCAGCTTCGTGGATTGATTCTGCGGTGCTTCCTGCTGTGCGTCGGTATGGAAATGAAGCATCCATGCAGGAATTTGAATCCTTAAAGTCAGAGTTCCTTTCGGGAAAGACAGAGATTGTCGAAAAACTCAGCGCTTTTAAAAAATCGCTGTCCGGTCATGTGATCCCGAAGGCGGACCGGGATACCTTACAGACATATGAAAGGCTTCTCCACTCTGCTGCTGAAAATACCGAGCCTGTGATCGGACGCACCGAAACAGACTATTACCGCAATTCAAAAGAAATGGGCCGTGAATGTGAAAAAGACGGCGGTTATTGGGAAAGCGATGTGGAAATGACAGCCAGAGCTTTTGCAACTTATATCAAAGACAAGCTGCCGTACCGCTCTGATTATCTGGCCGGCCATGCAGAAAGCGCCTGCACCATTGCTTTTGACAAAAACGGGGAATCACACCTTGTCGTTGCTTTCCCTCAGGGAGAAGAACGAAAAGCGATCAACGCCGTTTTTGATGAAATCGTTCAGGATTTGAAAAGACAGAATATCCTTACCCACTCGGATCGTCCGCAGACTTTGGAAGAAACCCGGCCTGTAAGAACGGTTCATTCTTTCAAAGAGGAAGCTGTGCCGGTGATTACAAATTATGAACAGATCACGCTTTTTGGTAATGAGAAACCTTCTGTTTTACAGCAGCTTTCAGCGGGAAAGGAACATCATAGCGAACCGGAGAAAAAAGCACCCAGAAAGAAGAATGATACCCCGGAATTGTAGGAGGATGATTAAAAATGAATACAACACATGCTATGCAGCCTGTCATTTTGGATTCGGATATTGTTTCCGGCAGCCGCAGACTGAAACGGGAAGAAATCAGCTTTGAAGATGAAATGATGGTTATCGGGAACCGGCTGAACTTCTATATGCCGCTTTATTTTGACATAGCGGAAGTTTTCGGAGAAAAGCCTCTGTTAAAAAATGAGGATGGCTACATCAATGTTTATGCCAATTATGACCTGGATCTTGGATGTGTCTGCGATATGCTGGAGATCGTCAAAGTGGTGTACGATGGTTCCGAAACAGAATACTATTATCCGCTCAGCAAGGAAGAAAAAACTGCTATTCTGGAAAAAATGGAACAATACCGTTATGGCAGCGCAACCTTAGAGTCCATAAAAGAGGAATATCTTTCGGAAAAATCCTCTGTTCTGGCGCAGCTTGCCGATGCCAGGATAAAGGCGGAACAACAGCCGGTTTCCAATAAGACTTATGAACAGCAAATTTGATTGGAGGGAAAAGATTGATAAAAAATAACAGTTATCGGGCCTTCCGGTATGGAGACGAGCTTAGGCCCGGATATATGTTACAAATCGAGCATAGTATTTCCAGTGAGCAACCCGATATTTCTTCCTTGATTACAAAGAGCAAGGAGGAACTGGAAGCTATGCGTCAGGACAGTATCAGTGCCGAAAATAAGGCTTATGCTATTGTAGTTGCCGCTGCGGAGCAATGGGAACAGCAGGCGGCAGTCACGCAGCTTTTTGATATAGCTTTACAATATCTTCGCATACCGCAGGTCGAGCATACCAATAATCAGTGGGAAGATAATCCACATCGAGACGGGGAACAGATCAGTAACCGTGTCTACAAGATGAATTATGACATATGGGAAGATACCAAATACAACCGTGAGACAAAAGAAAGCGTTCCGGTTGCCTGGTATGTTTCCTGGAATGTGTACTTAAATTCTCCGCTGCAAGGTCATGACGTACATCTCGCAGGTCAGAGAAATAAGCGCTATACTGATAAATCTGCTGCCATTAAATATATGGAAGGCAGAAAGAAGGCATACTCGAATTTGTTTACAGAGCTTTCCCCGCCGATTCCAAAAGAATATAGGGATCATTTTATGGTACATGGCACTCTGCTTCCCGGTTATGTCGTGGAAGGTCAAGAAGTTATGAAGGATACCGCCGCCGAAGTTTCGGAGGGCGGTATTTCTATGCCGGAAAATAAAAAGACTTCGGTTTTAGAACAACTGTCAGCAGCAAAGAGTCAAAAACAAGTGTCACCTACCATTACGGAGCATAAAAAGGAGGCGGAACGATGAAGGTATTAGCAGTAGAACCCGGCAAGGTTCCCTATGAAACAGAGATCGAAGGCGGGCTGGAATCTTTGCAAAAAGCGGTCGGAGGAAGCATTGAAGCTGTTTATCCTTATGAAGATCCGGTAGCGGTGATCTGTAATGAAGAAGGCAAGCTGATCGGACTTCCGACGAACAGGGCGCTTAAAGATGAAGATGGAAATATCTATGACATTCTCGCAGGAAAATTTCTGATTGTCGGTTTGGGAGAAGAAAATTTTTCAGATCTATCTCCTGATTTGATGGCGAAATATAAGGAGAAATTTTTCTACCCGGAAACCATTCTACATATCGCAGGAAGATTCGTGTGTGTCAGACAACTGGTGCCAAAAGAACAGGACACCGACCGTATAACGAAAGTCTCGGAGCTTGCTGATAAGCTGGACAATTTTTTCAGAAACAGTGACACCGGATATGAAGATATGTTCCCGGATATGAAAGAGAAACGAGAACAGCTGACAAAGGAGCTGCTTGCAGGAAACACTTGGAAAACGCGTATGTGTCTTGCTGCTGTTGCTCAGGATGCGCATTTGGAAGATGAAGAAGCAAAATTTCTCGAACAGATTTCTTCCTATGAAAAGGCATACGGTATCAGCAGTTATTCCGTTTATCAGCTATCCCTTTCTGACAGTACCGATATTTACCGTTTTATGTCTTATGACTGGCTGGAAAAAAAGGAACTGTCCGTAGAGCGCAGCAACTATCAAATGGTTTATTCAGCGAAACTTACTCCTGCTGATACGCTGAATACGATTTTTCAAGATCTGAATTTGTACCACCCGGACGGATTCAAAGGTCATTCTCTTTCGGTTTCGGATGTTGTAGTCCTGCATGAAAAAGGCAAGGATACCGCTTATTATGTGGACAGCATTGGTTTTCGTGAGCTGCCGAATTTTTTAGAAGATAGGAAATCTCAGAAAATAGACAGGAATGTTTCTATGCGTGAACAGATACAGCAGGCAAAAGAACAGGCCTCACAGACCGAGCCGAAAGCCACAGATAAGAAACACCGCACACCGGAAAGGAGTTGAGAAATATGCTGATGGCAGTAAAAGAACCCTATACGCTGATGGTACAGCCGGACGATATTCTTGTTTCGCCTCGTGAGGTAGACGAACATTTCGGAACGATGGTCTGCTTTCACCCACGCTATGCGCTTGGTGATTCCCATAACTATGTTGATAAAGATGACTTTTTGAGGGAAATGTATCTGGATACCGTAGGACATGATGAAGCCGGTATGAAACGCTATGAGCGGATGGTAAACATCGTAAGCAGCCGTTTCCGGCATGGACCAAAGCCAGAAGAACGGGCAGTCGATGAAGCTATGCAGAAAGTGATTTCAGAAAAATATCTTATGCTTCCCCTCTATCTTTACGATCATTCCGGTCTTGCAATGAGTACCGAAAGTTTTGTCGGAAAGGCGCTCCATGCAGAATGGGACAGCGGACAAGTCGGCTGGATCTATGTTTCCAAAGAAGATGTGCTAAAGGAATTTGACAGCGACCGTATGACAGGAGCGATTCGGAAAAAAGCGGAAGATCTTATGCGCAGTGAAGTCACAGTTTATGACGCCTATCTTCGCGGCGAGTGCTATGGCTATGAACTGTATAAAAATGGCGAACTGTCCGATAGCTGCTGGGGATTTATCGGAACGCTGGACGAGGTAAGGAAAAATATTATGTTTTATCTGCCGGAGGAATGTAAGGATATGGTGGAACACCTGGAAAACCAGGAACGTCCTGCCACGATCATCAAAACTCTTTTGCAGCACGCAAAGGTCCAAGTAGATCAGGCTGCAAAAGATCACCAGCGCGCTTCTCGTCAGCAGGTTATCCAGACGGAATCACGATAAAGGATTTTTCAGAATTTGAGGAAGGAGGAATTATTTGCAGGAAGAACTTGAACGAAAATCGATTTCATTCACAATACAGGCAACAAAGTTAACCGGCCGTGTCATGCGGTCAGCAGTTGCCGCATTGTTACGTAAGATTGAAAAAGAACGCACTACTCCCAAAGTCGGCCGAAACAGTATGAAGCGTCTGACAGCCAGGGATGGCGGAGCCAATACCATAACTGTTGACGGACGGATCCGGTCTTTTGAGCGGTGTGCTAAGAAACATCAGGTACGTTATCACATTACAAAAGATATAAGCACCGATCCTCCAAAGTGGACCGTGTATTTTAAAGCCAATCAAGCAGATGCTCTTACAGCGGCGTTCAAAGAATATACCCGCAAGGATCTGAAACGTGAAAACAGACCATCTCTACTGTCGCAGCTTGCGAAGTTTAAAGAACTGGCACAGATTCTTGGTAAGGATAAGGTCAAGAACAAAGAACATGGAGGACCGGAACGATGAAGCCTGTTGATGTGCTGAAAAAATATATTTTACCGAACCTCCCCTATCTGATGTTCTTATGGATCTTTGCAAAGATCGGTGAGGCGGTACGTCTTGCCCCAGGATATGATGCTTCCACGAAGCTGCTTGGACTTTCTCAGGGATTCTCTGTTGCTTTTCAGTCTTTTATGCCGGGAGCTGCTATGGACTATCTGATCGGATTATGCGGTGTTGTCCTGATCCGGCTTGTTGTTTATGTGAAAGGGAAAAATGCAAAGAAGTATCGTAAAAATGTAGAATACGGTTCAGCCCGATGGGGAACTAAAACAGATATTACCCCTTTTATGGATCCAAAACCGGAAAACAATATCATTCTGACGCAGACCGAAGGGCTGATGATATCCGGGCGTCCGAAAAATCCCGCTTATGCCCGCAATAAGAATGTCCTTGTCGTGGGTGGCTCAGGAAGCGGTAAGACGAGATTTTTTATAAAGCCCAATTTAATGCAGCTTCACAGCAGCTATGTTGTGACAGATCCGAAAGGAACTGTCCTTGTGGAATGTGGAAAGTTGCTTTCCCGCGGTGCTCCGAAAATCGGGAAAGACGGAAAACCTGTCAGGAATAAAAAAGGAAAGATCGTATGCGAACCATACCGCATTAAGGTTTTCAACACCATTAACTTCAAGAAGTCTATGCACTATAACCCTTTTGCCTATATTCATTGTGAAAAGGATATTTTAAAGCTGGTAACGGTTTTGATCGCAAACACGAAAGGCGAAGGAAAAGCCGGGGATGACTTTTGGGTGAAGGCGGAAACTTTGCTCTATACCGCTTTGATCGGATATATCTATTATGAAGCGCCGAAGAATGAACAGAACTTCACAACACTTGTGGAAATGATAAATGCAATGGAGGTCCGTGAAGATGACGAAACTTTTAAAAACGCCGTGGATCTCCTTTTTGACGCTCTGGAGCAGAAAGATCCCGATCACTTTGCAGTACGCCAGTATAAGAAATATAAGTTAGCTGCCGGAAAGACGGCAAAATCAATCCTTATTTCCTGCGGTGCCCGTCTTGCCCCGTTTGATATTCGTGAAGTACGTGAGATCACAATGTATGACGAGCTGGAGCTGGATATGGTCGGCGACCGGAAAACTGCGCTTTTCTTCATTATCTCAGATACGGATGCGACCTTTAATTTCCTTGTCAGTATGGCGTACACACAGTTGTTCAATCTTCTTTGTGAACGTGCGGATGATAAATACGGAGGAAGGCTGCCGGTGCATGTGCGCTGTCTGATTGATGAAGCAGCAAACATCGGTCAGATTCCAAATCTGGAAAAACTGATGGCAACGATCCGTTCCAGGGAAATTTCAGCCTGTCTTGTGCTGCAGGCGCAGAGTCAGCTCAAAGCACTCTATAAAGATAACATGGACACAATTATCGGGAATTGTGACAGCAGCTTATTTTTGGGTGGTAAGGAAGAAACAACCCTTAAAAGCTGGAGTTCTCTGTTAGGGAAAGAAACGATCGATATGTACAACACCAGTGTTACCAAAGGCAATCAGGAAAGCCACGGTCAGAATTTCCAAAAGCTCGGCAAAGAGCTGATGTCTGTGGATGAACTGGCAGTTATGGACGGTGGAAAATGTCTGCTTCAAGTACGTGGGGTACGTCCTTTCCTCTCCCGGAAATATGACATTACCAAACATCCGAACTATAAGTATCTGTCAGACTATAACGAAAAGAATACATTTGATATTGAAAAATATCTTTCCACCAACCTGCAGGTCAATCCTGATGAAATGTTCCTGAACTATGAGATTTCTCAGGAGGAGCTTACAGCAGCAAAAATATAACAGAGTGCTTGATATTTCATTATTATAATAATTCCTTCACAGTTTCCACTAGGTTATTTGATATGATATAATTATGTATAACTGATAAATCAAGACATGGAGGGGAAATTATGGCTAAAGATAGAATTCAAAATTATAATGAGCATGCAAAATTTTTAGCAGACATAGCACTCGCAATTCTTAATGGAAATAAGTCCGCGCTGGATGTCAATGGAGTAAAAGAAATTATTGCTTTATATTTGTTAATACCATATATGTCAGAGAAGATACTTGATACGCCTGGAGAGCAATATATTATCCCACAAATTAAAGGAAAGTTTGCAGATGATATATCTTATGCTAATTTAAGAAATACCATCAGTCATTCATTTGTAACAGTTGAAGAAGAAAAGAATGACGACACTTTGCATGGAAAATGCTTAATTTTTGATGATAGGTTAATTCACAATAGAAAAGAACATGAGCAAAAAGGGAATCATAGTGAAGCATATAGTATTTCGATTAACCATGCACATAAAAAACTTTTAGAAATGGTTAATGAGATTATAGAGTTCTGAAAATCTAAGAAATTCTTATTTATAATATTTAATGCAAATCTATCAATTATAAATATCAATACAGAGAGATTTTTTAATAAGCCTGCTGATTTGATTTTTTCATCTTAGCAGGCTTATTTTTATCCCCATTTTTAAAGGAGGTATGTACTTGGTAAGGATCCGTGATCCTACTGTTTCAATTTCATAAACGGATTGCAGAAACATTTCTGCTTCCCTATTGCCCGCAGTTTTATTGATAGAGCTGCGGGCTTTCTTTGTTTCCGGCCGAAAATACGGCTCAAACATTTTAAACATTACATTAAAGGAGGTCATTTATGGATTTTTTTACTTCTGCTATTGATACTTTGCAGATTCTCGTTGTTGCTTTGGGTGCCGGTCTTGGTGCCTGGGGTGTAATCAATCTTTTGGAAGGTTACGGAAATGACAATCCAGGGGCAAAATCACAAGGCATGAAACAGCTTATGGCTGGCGGAGGTATCGCATTAGTTGGTATGACGCTGATCCCGCTATTGTCCGGTTTGTTCTAATAACCCATGGATTGGCTGTTTGGTTGGATAGCGGATTGGATCAAACAGGGCCTTATTGACGCTATCACAGGACAATACACAGGAATATTTGAATCGGTAAACAGCCAGGTCAATGATGTTGCAGGTCAGGTCGGACAAACCCCGCAGGGCTGGAACGGCGAAGTGTTCCAGATGATCCGAACATTATCAGAAACGGTCGTGCTGCCGATTGCCGGGATTATCCTGACGTTCGTATTGGTATATGAACTGATCCAGATGATTTTGGAAAAGAACAATATGCACGACTTCGATACATTCAACATCTTCAAGTGGATCTTCAAGACCTTTGTTGCAACCTATATTTTGACAAACTGCTTTACGATCGTAATGGCAGTATTCGATGTCGCACAGCATGTAGTTTCAGGAAGCGCCGGCGTCATCAACGGAAACCTGGATATAGCGGCTTCTCTTGATGATTTACAGACGCAGCTTGAAGCAATGGGAATATGGGAGCTGATTGGTCTTTGGCTGGAAACCAACATCATTTATCTGTGTATGTGGATTTTATCAATCGTGATTTTTGTAATTGTTTACGGCAGGATGATTGAAATCTATTTGACCGTGAGCGTTGCACCGATTCCATTTTCCACGATGGTAAATCGTGAATGGGGAGCGATGGGAACCAACTACTTTCGCTCTCTGTTCGCTCTTGGATTTCAGGGTTTCCTTATCCTGATCTGTGTTGCTATTTATGCGGTATTGGTACAGTCCATTCCGTCAAACAGCGACATACACGGCGCAATCTGGGGTACAGCGGGATATACGGTACTGCTTGCCTTTGCTTTGTTTAAGACCAGTTCGTTATCAAAAAGTATCTTTAATGCGCATTAGTGCGCAGTCATTTTAAACACATAAAAGGAGGATTTATTTATGAGCAATAACAATACAAATACTACGGTTCCTGAAAAAATGGAAGCTGCACCTTTGAAATTGGATGTAAGGGTACGCCCGATTGCACCGATGGGGAATCTTCTTGCCTATGCAAATGTGACGATTGGAGATTGTTTTAAGGTAGACGGTTTCCGTATCTGTTCCAGCGAAAAGGGATTGTATGTCAACATGCCTTCCACGCAGGACGGAAAAGGCGGCTGGCGTGATGTGTGCTGGCCGGTTACAGCGGAATTTCGTAAACAGCTTTGTGAAGCGCTGATTGAGGGATACGGGCAGGCAATCGAAAACCTGCAGGCAACGCTTGAAGCTACAAAAGGCGCAGCGGAAAAGCCTTCTCTCACCGGAGCATTAAAAGAAAATGCCGGCAAGGTTAAGAGTCAGCCTTCCAAAGCTCCGGCGGCGAAGAAAGAGCCGGAACTTTAATGTCACAAACCAAAAAATACGGGATCATCTATGCAGATCCGCCGTGGCGCTATGATATGAAGCGCGGACAAGGTGTTGCAGAGAATCATTATCCCACTATGAGCATAGAGGAAATATGCGCACTTCCGGTTGCCGACCTTGCAGCGAAGGACAGTGCGCTTTTTCTATGGGCGACCTTTCCGCAGCTAAAAGAAGCCTTCCGTGTGATCGAAGCATGGGGATTCCGATATAAGACGCTTGCTTTCTTATGGTTAAAGCAGAATCGAAAAGCGGATACCTGGTTTTATGGGATGGGCTTCTGGACCAGATCTAACGCCGAAGTCTGTCTTTTGGCTACCCGCGGGCACCCGAAACGTCAGAGTGCCGGGATTCACCAGTTTGTGATCTCTCATATCGAACAGCACAGCAAGAAACCGGATATTGTACGGGATAAGATCGTTCAGCTTATGGGAGATCTTCCCCGTGTGGAACTTTTTGCCCGTCAGAAAATACCTGGTTGGGATTCTTGGGGAAATGAAGTGGATTGCGACATTGCTCTGTCACCTTGTATGAAAGGAGGAACAAGCGTATCGAATATGAAGCAAAACAAAAGCTGTTCCAGCGATTAGATGAATGTTTAAAGGTACATGCAGATATGCTGGATGCAGAAGATATTGGAAGTATCTATGAATTGCAGGAATTGGCGAAGCTGCATTATTACCTAAAAGTCGAACATCCATTTAATCCTGCGGAGGTTGAGGTTCTTTTAAAATTTCAGGATCCTTTGGATGTGGCTCGCTGGTGCTGGGAAGAAAACACAAATAAATACAGCTTTCCAATATGCAGTCTATTAGAGAAAATCAATGCTTTTAACCGTTTTGAACAGATCAAAGAATCTGATCCACTTACGGAAAAATATTCACAGCTTCAAAAACTGTTAGGAACAGAATACTATCACTACCGGGAACAGCTTCTTTCCAGTAATCAGCAGTATCTTATTGATAATGCGGAACAGATTGCAGCTATGAATATGATTTACAGATATATGGCAGAACTTTATGAGCCGACAGAGGATGAATTAAATTTCCTTTTAAAGCAGGAAAATCCGCTAAAACTCTTGGAAAGCTATCTTCCTGTTACCGAATATGATCTGGAATCGCTGGTAGAGCTAACGATGAAGGAAATGAGTACAGATTATGAAAGACCTTCCATTCGTGAGCATTTAAAGCAGGCTGTGGAAAAGTCTAGCGCCCAGGCAGTTTCAGATAGGAAAAATCAGGAAATGGATACCCGTTAAATTGGTACACAGATAAGAAACGCTCCCCGCTCTTAGGATACAGCAGCGGGGAGAAATTTTGAAAGGGGTGATAGATTGTGCCATATGTACCTGTACCCAAAGATCTCACGAAGGTAAAGACAAAGGTTGCCTTCAATCTTACGAAACGACAGTTGATTTTTTTCAGTATTGCCGGTGCGATCGGACTTCCGGCATACTTTTTCACACGGACGGTCATAGGAAATACCGCTTCGGTTCTTTTGATGATCGGGCTTATGATGCCCTTTTTCTTTCTGGCAATGTATGAGCGTGACGGACAGCCTGCGGAAAAGATATTAAAGAATATGCTGCGTCACCGTATGTGGCCGGAACACCGTCCATATAAAACACAGAATTTTTATCGAATGATTTCGCAAAAGGAGGTATCACATATTGCCAAAAAACAAACAGCAGGAGGCACAGGAAAAACGTCTGCAAAGAAACATCAGGCAGGCAAAGAAAAATCGGGCCGAGGTAAAGGGTTCTGGTAAAAAAACTGTGTCCAGTGCGAAGCCGTCCGGGAAGGGCGGTTTTTTTCTTGGAATGAAAAAGGATGCTCCGCAGACCGCTCAGCAGAGTATCCCCTATAAAGAAATGTACCGGGATGGGATCTGCCGGGTAACGGATAAGTTCTACACCAAAACGGTACAGTTCTTTGACATCAATTACCAGCTTGCGCAGGCGGATGATAAAGCACAGATTTTTGAAAGCTACTGCGATTTTCTCAATTACTTTGATTCGACGATCTCTGTGCAGCTTACCTTTATCAATCAGCGTGCCAATATGCAGGACTTTTCAAAAAGTATTGCGATCCCTCCCCGCGGGGATGAATACGACGATATTCGCCGGGAATATGCGGATATGCTGAAAAGCCAGCTTGAAAAAGGAAACAACGGTCTTACCAAAAGGAAGTTTATCACCTTCGGGATTGAAGCCGACAACCTGCGTTCCGCTAAAATGCGTCTGGAGCGAATTGAGACCGATGTTCTAAATAACTTCAAGACGTTAGGCGTACAGGCATTGCCGCTGAATGGACTGGAGCGCTTGGAACTTCTTCACGGTCAGCTTCACCCGGACGGTCAGGAGAAATTACGCTTTGCCTGGACAGACCTTGCAAAAACAGGACTTTCCACCAAAGACTTCATTGCTCCTACCAGTTTTTCTTTTTCAAAGGACGGAAAGACCTTCCGTATCGGGGAATATTCCGGTGCAATGTCCTTTCTGCAAATTTTAGCGCCGGAGCTTACGGACCGTTTGCTTGCCGACCTTTTGGATCTGGACGATGCGATCACGGTCAATCTGCATATCCAGTCTATCGATCAGGCACAGGCGATCCGCAATATCAAGCGTAAAATGAGCGATTTGCAAAAAATGAAAATTGAGGAGCAGAAAAAAGCGGTCCGCGCAGGGTATGACATGGACATCATTCCGACCGACCTTGCTACTTACGGCGAGGAAGCGCAGAGCCTTCTTCAAGATCTGCAATCCAGAAATGAAAGGATGTTTTTGGTAACAGTTTTGGTTCAGAACATCGCACCGAAGCGTCAAAAACTGTTTACGGATATTTTTGCTGCTTCCGGTATCGCTCAAAAATATAACTGTGCACTCAAACGTCTGGACTATCAGCAGGAGCAGGGGCTTATGTCCTCTCTTGCCCTGGGGCGCAACCAGATTGAAATTCAGCGAGGACTTACGACAAGCAGTACAGCGATCTTTGTGCCGTTTACGACCTGCGAGCTGTTCCAGCAGGGGCAGGCGCTCTACTATGGTCTGAACGCTCTTTCCAACAACCTGATTATGGCAGACCGAAAGCAGCTTAAAAACCCGAACGGCTTGTTCCTCGGAACACCGGGAAGCGGAAAATCTTTCAGCGCAAAGCGTGAGATCGTCAATGTCTTTCTTCTGACCGACGATTCAATTATTATCGCGGATCCTGAAAATGAATATGGTCCTCTGATACGAAGGTTCGGGGATCAGGGGCAGGTCATTGACCTCTCCCCTAATTCCTCCAACTATATCAATCCGCTGGATATTAACCTGGATTATTCGGACGATGAAAATCCGGTTACGCTCAAAAGTGATTTTGTCCTTTCTTTGTGTGACCTGATTATCGGCGGAAAAGACGGGCTTTCTCCGATCGAGAAAACCATTATCGACCGCTGTACCCGTCTGGTGTACCGTAAATACCTGCAGGATCCGAAACCGGAAAATATGCCGATCTTAGGAGATCTGTACGAGCTGCTCCGCAAGCAGAGTGAACCGGAGGCGCAGAATATCGCTACGGCTTTGGAAATCTATGTAAACGGAAGTCTGAATGTATTCAACCACCGTTCCAATATCGATATGGACAGTCACCGTGTTCTATGCTTCCAGTTAAAATCTCTTGGAAAGGCACTCAAAGAAATCGGGCTTCTCATCATGCAGGATGCGGTATGGAACCGTGTTACGGCCAACCGTGAAAAACACAAGACGACCTGGTTTTATATCGACGAATTTCACCTTCTTTTAAAGGGCCAGACCGGAGCTTTCTCTGTGGAGATCTGGAAAAGGTTCCGTAAATGGGGCGGGATTCCGAGCGGTCTGACACAGAATGTAAAGGATCTTCTGGCGTCCAGGGAGATTGAAAATATTTTTGAGAACAGCGACTTTATCTATATGCTCAACCAGGCACAGGGCGACCGTCAGATTTTGGCGAAGCAGCTTGGTATCAGTCCTCACCAGTTATCCTATGTTACACACAGCGGTCCGGGTGAAGGACTTTTATTTTTTGGGAATGTCATTATTCCGTTTGTAGATCACTTCCCGAAAGATACCAGTCTGTACCGTATTATGACGACCAGACCGGAGGAAGTCGCAGAAACAGCTTCCTAAGCAGGATCCTGACGGCGTTGGGAGGTGATGAACTTGCCAAAGGATCGTGAATTTCGTGCCAGGGATAAGACAGTTCAGAAGATGACAAGGGATGGACTGGTAGAACAAAATGCCAGGACCAAAGAGGAAACCCGTATCAGTGACCGGGAAAAAGATTTTGACCTGCGCCGGTCACAGGACTTGCCGCCGCAGGATGACCGGGATCTTTCTTCTGAAACACGGCATAAAAGAAAACAGCAGTTACCGGTACAGGAGACAGCTTCTTTAGAACAACAGCCGAAAGCTGTTTCTTTTCAGGAACCGGAGAAATATGTGCAGCAAACGGAGATTCCGAAAGAAAAAGAGATACAGCATGGCACCAGGTATCAGCAGAGATTTACAGAGCCGGATGCCTATGATCTCAAACCTACAGAACCGGAACTTCCAAAGAAAGAATCCAAACTGCAGTTTACCGCAGATGAAGTCCCACAGGAACCGGGGAAAAAGCTGACAAATGCAAGGCGGAAGGCAGAACGTACTTCTCAGAAGTTAGAAGCTGCACAGCAGAACCTTCCTGCAAGGCGCAAACTTCGTTTAGGCGTGGAGTCGGATGTTGAAACCGGTAAGGCAAAGCGGCGCCTGAAATTTGAAAAAGAGGTTGTTTCACAACGGGATCATATGAAAGGAGCCAAACCGCTGCGTCCGGTGAAAAAAGGCGCTAATGCCGCCATTGGATATGCACATAAGAAGATCTATGAAAATGAGCATGAGAATATCGGGATCGAGGCGGCACACCGCAGTGAGCTTGTTGCAGAAGGCGGTCTGCGTGCTCTAAATCACCGCCGAAAGTCAGCGCCTTACCGTAAAGTCTCCCGTCTCCAAAAGAAGGCGTCAAGAGCCAGTGCCAAAGCTGCCTATCAGCAGGTACTCCATGAGAACCCGAAGTTAAAGAGCAATCTGCTTACACGGATGTGGCAGAAACAGAAAATCAAAAGGCAGTATGCCAAAGCTGCAAGAGAAGCCAGACGTGCAGGACAGACCGCAAAGAAAACAGCAGTCACAACAGAAAAGATAGCCGGACGTGTGGCGCTCTTTGTCAAACGCCACCCGATCATTTTCGGGATCGTAGCTCTGCTCCTTCTGCTGTTCTTTCTGATTTCTTCGGTCTTTACTTCCTGTTCCAGTATGGGAACCGGCGGTCTTGGAATCATTGCTGCGTCAAGCTATGTAGCAGAGGACCAGGACATCAATCAGGCGGAGCTTACCTATACGGAATGGGAGACGGACCTGCAGATCCAGATTCAAAATGCCGAAGCACAACATCCGGGATATGACGAATACCGCTATCAGGTCGGCAATGTAGGACACAACCCTTTTGAGCTGATGGGCTTTCTGACTGCTTCTTATCATGGCTTTACCTATGAACAGATCGAAGCGGTATTAAGGGAAATCTTCTCTGAACAATACCGCCTTGAATTTATCCCGGAAACAGAGATCCGTTACCGCACGGAAACCCGTGTGGATCCTATTACCGGAGAAACCACCGAAGAAGAAGTTCCTTATGAGTGGCATATCCTGAATATCAAACTCACCGCAAATTCTTTTACGGATGTGATCGCTGGTCGTATGGATAACGGTCAGAAAGAACTTTTTAATATCTTGATGATGTCAAAAGGCAACCGGCAGTATGTCGCTAACATTTTCGGCGATACTGACTGGCTTCCTTATGTGACAAGTTATTACGGATACCGCGTCTACCCGATCAGCGGCGGGAAAGATTACCACAAAGCGGTGGATATTGGGATGCCTTTGGGAACGGAAATTTTAGCAGGCCACGACGGAACGGTCACACAGGCCGGTGAATCCGGCAGCTATGGTCTGGTCGTAGTGATCGAAGGTACGATGAAAGACGGCCGGACGCTGACAACAAAATATGCACATTGCTCCCAGCTTCTTGTCACTCCCGGACAATCGGTAAAACAAGGAGATGTGATTGCAAAAGTCGGAAGCACCGGAAACTCCACCGGATCGCACCTGCATTTGGAAGTGCTGGTAGACGGACAATACTTCAATCCGCTTTATTTTACAGATACGGGAAATCATACCGCAGGAACAATGGCGCCGGGAACACCGGGCGGTCCTGAAATTCCGGCTTATCCGGGAGAACCGATGGGTGATGGAAGTTATGCGGCATTGATTGCCGAAGCGCAGAAACATCTTGGGAAACCTTATGTATTTGGTGCTTCCGGTCCGAACAGCTTTGACTGCTCCGGCTTTGTCTGCTATGTATTCAATCAAAGCGGTGTTGCCAATGTGGGGCGTACGACCGCACAGGGGCTATATAACATGTCTACGCCGGTATCCAGGGAAAATGCCCGTCCGGGAGATTTGATCTTCTTTACCGGAACCTATTCCGCAGGAACACCGGTTACACATATCGGCATTTATATCGGAAACGGGCAGATGATCCATGCCGGAGATCCCGTCCAGTATGCCAGTATTGATACGTCCTACTGGCAGCAACATTTTTACGCATTTGGACGACTGAACTAATTATGATTGGAGGTAATAGATTGAATCCTAAAATTGAAAAACTTGCAAAGGATATTCAGAAAACAGAAAACAAGATTGCAGAGCTGCAGGATAAACTTACGGATCTGAAAAAACAGAAAACCGAGCTGGAGAACCTGGATTACGGCGAGGTTGCCCGCAGCTTTAATATCTCACCGAAAGAGCTGGCGGAATTTTTGAAACTGCAGAAACAAGGCGCGGTCCTTCCAAACAGCGGCGGTTTGCCGAACAAAACACAGGAGGTGCGCCATGAAGAATAAACTGCTTCCTTTGATGATGGCGCTTATGCTTGGCATGGGCGTTTTTGTATTTCCGGTCTCTGCTTATGCTTCCGGCGGTGCGGATACCACGCCGCCTACGATCAATGTGAACCTGGAAAAAGATACGCTTTCCATTACTGCAAGTGATGATCTGTCCGGCGTAGAGGCTGTCTATGTGGATAAAACCCGTGTCAATAGTCTCTCAGACGGAAAAGGTTCTGTTCTTTTAAAAGATTATGCGGGGAATGAAAAGCAGGTCAGCGTCTATGCGGTGGATTATTCGGGCAACCAGTCCGAGACGGTCAAGCTGGATAATCCTTATTATAAGGAACCGAAGAAAACAGAGCCGGATGCCGGAAAGCAAACAGCTTCCAACACGGATACTTCTTCCCCTGCGCCTTCCGGTGGAAATACTGCGGGAA
>OEQP01000036.1_pt1 | contig 21370 bp, 26 predicted proteins | sample 1539791 | NCBI WGS metagenome assembly OEQP01 (sample SAMEA3891866, study PRJEB23780) | metagenome | biome: terrestrial biome; feature: animal house; material: Caecal content | place: Italy | collected 2015-05-05
TTTGTTAATATATAACAAAAAAGTCGTCCGAAACCGGACGACTTTCTGTGGGATTTGGCAGGGGCACTAGGACTTGAACCCAGAGCCTACGGTTTTGGAGACCGCCGCTCTACCAATTGAGCTATACCCCTATATGTATTTGAAAAGGTGAGGACCTTTGGAAAACTGGTGGGCCCTCAGGGATTCGAACCCGGGACTATCCGGTTATGAGCCGGAGGCTCTGACCAACTGAGCTAAGGGCCCATAGAATAACTGCCAAAGCGCTGTTACTTGGGTATTATAGCATTGTATGGCAGTTCTGTCAAGCAGAAAATCCCGGTATGGAAGCAGAAATTTCCCATACCGGGATACTTTGTCTTATTCGGGATTTTCAGCCAAACGGCTGCGGCGGCGACGGCGGGAACCGGGGCGCTTTCCCTCCGGTTCGGCCTTTTCCACCCGCCGGGCGTAGGCCTGGGCTGCCTCTGAGGTGGCCTCATAGGTGAGACGGCTTACCCGCACCAGCCCTTCCGGCTGCTCCGACAGCCGCACCCGGATGAGGAATTTTCCGTGCTCCGGACAGGTGGCCAGGTCCATATACCGATGACCCGGCTGGGCGAACCACCGGGAGCCCAGCATCTGCCGGCTGCAAACCGGGCACTTGTTTTCGCTGCCGGCCATGGCGGAGAGGGCAGCCCGCTTGTCCTTATAGTCGTAAAACACCTTCCGGCTGAGACAGCCCGGCAGCTCTGCCCCGTGGAAGCCCTCTACATGGCTTTGCAGGGCCTGGGTATATTCCCGGGTGCCCTTTTCCAAATCCAGCCTGGCGCAAATCAGGGCGGTGTGGTAGGCATCTCCCAAAGCGTCGTGGGCAGGGCGGGAGGCCTCGATGCCAAAGGCTTCCATGGCGGATTTCAGGGATTTCTGGGAGGTGGAGCCGTCGGTCTGGGCATTGAAAATCATCTGGGCGTTGAACCAGCGGTTTACCCAGCTCTCATCCAGGCCGTAAAGCCGCAGATTCTCCCGGAGAATGGTAATATCGTCAAAACCCCAGGTGAGGAAGGTCACATCCTCGCCGCACCAGCTGCGGAACCGCTCCATGGCCTCCACCATGGGGAGCCCCTCTTCCCGGAGCTGGGCCTCCTTGATGCCGGTGAGCTTGCTGACCCGGCGGTTCAGGCGGCGGTAATACTTGGGGCGGATCAGTACCTGAAATTCGTCTGCAACCTGCTGCTCCGGGGTAATCCGCACGGCACCAATCTGAAGAATTTCTCCCCGAATCTGTACCGGCAGCACCTTCCGGGCGGAGGGAGAGCCGGGCCAGGGCTGATTCCACTCCATATCCAAAACGATATAATCCATCTTAATAACCTCAGCTTTTCATACTGCTCATTATCATATCATACATACCGGGACTTGTAAACCCAAAGCTATGGCAGGTAAATCTTACCGGACGGCGGCAGCCATCTGACTTTCCCGGTAGGCGGCACCGTCCTTGCACATCCGGTCCACAATCACCTGGGCGCTGTTGATGCAGAAGTCCTTTTGCAGAAGCTCCGACATCTGCTGTCGCTTCCGGGGATCGGCGGCCAGCTGGACAGCCAGGGCTACTACTTCTTCCGGCTTGCTGCTGCCCAGGGCATAGCCCCGGGAGAGGAAATAGTCGAAATTTCTGGTTTCGCAGGCACCGATGGTATTGAGAAACACCATGGGCAGGGCTTTGTTGGCGGCTTCCGTAGAGCTGAGGCCGCCGGGCTTGGTGACAATCAGATCGGCGGCGTCCATATATTCCGGGATGTTTTTGGTGTATCCCAAAACCCGGAGCCGGGGATTCTGAATCTGGGACATGGCGTGATACAGCTTCTGGTTGCTGCCGCAAACCGCCACCACCATGGCATCTTTGGGAAGCTTCTCTGCCAGGGCCCGGGCAACCCCTTCAATGGGGCCGCAGCCCATACTGCCGCACATCAAAAGCACAATATTTCCGGCCTGGGGAAGCCCCAGCCGCTGGCGCACCAGGCTTTGGTCCTCCTTGTGATAAAAGGCCTGCCGCACAGGAATCCCGGTGGGAATCAGCTGGAGCCGGGAGTGCCCTGCCCGGATGAAAGCAGCTGCCTGAGCTTTGGAGGGGAGAAAATAATAGTCCACATCGCACTGCTCGCTGGTAGGCCAGCAGGTGTAGTCGGTGGTGAGCAGGTATGTAGGAATTTTCAGCCCCCAGCGCCGGCGAATTTTGGTCATCATCATGGCAGAGAAGGAGTGTACACACAAAATGGCGTCAAAATCCCCCTGCAAAATGGCCTTGTAGAGCTTGGCGGTGCCCAGGGAGAGAAATTCATAAATGGGGCTGTATTCCTCCGGGTCCATATCCTTTTCCATTCTCCGATAGGTAATGTCAAAGAGCTTGCTGCAATAGCGGTAAATGGTCACATGTCCGCCGGCAATGAGCTTGGAGATTCCCTTGTTGAGATAAGCCAGCGTGTCCTCCATCTGGCAGTCCACACCCTGTTGGGCAAAGACTTCCATAAGGGCTTTGGCAGTGGAATTGTGTCCTTCCCCGGTATTTGCGGAGAGAATTAAAATACGCAAAGGGGTATCCTCCTGACTTTTCCCGATTTTTCTGTATTATACAGCATTTTTTCGGGAAATTCAATAGGGGGGTGGAATTTCCAATCCTAAACTGGCCTTTTAATCTAATGCAGAATTGGCACTTTTTTTATTGCCAGATAGTGCTATAATGTGCCCATAAACCCAATGGGAGGGATTGAAATGAAAAACAGAAATTGGACAGTGACAGGGGTGGGTGCGGTTGCCCTCATTGGAGGCGTGTGCCTGGCTGTGATATACCAGGGCGCAGCGGTGGCAGCTGGGGCAGAACTTTCCTCCATGCTTCCCTTTGCCGCCGGACTGATTCTGGCACTGGTGGGCGTTGTCATGGTGTTTTCCGGCTTGGCACCTGCCCATAAAAAGACCAGCGTGCACACCATGGCTATGGGAGCCCTCTTTGCAGCGCTGTGCTATGTGGGCTTCCAGTATTTCCGCATTGACATTCCCGTGGGAGATTCCTCCACGGCTTTCCACCTGGGCAACGTGTTCTGCATCCTGGCAGCACTGCTCCTGGGGGGCGTATGGGGCGGCATGGCTGGCTCCGTGGGCATGACCATCGCAGATCTGATGATTCCCGTGTATGTGATTTCCGCACCCAAGACCTTTCTGCTGAAGCTGGGCATTGGCCTGATCACCGGCCTGGTGGCCCACGGTGTATTCAAGCTCAGCCGGGATAAGGAGCGGAAGATTCCCCTGGTGTGGGCAACGGCCCTGAGTTGCACTGCCGGCATGGCCTTCAATGTGGTTGCAGACCCGGTGGTAGGTTACTTCTATAAGATGTATATCCTGGGTGTACCGCAATCTGCAGCCCAGGTGTGGATGAACTTCAACTTCCTGACTACCGGAGTCAATGCATTGGTGGCGATTGTGGTGTCCACGGTGCTTTACCTGGCCCTCCGCCCGGCTCTGAAGCGGGCAAACCTTCTGCCCCAGGTGTGAGAACCGGATTCGACAGCGGTTTCCATAAAAAATCAAAAAATAGCTATTGACTTTCCTGTAAGCCTATGATAGAATATTGGGGCAATCAAGAATTGCTCCATATCGCGGAGTAGAGCAGTTGGAAGCTCGTCGGGCTCATAACCCGGAGGTCGTAGGTTCGAGTCCTGCCTCCGCAACCATGAAAAACCACCGTTTTCACCAAGAAAACGGTGGTTTTTCTAACTTTTAGAGCACTTTTCAAAAGCTCAAAAAACCAATCTGTGTTTATTTCTGTGTTTATTGCAAAATCACAGGTTTTCAAAAACCGAGAAAACCGAACTTTTTGGATGTTTTATAGGCTGTAATTCTAGCTATTTCATGCTCTCCGCACATTCGCCAGAAAAAATCTTTTTTGCTAAAATGAACCCAGCAAAGGAGGTTTTTACCATGAAATCATTATTTGAGCAAATGGGCGGGACATATACGCAGTGCGGAGATTACCTGCTGCCGGATTTTGAACTGCCGCCACAGGAGGAACGGCCTATCGGCATCTGGGGACAGCGGCGCAGGGAGTTTCTCAAAAGCCACCACCGAGTACAGTATTATAATCTTCTGACGAAAGGTACGCTGTACTCGCATCTGGCAGATATCAATGAGCAGGCTGAACAAATGCAGGAAACCCTCACGGCACAGCTTGCAAAGCGGGAAGGCATCACGGAGAAACTTAAGGCAGACGATATGATGGCGTGGGTTGGAGCTATGAACAACATTTCGGAAAGAGTCCGGGAAATCATCTATGCCGAACTGATTTGCAGTTAGGAGGTAGCTCGGATGATGGATCTGCTGAAATCCCCCAGTTCAGCGATCCACACCACGCTCTTGTGGTCACAAAAAGCGGCGGGCATATGCTCGCCGCTTTCCTTTTACACCACAGAACTGCTTGTGAGCTGATCCTCCTCCCCGAAATATTTCCATGGCTGTAATGCTTCCCGGAGTTTCTGGATGGCTCTGTCGTAGACCTTACTGGCGGCTTTCGGTGTGAGGCCGTAGGGAATTGCCAGATCTTCAAAGTATTCTTGCTGACGGTAACTGCCGTCAGCATTTTTTGTACTCAGGCACTTGGGGCAGAAGCCCAGGTGGGATGCCACAATGTCCTGCTCCCGGTAACTCAAGCTTTCAAAAGCCCCAAAGAGCGCCTCCTGCCGCGCCATTCGCATGGCAAGCCGGGCAGGATCCGTAGAATAATCCGGCGCAGGAATATAACTGGGTTCTTCCTCTTCATCCCCATTCTGCCGCATTTCCATAGGGACAAGGGACATATTGTGCATGCCTGATTGCAGGTACTCTTCCACCCGCTTTTCTGAGATTCCGGTTTCCTCCGCAATTTTCTTGATGGGCTCGGCATCTGCATCCCTCAGATCCTGATACATCCACATGACCTTCCGCAGGGTGTCGTATTCGTCCTTGCTCTGAACCGTGAAACCAGGCCGTGCCAGCCGAATAAAATCGTGAATTGCTTCCGGGATATGGTATTGCCGGGCATACCACCAAAAGGGCGTTCCCTTATCCGGGGCGTAAGCCTGAAGTGCTTTCAGAATTCCTTCCACGCAGGCCTGCTTCAAGTCCGGAAAGAAACCATACATGGCGTAATGCTGCACCATTGCCGATGCCGTCTGGTTCAGCATCGGCTCCACAGTATGAAGAAACCAATGAAGATAGATTTCATCCCCGGATTCCAGATATTTGAGAATATATGCCTGTAAGGTCATTTTGGGCGGTGGCGGGGAGAGTTGATACCGCTTCAGTTCCTTTTCCCAATCCTTCATTCCTGGCACCCTCTTTTTACATCTGCATACAGCTTGTCCCGTTCCAGATCCTCAGCGTATTGGGTCATGGCATAGTCCGGGGAGGCGATTGCTTTGTAGTACCGTGCCTCTGCCAGAGATTTTGCCTGATTCGCAAATTCCTCTGTGATTTTACCCTTGGATTTTTCACTCCGAATACAGGCACAGCGGCGGCTATAACGATTCTTAATGGGATTTTCCGAGGCGTATTCTTTCAGCCGTAGGTATTCCCCGTACTGCCTGCAGCTGACCCGTCTGCCACGGACAAGCTTTCCAGACCATCCGTCGCAGTAATACTGCCACCGGGCGGATTTCATCAGGAAATACTTTTTGCAGATTTCACATCGCCGTGGGTAAAAACCCCTATTTAAGCCCTCGAAAAAATCTGTCAGGATAAAGCTTCTGTAGCTGTCAAACACCATCTGACGGCCTACCGACGGCTGGTCACTGTTCTGCCTGGGAACATCCATATATTGCACCGAAACCGGAAGTTCCGGCATTCCAAACAGCTTCATGGCAACGGGCAGAAGGTGGGCTTCGTCCAGCCGCTGGGCATTTTCTTCCTGGGCAGCAAATCGTCGGAGTCGGTCAAAGCAAAACTGCATATCGGTTCCAATGGAATGGTACAGCTTTTCGGCCTGCCGAATTTGCTGGATCAGTTTTTCTCCGGCGGAAAACAGCTCCGGATCATCCGCAGGAAGAACACCCAGGACTGGATGCTCCGGATCGGCATTCTTTCCAAGGGCACGGAGATAGGTCTGTATGATTTTTCCATTCTCCTGTGTGAACAGCTTTTGCAACCGGATTCTTTCCGCTTCCAGATTCAGCAGGTCAAATGGCTTTAGCGTGGGGAGTGTTTTGAGAATTTGCTGATACTCCCAGCCGGCTTTCAGGAATAATTCCATATTCAAATAGCCGGTTTTCAGATTGGCAAGCAGAAAGTCGCTGCCTATACAGAACACACTGAGCCTTGCAACGGTGTCGTTCTCATAAAACTGATTGAGAAGATGGACGGCAAAACTTCCGGCATCAAACCACTGTCCGTTCATTTTCACCTTGCCGTCCTGATAGATGGCTGTAAAGAATTTATTCTCTGACATCGCTGCACCTCCGTTCTTGTTTATTTTACACCGCATTCGAACATTTGTACAGTATAAACTTTTTCAGGCTGATTTCCCGGTTATTTTCCGTTTTTCATGGTAATTTTTTGGTTGCGCAGATTGATTTTATATCGTTGCGCATAAATTCCGGTTTTTTGATTTTCCCCCTATTACATAGTCGGAAGGCAAAACACACCGCCGGTGTTGCCTCCAATCCAGAAAAAGGAGGAAAAACAATCATGAAAATGAAGGAAGAAGCCCCACAGGTGCAGAAAATCGTGTCCCACTGCTGCAACTGGGACAAGGGGATTTGCCTGTTGTTAGGCTTTCCATGTCCGCAGCAGCTGTCCCTGACGAGGATCAACTGCATCTTTTTTCGGGAAGTCGAGCTGCCTGATTTCCCGGAACTGTTTGAAGAAATGAAGAAGCACAATTAAGGAGAAAACAAAATGAAAACATTCCATGGAACAAAAATTATTGGAATCGATCACGGCTACGGCAACATCAAAACAGCCAACTGTTGCTTCCCCACCGGCGTCACCGTCTACAACAAGGAGCCAATATTCAAAGAGAATCTGCTTGTTTGGAACGGCATGTACTATCTGATTGGCGCAGAGCACAAGGAGTTCTCCCCAGATAAAATGCTGGATGGGGATTACTATGTATTGACCCTTGCCGCCATCGCCAGGGAATTGCACATTGCAGGGATGGATACAGCAGATGTATTCATTGCCGCCGGACTGCCCTTGACTTGGGTTAGTGAACAGCGAGAGGATTTCAAGCAGTACTTGCTGAAGCATGAAACCGTAAATTTCACCTTTCGTGGGAAAGAATACCATATCCGAATTGTAGGCGCAGACATTTATCCCCAAGGATTTGCCGCGATCGTCAATCATCTGAGTGATTTTTCAGGGGTCAATATGCTATGCGATATCGGAAACGGCACGATGAATCTGATGTTTGTGAATGACAAAAAGCCAGACCCTCGCCGATGTTTTACGGAAAAATTCGGCACCCAACAGTGCATTCTCCAAATTCGTGAAAATCTGATGCGGATGCACCACGCAGACCCTCCGGAGGAAATGCTCACCCGTGTGTTGCGGTTCGGAACAGCGGATATTGATGATGGGTATTTAAAAACAATCACCGACACCGCCAAGGAATATGTGGCAGATATTTTCCGTAGGATTCGAGAACACGGTTATGACCCAAAGATGATGAAGCTCCATGTTGTTGGTGGCGGCAGCTGTTTGATTCGCAATTTTGCAGAATACGATGAACGTCGGGTCACCATCCATGGGGATATTTGCGCTACTGCCAAAGGGTACGAACGTATGCTGGAAATGAAGCTTCTGAAAAGTGGCGGAAAAATATGAGTATCAAGCGAATGAGCCTTCGGTTCAACCTGGCAAGGGATGATGACCGCAAGGCCTGGGAGTATCTGCAAAGTCTTTCGGCGTCCAGAAACAAGGCAGTCATTGAAGCGATTAACCGATTGGAAGAGACGGATGAAGTGCTTGCCCGGATAATTGAGACGACCATTCGGAATTGTTTCAAGGAAATATCGGCTGTGCAGACCAGGGAGGAAAATCAACCACAGACACTTTCGGAAGAAGAAAACAATCTTCTGGATTCTCTGGAGGATTTCTTTGGAGGATAGCGGCATCCATTCGATGCCGCTTTTTCTGATCCATGCAGAAGCATTGGCATCCCTTTGACAGCAACCACTTACAGGAGGAATTTACTATGAGAGCACATTTTCCATGGGAGCTACGGTCAGGCTCCCCTTTCAGAAGTCCAAGAATAGCCTGGCATATCTGAGAGGTGTTGAGGAAGAAAAGTAAGAAAATAGCATGTCTTATGTTGTAACAAGCAGGGAACTTGTACGGCAAGTTCCAAGAAAGCAGAGGGTCCCGTGCCCTCTGCTGTTTTTGGGGAGCACCCCAATCCCACTTTACGATAGTATCAAATGATTGTCTTTTGGAAATGCTGTTGACAATATAACGGTACACCGTTATAATGATAGCAAAGGCAGGTGAAGTGTATGTTCTTACAGGAACTGATGGAAAAGAAACAGATAACCAAATACCGACTCTCAAAAAGCAGCGGCATTCCCTATATGACCCTCAATGATATTCTCAGCGGCAAGACCCGGCTGGAAAAGTGCAGCGCGGAAACCGTCTATAAGCTGTCCAAAGAATTGGATATTTCTATGGAGGAACTGCTTGCGCCCTACTTTGAGAAGCGGTGCAGCTTTGAATTGTTCAAAAGTAATGTGTGCCACCAGTTAAAGGAACTGGGGGACATTGACTTCATCATTCATACCTTGGAAAACGATGACATCCGCGCTTATTATAACCGCAGATGGTATCCGGAATGCTTCTACCTTCTGGCTATGCTGGACTATATCAGCCGGATCAATGATGTTCCCCTGTGTGGGAAGTATCAGGACCTGCGGCAGCAATCTCTCAGTGAGGTGCTGTACCCCGCCAGTGTGGTGGCCGCCGCAACGGTTGCCGGGGATGAACGCCCCAAGGAGGATGCACTGCGCAGCGCCATTCCTGAATTCAAGCGTTTCAACATTATAGAAAACGAGGTGCGAAATGTCATCTGAACACATCAATGTTTTCACCAAAGAAAATTTGGATACCTTTTTGAAGGAGCTGGGAAAGGAATACCGCCGCTTAATCGGCAAGGCTATGCCTGCAGAGATCGTGCTGATCGGTGGCGCAGCGATCCTTATCAACTACGGTTTCCGGGATATGACCACGGATGTGGATGCTGTAATCCATGGGGTGTCCGCTATGAAAGATGCCATCAACATTGTAGGCGACCGACATCGGCTGCCCAATGGCTGGCTGAATGCGGACTTCATGAAAACCGGCTCCTATTCCCCCAAGCTGCTGCAATACTCCGTCCGTTACCGGGAGTTTTCCAATGTGCTGACCGTCCGCACGGTATCTGCAGAATATCTCATTGCCATGAAGCTGCGTGCCGGTAGAAAATACAAGAACGACCTTTCTGATGTAATTGGAATTCTTGCTGAGCATGCGCAGCGCGGCGACCCCATCACCATGGAGCGAATCGGCACCGCTGTTTGCAATCTTTACGGCGGATGGGAGGAAATCCCGGCAGATTCCGTTTCATTTATCCGGGACACCATGGCCCACGGAGAATTTGAAAAAGCTTACGAATCGGTCCGGGCCGGGGAACGGCAGGCCAAGGAGATCCTGTTGCAATTCCAGGAGGACTATCCCGGTGTGACCAACACGGACAATGTGGATAACATTCTGACGCAACTAAAAAAACGAAAATCTCAGCAGGAAAGATAGTAACGCAATATGGCATTAGAGCCGATGTGCAGTTTGCGCATCGGCTTTTTTACTGCACATTTTTAATTAGGAGGACATATGAAGATGAAGAATTGTCGTGTTGAACTTCGGCTCAGCGCAAAGGAAAAAGCAAAGATGGAGGACATTGCCCAAAAATGCGGCCTGTCCTTATCGGAATATCTGCGGAAGCGCGGCCTGGGTTTTGCACCCGGGCCTTTTTTGGATGATCGTTTTTTTGAAGCCTATATCAAGCTGTGTCAGATCAGTAATCTGCCGCTGAAACCGGAAACCGAGGCTGCGCTGACAGCAATTTTCCAGGAGATGGAGAAGAACCTGTTTGTTCCTTGCAAGCAGACGCAGCAGGAAATTATGGAGGAGATAACCGGGGACCCCACAAAGCCTGCTTTGTGGGGAAAGGAAGATTCCCGGAGTGCTGAACTTTTGCCCCTTGCGGCGAAAGAGAAGGACGGAGGGTGATCTCAAGTGGCAACTACCGGATTCTGGCCGGTAAAGGGCAGCTTAAAAAATGTTATCGACTATGCGGAAAACCCGGACAAGACCACGGATGCCAAGTATCTGGACGACGACCTTGCCCGGGCCCTGGCCTATGTGGGGAACGATGCCAAGACCGACAGGAAGATGTATGTCAGCACCATCAACTGCCCCAAGCATGACCCTTATGGTGCAATGATGGCCACCAAGCGGCAGTTTGGCAAGTTGGGGGGCAATGTTGCTTACCACGGCTACCAAAGCTTCAAGCCCGGTGAGGTGACACCAGAGGAGGCCCATGCTATCGGCATGGAAACAGCCAAGAGGATGTGGGGTGAAGATTATCAGATTGTGGTCACCACCCATTTGAACACGGATTCCCTGCACAACCACTTTGTAATCAATTCCGTATCCTTCAGGAATGGCAGAAAGTTTGAGAACCATGTATCGGATCATTACCGGCTGAGAGAAATATCGGATGTCATCTGCCGGGAGCGAGGGAAGTCCGTGCTGAAAGGAGCCGCCTTCTACGGCGGTGAGAAAAAGGGATATTGGGTGAGGCAAAACGGCGGCATGACCCACCGGGATATGCTGCGAAGGGATATGAATGAAGCGCTGTCCGCAACTGCCAGCTATGCCTCCTTCTGCCGATACTTGGAGGCGTTGGGGTATGTATTCACAAGAGAACGGAACAGCCGGCACCCATCTGTAATTGCCCCCGGCTGGCAGAGGGCAGTGCGGTTGGACAGGCTGGGAGAGAAGTATACCATAGATGCCATTTATGACCGACTGATTGACAATCAGCGGCTTCCGGAACTGTACGTGACCCATTACCCGGTCAGGGGAAGAACGCCCCTGATGGAACTGGAATGGGAGATGAAGCGGCTGAACCGGATGGACGGAATCCGGCTGCTGTTTGAACTGTTTGTAGCCATGCTGAGGCTTTGCACCGGTGATACCCTTCGGGAGAACAAGTCCCTGCCCCTTTCTCCCATGCTGAGAGAAGAAGTCAGAAAACTGGAACAATATGATAAAGATCTGCAGCTCCTTTGCAGGTATCACATTGATACCCCAGAGGAGCTTTCTGCGTTCCGGGAGAAAACCATTGGGAAGATCCACGCCCTGACACAGGAGCGGAATGGTATCTACAACAAAATCCGCAGAGCAGAAGAACCAGAGAAATCCGAACTAAAGGAACAGGCGAAGATAATCAGTCAGAGAATCGCCCCGCTGCGGAAAGAGCTGCGATGCGCTGACCGGATTTGGGAACGGTCTTTACCCGCTGTTCAGAACCTTTTGGAGCAAGAACGCAGATTAGAAAAGAAAGTAGTAAGAAACAAAGAAAGGAGCCAGGTACGATGAAAGAAACAAGACAGGCAGAGCATCTGCCAATCTCACAATTGCACCCCTTTGCGGGACATCCCTTTCAAGTGCAGGATAATGAGGAAATGGACGCTCTGGTGGAGAGTATCCAAGCAGGCGGGATTCTCACACCGCTGATGGTACGCCCCTTGGAGGGAAAGGCAAATGCATACGAGGTAATCAGCGGCCATCGCCGGTTACACGCAGCAATCAAGGCAGGGATGGAAACCGTCCCTGCTTTTATTACGCCCATGAACCGGGATGCGGCAGCGATTGCTTTGGTGGACAGCAACCTTCACCGGGAACATATCTTGCCCAGCGAGAAAGCCTTTGCCTACAAGCTGAAATTAGAAGCGCTGAATCACCAGGGCAAAACTTCTGGCCAAGTTGGCCAGAAGTGGAGTAGGGACGGAATGGCAGAGTCAAGCGATGACAGTTCCAGGCAGATTCAACGCTATATCCGCCTAACTAATTTAATCCCCGAAATCCTACAAAAGGTAGATGAGGGTCAGATTGCTTTAACGCCTGCTGTGGAGCTGTCCTATCTCACCCAGCAGGAACAGCAGGATCTGCTGGAAACCATGGATTGTGAGGACTGCACGCCGTCATTATCTCAGGCCGTGCAGCTCAAGAAGCTCAGTCAGGCTGGGACTCTGGATGTGGACACCATTGTCACCCTCATGTCCCAGCCAAAAGCCAACCAAGCCGAGAAAATCAGCTTTCGGGTAAATGATCTTCGGAGGTTCTTCCCCAAAAGCTATGACACCGCCCAAATTCAGGAAACCATCCTGAAATTACTGAGCGATTACCAGAAACGCCGCCAGCGGGAACAGTCCCGCTGATTGGAAAATGAAAGGAGTATGAAATATGAATCTGGATATTTTGAACATGAAGGAAGCCGTGCAGCGAGCAGCCCAAAACGGCATTCATCTGAGTGAATACACCCTCCGCAGAGCCATCCGCTCCGGGCAGCTGCCTTGCCGAATCGTGGGAAGAACTTACCTGATTTCCTGGGACAATCTGGTGCGGTGGCTTAACTGCGTTGACGGCGGCGATAGCTACGAAGCAATGCACAAAATGTAATCCGCACATTTGTCAAAAAATCTCCCATGCCCTACCATGAGCATGGGAGATTCTCTTTTAGAAAGGAGTGTGCCCTATGGCATATATTGAACCACAATATGATAACAATGGGAACATCACCCATTACCGATTGTTTGCCTCCAACGGCTATAACTATCAAGGAAAGCAGATCCGCAAAACAACAATGTGGTGGCCGCCTGAGAAAAATATGCCGAAACGCAAAATGAAGCAACAGGCGATGATGGCCGCATATGAATTTGAAAAGAAATTAGAGCAAGGCTATCAGGTAGATGATAACCAGACCTTTGCTGACTATGCCCAGTATGTGATGGAGCTAAAACAGCGTTCCGGCCTTGCAGCTACAACACTGGAACGGTATCAAGGACTGCTAAGACGGATCAATCCTGCCATTGGGCATATGAAGCTGAAGGATATTCGTCCCCAACACCTGAATGAATTATATAAAGAGCTTGCAGAGCATGGTATCCGGGAAGATACCCACCGGGCAGTTCCCAGAAAGGTTCTGGCTAAGAAAATAAAGGCTCTGGGTATTCCCAAATATCAGATTGCAGAGAAGTGTGGGGTATCCCAAACCACGTTAAATGCAGCCATTCGCGGGGATTCCATCAGAACGGAGAATGCGGAAGGAATCGCCAATGCTCTGGGCTATGATTTTTCGGAGCTGTTTACGGAAAAGTTCAATACCACCCCTCTGTCTGATAAAACCATATTGGAACATCACCGATTGATTTCCACTATTTTCAGTCAGGCAGATAAAGAACTTCTGATTCCCTATAACCCCGCCGCAAAAGCAACACCACCCAAGGTAAAGAAACACAAGGTAGAAAGCTTTCAGCCGGAGGATATGGAGGATATTATCACCACGCTTCAGAATGCCCCCATCAAGTGGAAAACCATGACCTATATTCTGATCGATACCGGCTGCCGCCGTGGTGAGCTGATGGGCTTGCAATGGAAGCACATTGACTTTGACAAGGGAACCATGATGATTGAGCAGGCACTGCTCTACACCAAGGATAAGGGTGTTTATGTAGGCCCTCCTAAAAACGGACAGCCTCGTGCCATGTGCCTTGCCCCCGAAAGCCTGGATATGCTCAAACAGTGGAAGAAAGAGCAATTGCGAATCCGCATGAAAAACGGCCTGATCTGGCAGGACTCCGGTTTTATCTTCACGAAAGATGATGGAACGGTCATGCACCCGGACAGCATCACAGATTGGCTGGGCAAATTCAGCAAGGAAGAGGATCTTCCCCATATCCACCCCCACCTGTTCCGCCATACCGCCGCATCCACGCTGATTGCTAATGGCATTGACCTGGTTACCACAGCTGCTGAGATGGGCCACACCGATGCAACCACAACCGCAAAGATCTACGCCCACCAGATAGCCAAAGCCCGTGCTGCCGCAGCAGGCGTCCGGGCAGGCGTATTTGCAACACTCAGGAAAGCAGAATAGATCATAATCGTCCCTGTGAGAATGATTCAAATCATCTCACAGGGACAGCTTTTTTGTTGACTTCAAACCTGCACTTCCTCGGATACACTGAAAGCACCAGGCAGGATGTGCCGTATCTGGCTCGGAAGGACGATGAGAAGCGGCGGCAGGAGAGAAAGGAGGGTTTTTGAGGCAATCCAGGAGAATACCTGGGCGGAATCTGCCGGATTGAACGGGGCGAATTTTCTGAAATGTACGCTGAAAATATCCACAGAATGAATTTTTTCGTCACAAAATGCCGGTGTTCAGTTGTATTTTCTACAAATAAATGCTAAAATAAACAAAGCTACACATCATCTTTCTTCATTCCCAAGATAGTTGCTAATCGTATTGCACAGCAAATCAGCGAGCACCCAGATTGTATGGATGATACTTTCGAGGATGAACTCTATCGAGAAGAAGTCCAAGAGGGACTGCGTGAACAGGCTGGAGTGTACTGCCCGTACTGCGGAAAACAAAACCATAACGAGGACGCAAAGTTCTGTATGTATTGCGGAATGCGTTTCCGCGTGTAACTGCACGGAGGAAGGATTATGGGCTTTTTAGGAAAGATGGTCGCAAAGGCCGTTGTCAAAAAAGTTTAGACTGGCGCACCCTAGCCATTGTCTTTGGTGTTTTGGGTGCGATGATTGCACTGTGCCTTATTATCTCAGCCGTAGGAAATGCTGGCGTAAAAAAGCAGGAACAGGAACTGCAAGCCATAGTTGATCAGATTATGATTGACATTGAAAATGAGGATTTTGTAGACGCATATGTGAAGGCCAACTCGCTCTATTGGGAAGATAACTGGACTTCTGAGGGTGAAGATAAATGGGATGCTACCCGGAAGGAAATCATCAAGCAGATAGAAGAAGTTGAGAAAAAAGCCACTGGCTCTACCACAAATTCATCCGATGAGGACGAAGATGACGGCAGTGGTTTTTGGGATTGGTTCGGTTAATTTGCAGTTGTAAGGAGATGTTAATATGGCATTTATAAAAGTGAAAGATAAGAAAGGCAAAGGGGATGCAATTATTAATACAGATATGATTTGCAGAATTGCCAAAACGAAGAATGGCTATATCGTGTTTTTCTCAAGTGGAAATATCGGTGCTGCCTATTATGAATACGATGAAGCCGAGGCAAAGAAAATTTTTGATGCCATTGGTGTAGCTTTGGATTAAAGATAGAAAACTCCTCACTGCCGTAATTGAACTGCTCCCTGTCAAGTAGACAGGTGAAAAACAAAAGTTTTCCTACCAGGATCGCCCAAATTCTCCAGGTTATGCCGACTTTTCTGCCCAAAAAACAGTTTGTATGGTGAATTTTTGTGAAGAGACGGTATAACATGAAAGTTGGGATAACTGCATTTGCAAAAGAGTATTATTTCTGTTCAGACTGTTTTCTGAAGATATACGAAATTGTCGAATTATTCAAATTCCATTGCAAAAACAATCCGGCATCAGGTGCTTAGTTTTTTGAGCAATTTGTACTGGATTTACTTGACTTGTGTAGGATTTGATAGTATAATGAACAGTAATTGTTGCGTTTTTTGGGGCCACTTCAGCGAAAGCACACGGGGTTTTCTGCTGTATTACCCTGTTATTACAACACGAGGGATTGAGGTGTACGATGATGGTTGACAGTAGCGTCTCCTATGAGAATAGTTTCTCAGAGTGGCTTGCAAAGCGAGTTTCTCCCGCTCAACTTTCTGCCATCTATTCGGTTTTCACAGACATCAACAGTTTTTGCTTGAACCGAAAGATTCTAAAAAAACCATTATTTGAGACAGATGATTTAGTCGTGCTCGCTAGTGTTCGTGAAGCTGTTGAACGCAGCAAAATTTTTGCGTTTAGTTATAGAAAACAAAAAGTAATCATGATTGCGGCAATGCTATAGTAATCTAAATCACACATTGGCGGCATATACGACACCACCGGCAACAGGGGTTCTTCCTCTATGTACCCGGCTGCGCCGAGTACGTCGGAATAATCCTCCGTGGCGCAGCCTTTGATATATACCTGGCATTTCTGTTTGGTGCCATCAGTAGTAATATAAATTCGGTCAACAATCGAATGAACCAAAGTAAACAGAGCTTCAGGCTGTGCGTCCTTTGCAAACTCCTCAAAGGACAGCAGCCTTTTTTTCATGCCATTCAGTTCATGGATGAGATACTGATTTTCAGATTGTGTATCTTCCATTCGGCGCAGGGCAGCTTCGCGCTTTGCCAGCTCGTCCGTCAATTCCTTTATATCATCCTGGATGAAGCGTTTAAGGGCGTCATCTGCTTCACGCAGATTTCGTACCTGTGCGGCAATATCCGCATTTAAGCGTTCAATAGCCTTTTTGGTTTCCTGGTACTCTTTCTCGCTTTGGTCGGTACGGATCATGCTGGCAACCCTGTTCTCCAAAAGCTGCCGGTAATAGTCGGAATGTTCTTCTTGCAGGCTGGAGAGTGAGTGGATAACAAATTCATCCAGCGTTACACCCTCAACCCCTTTGAAGGTACATTCCTTTGCCCTCACCCCAGGGCAGGCATACTTGAAGCGGGGCTTGCCATTCGTCCAGCGATTAGATTCCGGCAGTACCCGCAGCCGTTTTCCGCAAATAGGGCAATACATTAAGCCGGACAGCAGAGCATTGGTTTTTCTATGGGGCCGGTTATACTTTTCTGCAATCTCATCCAGCATATTTTGTGTTTCCACCCATTTCCGGGAGCTGATAAATCCCTCATGGCGCCCCACAGAAACAATCCATTCACTAATGGGTTTCCTGGTAAGAAGCTGTGAGAACTTGGGATTGAAAAAGGTGGAATCCTCATCCTCAACTTTCATCTGGTCGGTCTTATTATAAGCAGTAAGCCCATGCTGACCATCAAAGTCGGACGGTTCTCCAAACAGGTTCCCGTCATGCTCCAGAAAATAGTTGTAGGAATATTCATCTGCCACGCAGTAGATCGGATTCCGCAGTATCAACCGGATGGTGGATGTGGTAAACTTCGCGCCATGCTTCGTTTCATATTTCTCACTGATGATGTTTGCCGTCTGCAAGAGAGAACGAGTCTCCCAGAAGGTGCTGTAGATTTCCAGTACAATCTCTTTTTCTTCCTGCACAGGGACGAGAAAGCTAATGGCACTCTTATTTTTTCCACTTCCCGTTGTCACACGTTGGGAAGAAAAGCCGGTCGGTGTTTTGCCACCCAGCCAGCGCCCATCTTTCGCCAGCTCCATCAAGTTATCCTGGATACGTTCCGTGAGAATATCGCGTTCAAATTCTGCGATAATGGCCAGCACCTGGATGATGATTTTGGATGTGCTGATCCGCGTATTGATATTGTTGGAGCAGACCAAAAGCGTCACATCGTGACGCTCAAAGTATTCCAGAAGCCGCATGAGGTCGGAAGTTTTCCGGCTGATTCGGTCTAATTTGTAACAGGCCACAGCCTTGATTTTCCCCATCTCAATGTCCCTGAGTAGCCTTTGAAAATCTGGGCGGTCGGAATAGTAACCACTCAAGCCTTTGTCCTCATACCGGGCAAATTCGTAATCTTCCGGTAGGGAAAGCTGATTGATCGCATAGTCGGCGCTTTGCTTAAACTGAACTCCAATGCTGTCCCCCTTATTCGTAATACGGGACTTTCTCGCATATATGGCCACCAATCTATCATCGATTCCCGTCTGGATTCTTGCCTTGCGTTTCATATTCAAATATCCTCCTTTCCAGGACGGTGAGAAAACCGCCCTTTTCTCCATTATTATAGGAACGTCCTCATTTTTGCTCAAAGGTGCGATTATCTTCTTTCAATGTAGAAAGCAATGCTTTCAATTCTTCTGCGCTAAAGTCCCGCAATTCACGAACGAGGAACTCGGCGCGTTTTTCAGCGAACTGGCGCAGGGATTGCTCGCTGTCTTTCCCGGTATGGAATACGATCTCCATAGGCTGCCCCCTACTCATTGGTGCCTCTTGACCACTTCATAATCAAAACCAGGCCGCTGGCCACAGTAGGTGCAGATGTCCTTTTCCACCCGGCCAGGGTGAACCCTGCGCAAATAATAAGAGCCTGTGCCGTAGAAGTTATTGGCACAGGCCGGACAAAGGCACATGATTAAGTTTTTCGGTGTTTCTTCAATCAATCCCACGCTGACAGCCAGGGCGCGGTTGAGCCGGCGGATATGCTGTTCCTCCAGATGTCCGATGTACGTTTCCAGCCGCCTTTTATCAATGGTGCGGAGCTGCTCCATCAGCACCAGAGAAGGCAGCTCCAGGCCGTTCTCTGCTTTGAGAAGGTAATGAGTGGGCAGCTTGGCCTTGGCGTCCACTTTGCTGGATATGGCCGCCACAATGACCGTGGGACTGTGCTTGTTTCCAGTATCGTTCTGAATAATAAGGACAGGGCGATAACCTTCCTGCTCGGAACCGATTCCCCGGCCCAAATCGGCATAGTACATATCGCCGCGATGATATGTTCTGTTCATGCTTTATGACCTCCCTTTGAAATGCAGGCGGCTGATGCCGCCTATGTAGAGCCGGACAGCAGAACAGTATGAAGGCCGGGGAGTGATAAAACAATCCTCTTGTTTTCATTGACCCATCCTGCTGTACGGCCCATATTTCAAAGTGTTCCTATTTGTCCTCGACACCCCGGAACACTGCGGGAAGTCATCAAACGGCTGGCAGCTCACCAGCTCCACGGGGAATCTCACCCCTCGCGTGGTTCTCACGCAACCGCCCCCATTGCCTGCGACGGATCACGGCGGCAAACCGCTTCAACGCTCGGACGTTAGGCTGGACGGGAGTATCGCTCCGCTGCTGGTCATGGCCGTACCGGGAGCCGCCCGGTACTGGCAGCCTGCTGTTTCTCGCTCCTTGCCGGGAAGAACAAACCAAAGACCTGCATTTTCTTTTTCGGTGGTGTCTCGTTGTTTTCTTCCGGCAGATCGCCGCGCAGCAGCCGCCTGGGCTTTGGCTTTCGCCAAAGCAGCGGGAATGTGCCTGATGAATGGGTATGCAGTTTTCAAAGTTCCGGGAGAGATAAAAAAGACCTCTCACTCTATTTGCCGTTGAGTGAGAGGTCTAACAACCCTATTTACTCAAAAAAGTTTTTCAGCTTTTTGAGTATCCGGCTTTTCCGCTTGTGGACGGCCTGCTGGGAAACGCCCAGGGACTTTGCCACTTCGCTCTCTGTTTTCTCGTCAAAGAACAGGGCACAAATGAAATCCCGTTCTTCTTTGGTAAGCTGCATAAGCGCGGTATGTAGCTTGTCCACCGCAAGTTTTCGGATCACTACATCCTCCACGCTCTCCGCAGCAGCGGCAAACTGGCGGGCATTTTCTTCCATGAGCCTGTCCAGGGAATCCTCCCGGCTGGGGAGAACCTGTTTGATTTCGCCGTTGCTGCCGTAAACCGGGCGCTCGCTTTTCAGATCCGCCTCAAAGTAGCGCATTTTCCGGTCGCCCCGCATATAAGCGGTATATACCTCGTCCGTGACCTCGACAAATTGGCCGCGAACCCATATTTTCTTTTTACCAGCGTCCACGCTGTGTACCTCCGTTTCGTCTGAATTTCGGGAAGAAATCCAGACGGACGGCGGCCCCCTGCAACGCGGCTGGCTTGTCCTAACGGGAAATAACAGAAATCTGCATTTCCCGACATAGAAAAAGCGCGCACACCTTCTGGTGTACGCGCTCGGCTGTTGGCTTTTGGCGGATGATGGGTAAGGCCCAGGGAAAAAGAAAAAGCCTGTCGAACAAAAAAATACCGCAATCCCCTTGAGGAGTGCGGTATGTACGGAAAATGTTTTTTGTTCGTCAGTTGGCGGACAACCGCCAGGTTCCTTTCTTTTTGGCTCCATGCTATCCCCTTATGGGGACAAGCTGACAGAGATCACCACCTTTCCCCAAACTAAAATGTTAATAGGGGTAGTATAATAGGTGAAATGCAAATAAAATGAGCAAGAAACGCAAATGGAACACAATTCGGTCGCAAGTTCAGACAATATGCGGCGGGAAAATCTCATAAAAAATCGGCATTTGCAAGGTTTTGGCGAGTTGGAGTGAAAGCAGACAGGAAAAGGCAGCAGCCTAAACTGTTAGACTGCTGCCTTATACTAAGAATGAACCTCGAAGCGATACCCTATATCCCGGATACAGGAAATCACAAACGGCGGTTTGGGATATACGGCATATAGTTTCTGCCGCATACTGCGGACATGGCTGCCCACCGCGATATGTTCGTTGCCAAAGGGTTCTTCCTTCCAGACTTTTTCATACATCTGCCCATAAGTAAGTACCCGCCCTTTATTGGTCACTAACAGGCAGAGCAGGGCAAACTCCTTGGTATTCAGCTCAATTTCCTGCTGGCCGTGATAGATTTTTCGGCGGTCTGGGTAGATTTGCAGGCCGGGAAGGGACAGGATCGGCTCCGGGCCGATTTCCCATGTTTTCAATTCCGGATGAAGCTGTAAAAAGGCAAGAAAATCTTCAAATGTCCTTTCGTCCTTATCCTCCAGTTCCATAATCACGACTCGTCCGATGGTATCACCTCCCGGCTGCTTGGCCAGGCGGCTTCTCTCAATTTCTTATAGCTCGTTTCACTGATGACGTGTTCCAGTTTGCAAGCGTCCTGTGCCGCAATATCCTGGGGTACACCAGCCTCGATGAGCTGCCTGGTGAAAAACTGGTGCTTTTCATAAATCTGTTCGGCAAACTGTAATCCCAATTCTGTCAGGGAGAGTGTGCCGTCGGCATTTTTTACAAGATGCCCGGATTTGGACAACTCCTTGACAGCCCGGCTTACAGAGGGCTTTTTTACTCCTAAATGCTCTGCCACATCCACACAGCGGACATAACCATGTCTTTTCTGCATCATCAAGACTGCCTCCAGATAGTCCTCCATTGCTGATGTCAAAGCCATTGGCACACCTCCCATCCAAAGTATTTTGGGTATTAGCTACCGTTATTTTGCCTTTACATTGGCGATCTCAATGAAAAGCTGGTCACTGCCGAAGCTGAAGGATTCAATCTTGTCGCTGTTAAATGCCGCATACTGGTGAGCTGAAGTAAACGGAACCAGCACGGCCTGATCTGCTGTAAAGGTCAGCACCTCGTTATAGATTTCCTGCACACGGTCCAAATCAGCGGTGCTGTCCAGCTCTTTAATGGT
>OEQP01000040.1_pt1 | contig 20526 bp, 16 predicted proteins | sample 1539791 | NCBI WGS metagenome assembly OEQP01 (sample SAMEA3891866, study PRJEB23780) | metagenome | biome: terrestrial biome; feature: animal house; material: Caecal content | place: Italy | collected 2015-05-05
TCCACTGTGTGTATGCACCTTTGTTTTGTCCCGCTGACGGAGGACAAGCGACTCAGCGCCAAAGAAATCGTTGGCAACAAGAAAAAACTGACATGGTGGCAGGATGAATTTTGGAAGCACATGGTCGGGAAATATCCAGATCTGGAACGTGGCGAGAGTGCCAGTGAGACCGGACGCACTCACATCCCGCCAAGGCTGTTCAAGGAGGCCGTGCACCTGAACCGAATGAAGGAGCAGATCATGGCGATTCTGAATGACAGCAATCCCTTCAATAAAAAGTCCAAGGCAGAGGAATTGGAAACGCTGCTGGACAAGTACGTTCCCGGTGTAGCGGCCATGAGGACAAAGCTGAAAAAGCATGACAAGACCTACAAGGAGCTGACCGCAGAAAATACGGAACCGGAAAAGGAACTCAACTCTGTATCCCGTGAGAGCATTCAGAAAAAACTGGAGATTCAGCGCAAGCTTTCCGAACTGGACGAGCTTCGCCGTACCGTGGATGCCATCCCCGCCGAGGTTATCCGTGCTTACACAGCGCAGAAATATGTGCATCACGGTCGAATAAATCAGGAAATCTGAGGCAATAATAAACACGAAACGGAGGAATTCTATGGCAATAAAAGTGAGCAAAAACGTTAGTATTGAGCAGCAGAAGAAAGTACTTGTTGAGGAAGCTTGGTTGAAATATTATAACCAGGTTCTTTTTGAAAAGGGTGTCATTACCGAGCGGGAGAGAAATCTGATGATCAACATGATTGATGCCCGAACCACCAAGAGCCTGTCCAGATAAATGTAAACTTTATTGCAAGAGGGCTGCGACTTCACGCAGTCCTCTTGATTTTCTTTTTGCTAATATGTATAATATAGGTGATGATTTTGCGAAATCAAGGAGAATGAATATGGATATTCACGCTGTGCGGCAACAACTCCGCATGAAAAGTATATATGACATCCCGCTGAGAGTTACCTACTACGCCCGTGTTTCTTCGGAATCGGACGAGCAGCTGAACTCTCTGGAAAACCAGATCCGCTACTACGAAGATCTGATCCGCAAAAACCGGGCTTGGACTTTTGTTCCCGGTTATATTGATGAGGGCCTTTCAGGTATCTCCACCAAGAAACGAGAGAACTTTAATCGCATGGTGGATGAAGCTGCAGAAGATCGCTTCGACCTTGTCATTACCAAGGAGATTTCCCGTTTTGCCCGTAATACGCTGGACTCCATCCAGTATACCCGCCAGCTGTTGAGCCATGGTGTGGGTGTCTTTTTCCAGAACGATAACATCAACACCTTGGATGAAGATTCCGAGCTTCGTCTGTCCATCATGTCATCCATCGCACAGGATGAGCTCCGCAAATTGTCCTCCCGTGTGAAGTTCGGCCATCAGCAGGCCATCAAGCAGAATGTGGTGTTGGGAAACAGCCGTATCTTTGGATATCGTAAAGATCAGAAACGTCTGGTCATCGACGAGACTGAGGCACCTATGGTGCGTGAGCTTTTTGAGCTTTATTCCACGGACAAATATTCCATGAAGCAGTTGGAAAACCTCTTTTGGGAAAAGGGGTATCGCAACCTCAACGGCAACAAAATCGCCCATTCCACCATGTCCAACATGATCTCTAACCCCAAGTACAAAGGTTACTATGTAGGCAACAAGGTCAAAGTGGTGGATATGTTCACCAAAAAGCAAAAATTCCTCCCTCCGGAGGAATGGGTGATGTTCAAAGATGAAACCGGCGAAATTGTACCGGCCATCGTCACCGAGGAGGTATGGGACAAGGCCAACGAAATTCTCAAACGGCGCAGTGAGGATGTAAAGAATCGACAGGGCCTCTGCAACCACGCCAATCTGCTGACGGGAAAGCTCTGGTGTACCCATTGCGGCCAGCCGTACTATCGTCGGGAGTCCAAAGACAAAACCGGTAAGAAGAACAGCAAATGGCTCTGTTCCGGTAAGATCAAAAACGGTGCTGATTCCTGTGGCTCCTTTGCCGTCTACGAAGAGGAGATCAAGCCCGTCCTGTACGAAGTATTCCATGACACAAAGGCAGATGCCGACGCCATGATTGCGGAATACTCACGGATGTACAATGTGCTGACCGAAAACGGTGCGCTGCCTCAAAAAATCGAAGAGCAGCAGAAGCTGATTGATCTTGCCAACCGAAAGAAAAACAAGCTGCTGCAGCTGGTTGCCGATGACAGTGTTACCCATGCTGATTTCAAGGCCATGACCGCAGCCTGCAACGAGGAAATCAGGGCGGCTGAGATGGAGATCGCCGAGTTGGAGCAGGCTGCACTGGAAGGCGAAGAGTTCCGCAAAAAGATTGAAGAAATTCGAAAGATCCTCGCCAATGCCCAGAAGGATGCAGCAAGCGGCATTATCTCGAAAGAGTTCGTAGATAAGTATATCGATAAGATCTTTGTTACTCCCGCAGAGGACAGCACGCTTCTGCTTCAGATCAAGATTTTCACCGGCGAAACCATTGAAAAATATCTTCGCAAGTTCGAAAGTCGTGTGGGTATCATCACCGGGGAATTGACCGAACAGCAGGAAAATCCAGACGCTGCAAGGGTTTCTGAACCCTGTGTTTCTGCGGGTCACACGTTCAAGAAGATGATCGAGGCTTACGAGCAGGGAATGCAGTAATTCCAAAGAAGCCACAACAAAGGCCGCAGCTTTTGCTGCGGCCTTTGGTCTGTCTGTTTCAAACAGAATTTTGGATAAGGAAAGCCTTTTTACCAGTTTTGGTGGACGGAGGGGCGGATGTATTGGTTGTAGATGGCCTCCACCCCGGCCATCTGCTCCGGGGTAAGCGCCGGGAGCTGGGCGGCCCGGACGTTGGAGAGAACCTGGGCCTGTTTGCTTGCCCCGGGAATAACGGCGGAGACCGCCTCATGCATGAGAATCCAGCGAAGGGCGTAGGGAATCAGATCCTGGGTGCCAAAGAGCTTTTTCAGGGCCTCCACGGCCTCAAGGCCCAGGGCATAGTCCACACCGGAGAAGGTTTCCCCTTTATCGAAGGCCTCGCCGTTGCGGTTATAGCTCCGGTGGTCGTCCTTGCCGAACACCGTGTCCTTGGTAAACTTTCCTGTGAGCAGGCCGCTGGCCAGGGGTACCCGGGCCAGGATGCCCACATCCTTCTTCTGCGCCTCCGGGAACAGCTCCTGGGCGGGCTTCAGGCGGAACATATTGAAAATCACTTCCATGGCGGCGATGGGGTATTCCATGGCCGCAAGGCCCTCGGCTACCTTCTCGATGCTTACGCCGTAGTGGGCGATTTTCCCCTTCTCCACCAGCTTGTCCATCCCGGCAAAGAGGCTGTCCTTGTGGTAGACGGAGGTGGGCGGACAGTGGAGCAGCACCAGGTCCAGCTGCTCCACCCCCAGCCGCCGGAGACTGCCGTCGATGAAGGCCTCCATGTTCTCCGGGGTGTAGCCCTCGGCAACGTGGGGGTTCAGGCCCCGGCCGCACTTGGTCACCACGAAAAAGTGCTCCTTGTGGGATTTTAAGAACTTTCCGATGGCCTTTTCGCTGTTGCCGTCGTTGTAAATATCCGCCGTGTCAATGAGATTGATGCCGCTGTCATAGCTAGCCTCCAGAATCTTCATGGCCTCGGCTTCATTGAAGGGATCCCCCCAACGGGTGCCCAGCTGCCAAGTGCCCAGGCCGATTTCGCTGACCATCCGGTTGGTTTTCCCAAGTTTTCTCAGATTCATATGAATACACTCCTTTATATGTTTACAAAGTGGCTGGTTTTTGCTATATTTTGATTATAAAATACCGGGATAAATCCCGGGTATGCCCATTCAATGGTTCAGGTCAGAAAGAAGGTACGGTATGAGACGCATTGGAAAATTATTTCACGATTTTTACCGGCACCACGGGAAGCTGGTGCTCTTGTACATCGTTCTTACCATCGTACATAAGATTCTTGCTTTCGTATCCCCTTTAACATCCCAGTGGCTGATTGATGCTGTGGTGGCTCTGGATGCCCGGGGCTTCCTCACGGCCCTGATGGCCACAATCGTTACCACGGTTATGTTCGTGGGGGTTTTGTACCTGCGGTCCTATTGGGGAGAAACGGCAGAAAACCACGCCGTTTCCATGGAACGGAAGCACATCCTGGGGGATATGCTCCGGGTTTCCTTCCCCTCTCTCAGGGGGAAGCCTGTGGGGCATTACCTGCATTTCATGGAGCGGGATGCAGACATGGTGAAAGGGCTGGCTTTTTACGATATCACCGTTCAAGTCAGCAATGTATGTTTGACCATTGCCATGCTGGTGTATCTGTTCCGCTGCGACTGGCTCCTCACGCTGGTGGTACTGTGTGTGCTTCCCCTGTTCGTCCTGTTTTCCAGGGTCATGCTTCCGAGAATGGAAAAAGCCACCCGGGAGGTCAACCACCGGGAAGAGGACCTGAACGATCTGGTAGAGGAATTCTACGCCGGGAACGAGACCATCCGTGCCTCCAACGCCCAGGCTTTCTTCCAAAACCGAGCAGAGGACAAGACCGAGGCATGGCGAAAGGCCAGGCAGCGCTACACCCGGCTGGACAACACCTACGATATCTTCCTGGTCACCGGACTGATGAATGTGGCGAACACCGCCATCTACTGCCTCGGCGGCTGGCGAGTCCTGGAGGGTATCCTCACCATCGGCACCATCACCACATTCACCCTGTATTTCTCCTCCATGTGGAATGCCCTGGAGGGCTTTATGATTTTCCTGAAGGAATACCGGACGAAGAAGGTATCCATGGACCGGCTTTTGTCCCTTCACGATGCCGTGCCTCCGGAAAACCCGGCTGCTGAGCCTGTGCCTTCCTTTGAAAGTCTGAGGGTGGAGGGTATCTCTTTCTCCTACGGAGATAAGACCGTCCTTCATAACTTCTCCATGGAAATCTCCAAAGGGGAGCGGGTGCGGATTTCCGGGGAAAACGGCTCCGGAAAATCCACCCTGGCCCGTATTCTGGTGGGGCTTCTGCCAATTTCCGGCGGTAAAATCACCTACAACGGCAGGGACTATGCGGGGCTGGATGTGGGGAGCCTGCGTCAGCATGTGGTGCTGGTGCCCAGCGATGCCTTCCTCATCGGGGGAAGCCTGGAGGAAAACTTCTGGGGCCGCACCCCCACCGGCCCGGTGCCTTCCTTCCTTTCCGGCAGGAATTTCCAGGCCGGAGGTGCGAATCTCTCCTCCGGTCAGAAAAAGCAGCTCCAGCTATGCCGCTGCCTGGGGGCGGAGGGGGATGTGTACATTCTGGACGAGCCCTTCAACTTTGTGGATCAGGAGGCCAAGGCGCAGCTTTGGGCGCTGATTCTGCAGGTGTTTCAGGACAAGACCCTTCTGGTCATCTCCCACGACCCCTTCCCGGAAGGGGGCTGGGACAAAGTCATTCGAATCGGATGATTCCCCTCACCGCCGGAATACTTCCCGGGCCTTCTTCATGTTTTCCCGAATCTGCACGCCGAAGGGGCAGTTGGGCTCACAGCGGCCGCATTCCAGGCAGTCCTCCGCCGTGGCTTTCAGAGACCAGTAGTGCTCCATCACTGTTTCCGGCACCTGGTCCTGCTGCCGGGCCAGGTCCAGGAACTTGGTAATGGCGGCAATGTCCAGGTGGGCAGGACAGGGCTGGCAATGGTTGCAGTACATACACTTTCCCGTCATGGACAAAGGGGCTCCGGCGGCGAAAATGTGGGAATAATTCCGCTCCGCCGCCGGCAGGCTCTGGTGGCGTACTGCCTCCAGCACCTCCTGAGGGGTATGGCAGCCCACCAGCACGGACTTGACTCCGTTCCGGTCCAGGCAGTACTGGATGCACTGGGGGACAGTCATGGCCACCCCAAAGGGAGAGCTTTCCGCCTTCAGGAGGGTTCCGGCTCCCAGAGGCTTCATCACCGTGATGGCCACGCCCAGAGCCTCGCACTGGGAGTAGAGGGTCTGCCGGGCCTCGTCCACCACCAGACCGCTTTTTTCCATGCCCTTGAAGTCAATCAGATCATCAATCTCCGTGTCCGCAGCCTCCATGTCGTAGGCAGGGTTGATGCTGAACATCAGCACATCCACCAGACCGCTTTGGGCCGCCTGGAGGGCAATGTGGGGGTTGTGGGAGCTCATACCGATGTGGCGGATGATGCCCTTCTCCTTCAGCTCCCGGGCGTAGGCCATCACCGGGCCGCCGAACACCAGGTCAAAGTCCTCCTGGCTGTCCACATAATGAATCATACCGATGTCTATATAGTCGGTTTGCAGCCGGTCCAGCAGGTCCTGGAAGGAACGGCAGGTTTTCTCCATATCCCGGGTCCGTGTGTACTGCCCGTCCTCGTACACGGTGCAAAGGTGGCCCTGGAGAATCATTTTCTCACGCCGCCCTTTCAGTGCCTCACCGATGTGTTCCCGGGTAGGGGCCTGGGGCATGAAAATGTCCATGAGATTGATGCCGTTTTCCAGGGCAGCGTCCAAAACCGCCCGGGTTTCCCCGGCGGTCAGGCCGTTGAGCCACTCGCCCCCCAGTCCGATTTCGCTGACCCGGAGGCCGGTTCTTCCCAATACTCTGTAGTGCATAGTCATATCTCCTATTTACAAAACCTTTTTCAGGGAGTATACTCAGATTATATGCCTTCGGTGTCCCGGTGGCAAGTACGCACAATATTTTTACATAGTGAAAAAGTTTTCACCATAGGAGGGCCCATGGAAAAAATAGAAGTTACCTGCGAGATGGAAGTGACTTTGAAAATGATTGGGGGCAAGTGCAAGCCTCTGATTCTGGAGCATCTCATCACCCACGGAACCCAGCGCTTCAGCCAGCTGCAGCGGCAGCTGCCCCAGGTATCCCAGCGGACCCTTACCAACCAGCTCCGGGAGCTGGAGGCGGACGGGCTTCTCACCCGCCGGGTCTATCCCCAGGTGCCGCCCCGGGTGGAATACACCATTACACCCAAGGGTCAGTCTCTGGAGGATATTCTGGAGCTCATGTGCGCCTGGGGCGAGAAAAACATGGACAGCCGCTTCGTCCTGACCAACCCCCAGTGCGGTGGATCTGAATAATGGCGTATATAAGATGCAGGAGGTCTTTTATGGAGAGAAAAATGGTCACAAAGCAGGATATTCTTGAGGCATTGGAAAAAGTGGGAGTTTGCAAGGGGCAAGTGCTGATGGTACACACCTCTCTGAGCAGTCTTGGCTATGTCTGCGGCGGGGCCCAGGTGGTGATTGAGGCTCTTCTGGAAGGGGTTGGCAGGGAAGGCACCATCATGATGCCGGCCCAGTCCTGGAAAAACCTGGACCCCGCCACCGGGGTTCACTGGGAGGTGTCGGAAAGCTGCTGGCCTTTGATTCGGGAAAACTGGCCTGCCTACGACAAAAATATCACCCCCACCAACACCATGGGGGCGGTTGCTGAGATGTTCCGCCAGTGGCCCAGCACTGTACGCAGCGACCATCCGGCCCGTTCTGTGGCAGCCTGGGGAAAGGAAGCGACCTGGCTCACCGCAGACCATGACCTTTCCAATATTTTCGGCGACGGCTCCCCTGTGGGGAAGCTGTATGAACTGGACGGTTTGGTGCTGCTGATGGGGGTAGGCTATGACAAAAACACCTCATTGCACCTGGCGGATGTCCGGGCCGCCTATCCCGGCAAGCACAACTGTCTGGAGCACAGTGCAGTGATGGAGAACGGCCGCCGTGTTTGGAAGGGCTACGAAACCCTTTTTGTGGACGGGGAAGATTTTTCCCCCATCGGCACCGCTTTTGAAAAAGCGTGTACCGTCCGCAAGGCAGCCCTGGGCAATGGAACTCTCCGGCTGATGAAACAGCGGGAGCTGGTGGATTTTGCCGTCCAATGGATAGAGAAAAACCGGAAATAAAAACCGCCCCCTTTCCCCCTTCCAAAGGGCGAAAGCGGGGCAGTTTTTCATTTCCCCATGCTCTTTTTCATCTCCCTTCCCAAAAGGCGGGTACCGGCATTGACAAATAGAAAATAAGGGGTAAAATGGAGGTAAGAAGCCGGGATTTTCCCGGAAAAGAGGTAAAAGAAGGAGGAATCGGTATGAAAAAACGTTGGAAAATTCTGCTGGTGCTTCTGGTGGCGGCGGTGCTGCTGACAGGCTGCAAGGCCAAGGCACCCCAGGAAGCGCAGGAGGCCTGTGAAAGCTTCTTCGCCGCCTTCACCAGTCAGGACGAGGCCGCTCTGGCGGCGGTGCTGGAAGGCGGAGAGCTTTCTATGCCTGCCTCTCAGATGCAGCAGCTGATGGAGGAAAAGCTGGCTTTTTCCATAAAGGAGTCCAAAAAGGACGGGGACACCGTCACCATTTCCGCTGTCATCACGGCGGTGGATCTGGAGCAGGTGCTGCTGTCCCTGCCTGAGAGCGTCAACTCCCAGGAGACTGCCCGGGAAGCTTTGCTTGCAGCGCTGCAAAAGGAGAATGTGCCCAGAAAAGACTTTTCTGTGGAGGTGCTTCTGGTGCAGCAGGATGGCAAGTGGGTGGTACGGATGACCCGGGATCTGGCGGATGCCCTGCTGGGGGGCTACTACTCCATTCTGGATAAGCTGGCAGAGGAGGTAGGGGCATGAAAAAGCTTTGGAAAATCATGGCTGTGTGTTTGGCTGTGGTGCTGGCCCTGCCGCCCCTGGCTGTCCAAGGGGCAGAATCCCACCTTTCGGAGGTGGGAGAGCTGACGGTATACATGGAGGGTCAGGGCACGGTGAAGGTGCCTGCGGTTTTGTATGACGAAGAAATCATTCTGGTCTCCCCGGAGACGGCGGCCAACCTCACAGGGGCGGAGCTATCCTGGGAATCGGACGAGGAATTTGTGCTGAACCGGGATGGCTATCTGGTGGCAGTGGACACTGCCTCCGGCAACATCCAGATTGCCCTGGCTCCGGAGGACGGGAAGGCCTATGGTCTGTATCAAGGCGAGAGCTTCTCCCTGCTGGTAAACCAGCGGGCAGTCTTTGCCCAGGAGGAGGTGCCGGCGGTGCCTCTGGAGCAGATTCTGTACCTGATGAATGTGCAATGGATTTGCGCCGACGACCGGGTGTATCTCTATCGCCCCAGGGAAACGGCGTGGAATGTGGCGGCGGACTATATCTCCATGTTCCAGTCCCTGCCCACCACCCCGGAGATTCTGGGAGAGTCGGTGGCGGACCATTGGGGCAACTCCTTCAAGTACGGCCTGCTGGCCTTTGCGGACGAGGTAAAATTGGGCTTTCTGGTCCCCTTTGCCGGGGCGGAAATCTGGGAGGAGGGCAAGACCAAGGAGTCCCTGCTCACCCTGGCGAACCCCTGCGAAAATATTACGGGGGATTTGCAGCAGCAGGCCCAGATAAGCAGCGATAAATTCCTGGGGGACCTGGGAAAGCTGGCGTCGGACATTGGCCAGATGGGAGACAGCGGTGCCAAGGTGGCGGAAAAGCTGATCAAAAGCGTGTCCACCTGGTCCCAGGTGGAGCTGCCCTCGGATGTGTCCGACTTCTTCACCGGCGTGGATACCATGGGCAAGGTTGTGACGGCCTTCACCATTGCAGGCCGCTCCAACACCTGGACGGAGGGGTATCTTTCCCAGCTTTCCTATCTTTCGGAGGTGGAAGCCCCGGAATTTGGGGAATTCTGCGGGGTAATCAACCGGACCGCCGCCTCCCTTGCAGGGGAGTATGAAAACTACCCCTTCACCGCCGCAAAGGAAATCGGAAAAATCATTGCAGGAGTCCTGGGGGATGCTCTGGCGGGGAAAACCCCCTTTGGGAAGGCTGTGGAGGCTTACAACCTGATTCACACCTTTGTGGCAGCCAATCTTCCCGCCGTACAGCTGGCGGAGCAGGCAGGAGACAACGCCTCCGCAGCCAAGCGCCTCAGCGACCTTTCCGCCCTGGTCTGGAACCAGTACGCCTCCGTCCTGGCAGACACCATCAATCTGGAAAGCCATGACTCCACGGAGGCCATTGCCCGGCTGCGGCTGGTGGGCTCTTTGCTGATGAACACCGCCACCCACAGCTATGACTCCCTTTACAGCGCCTGGAAAAACGAATATCTGGCCAAGAACCCGGAGGCCTCTGCCTCGGAGATTCTGGAAAAGGCCGGGGACACCATGACCATGGAGGAACTGGGACAGAAGCTGGTGAACGCCCAGACCTTCCTGACCCGGTGGGAGGAGACCTCCCAGTACGACCCCAGCCTGCTGCTCTACGGAGACATGCACAACCTTGCCAGCACCACCGTGGGTGCTTACCGGGAGAAAATCCCCCCGGAATATGTGAAATTTGTGGTGCTGCCGGTGTTCTCCTCCAACATTGCCCAGTACCAGGGGACGGTTTACACCCTGGGCAAAGCTCTGCCGGGGCTTACAGAATTTACCATGGCGCCCGGCTCCTATGACTACATCTGCGCCATCGGCTTCTACAAGAACCGGCTGTACTACGCCTGCAAAACCACCGGCACCAGCGAAATCAGCTCCGCCATCTATGTGTGCAACCCGGATGGCAGCGACCTGCAGCTGATTGCAGACGCCCCCGTGGGCTCCGGCAAGCCCAACTGCACCGCCTTCCTGATTCAGGATGACCGGCTGTACTATGGCTATTACGGAGAGGCGTACTATGACCTGACCACCGGAGAATCCGGGGAGTGCTGGGGGGACAAGGATATGGAGTGCGGCACACGCCTTGCCAGCCACCGGGACTCCTATCTGACCTACGCCCCCAACGGGCAGTACTACAAGGGCTACGGCACCATCACCTTCTACAACAAAGAGGACCAGACGGAGACGGTGATTTACGAAAACAGCCAGATGCCCTCCATCCAGATTCAGGCGGTAACAGAGGACTACCTGTACTTTACCACCATCCACAAAGACGGGATGAACTGCTCCCTGATGCGCCTGAATCTGCAAACCCTTCAGGCGGAGGAGCTGGATGTCCGTCCAGCTGCAGGCAGCGGCTACTACTTTGCCTGGTAAAAAACAACACCCCCTCCTTTGGGATTGCTCCCATGGGAGGGGGTGTTTATTCAGGGGATGCCGGGGCCCAGGATTGGGAAAAGCACCTGGCGGAGCTTTTGGGCTGCCTTGCTTTGGCCGTCATTGGTGGGGTGGAAACACTGCGTGAGATACAGGAACGCAACAAGCAGAAGCCACCGCAAAAACAGCGTAAGAAATCCATTGACAGAGATAGCCGATAGGCATTGAAAAACCGCCGTTATGGTTTACCCATAGCGGCGGCATACATAGTTATTTACTGACTGCAAGCGTGATTTTCATATCTTGAACATTGATGATTGTTTCTTTCTTACACTTCGGACAGTAGAGAGGAAAGTTTTTCATCTCAGTATTTTCTTGTATCTTTGTTCGGGTTTTATTGCCGGAGACAGGGCACAATACAAATTTACAATCAGTCTCTTTATTCTGCACTTGTCCAAAAATCCTCCATAGTTTCATTAAACTCCCGTGGCACATCCATATTGACACAGTGCCCTGCATTTTCAAAAATAACTACCCTACAATTTGGCTCACTTATTTTCCATTGTTTTACTGCCTCTAATTCCATTGGAATATCAAAGCCTCCACATCCAATCAACAAAGGATAATTTCGTTTTCCAGTTTTATACTTATTTATCATACTATTGAGCGTTGCCAGAAACATAAATGACTTTTTTGGAAAAAGTATGTTCATATCAAAAAACTCATTTTGCGCCTGTAAAGTATGCGCAGAAATTTTCTTGTTTTCTTTTGCAAACCACTTGACCGAAAAGAGGGCTTTCAACATCATTGCCATCTGTTTCACACCATTTTTCTTTTGCATTTTAATATCAAAATTATTGATGTCATATCCTCCAAAGCATGCCAATGAGCTTACTGAGTTTGGATGATGATTAGCAAAATCCTGTGCCAGTACTGCTCCTAACGAAACGCCGACAATGTGTACTTTTTCGATATTTTCTACCTTTAAGATGTCGAATATCCATTCTGACATCTTATCTATGCCATCTCCTTTTTTGGTATCCCTTGACTGCCCATGACCAATAATATCAATAGTCAAAATATTATATTTGTTATGAAAATACTCAAACTGTGATTTGAACATATTATGATTAACAAAAGCGGCGTGAATAAAAAGTATCCATTCAGTACGATCTGTTCCACTGATAAAATATGTAATTGGCGAATTAGCTAACTTTATTGATTTCATATCTTTCTTACTCTCATTTCATCAAGAAGTTTTTGATACCACTCGATATTGAATTTCATAAAATCTTTGCCATATCGAGCTGCGGTAAACTGATAATGGAGAATGTCCTTATCTTCATCAGGAACCTTGACATTTTCTGCTTCCTTACAAATGGCATTCAACACATCATACTGTTCCTTTAACTTTGAAATATACTCTTGTAATCCTGCCTCACGCTTTTCTTTTGTTGAAAAACCCATAAAATATAATTTAGCCAATTCAGGATTTTTGCTGCTCTGTATTTCCATTGGTGTGGATACCCACTCAATAAAATTCTGTTTCCCACTATCCGTTATGGAATAAATTTTTTTATATTTCCCATTTTCAACAGCTTCTTCATACTGAATATACCCACAATTAAGCAATTTCTTTATAGCAGCTTGTATACTTCCCATACTGCTGCTATACATCATATTAAGCCCTTTATCTATTCTTTCACGCAACTGATAAATTGTTCTGCTGCTCAACAGTAAAAGACCGAGTATTATATTATCCATACGCTTCTCCTATATGTTACTATTAGTAATATTGCTATTATATCAAACCCCTATAATCGTGTCAATAGATAATAAAAGAGGCAGGAAATAAAGCCCTGCCTCCAAAATAGTTATGCGTAGATTATCTCGTTATTTACAACCTCTATCGCACACGCCCGTATGCTATTCATTTTTTGTACCCATTCTATGGCGTTTTCTGACTTTAACTGTTCTGTTATGTCTTGTTATCAGATTTTCTTGCCCTTGAATTTGCCTTATAAGCAGTCAGGGAAAGAGTAAACTTGTGTGAAATCATATAAAGGGATAAGGCGAACACATTGCGATAAATCCTTTATTTTCAAGGCTTTTGGAGGATTTTATTGATAACCTATGGAGAGCAATAATCACTCGTAATTTTATGGTTTTCAAATTCCAGTTTATCGTTTTGACACGAAACAATTATAATATGAATTTGTGAAAAATTCTACTGTGCAGGTAGGAAAAAAGAAGCATAAGCAACGCATACCGCTTTCAGAGCGCGATTATGCATAAATGATGTCGTATCGGCAAGTCGCGATACCAGCCAAATGGAGAAGCTACTTCCTTATGTAGCCTCTCCATTTTCGGGGGCTTTTCCGCAAAAAGGCCGCAGCAAAAGCTGCGGCCTTATTCTTAGTACTGGGTGGGCTTGATGTGCCAGATTTCGTTGGCGTACTGACGGATGGTACGGTCAGAGGAGAACTTGGAGGCGCTGGCCACGTTCATCAGGCACTTTCTGCCGAAGGCAAGGCGGTCGGCATAGTCCCGGTTGGCCCGGAGCTTGGCATCCATGTAGGATTCATAGTCCAGCAGCAGGAAGTAGTGGTCTGCTTTGTGCCAGCTGGTGCCGTCCAGCAAGGCATGGTACAGCTCTCTCTGGTCGTCGTCCGTGGGTACGGTGCCGTCCACCAGGGTGTCGATGGCCCGATGGAGACGGGGGTTGGTGTCGTAGATGCCCCGGGCATAGTAGGAATCCCGGCTGGCATTGATCTGCTCCACGGTGGCGCCGAAGATATAGTTGTTCTCCTGGCCTGCTTCCTTCACGATCTCCACGTTGGCGCCGTCCAGGGTGCCCAGGGTCACAGCGCCGTTGAGCATCAGCTTCATGTTGCCGGTGCCGGAGGCCTCGGTGCCTGCAGGGGAAATCTGCTCGGAAATATCCGCAGCGGGGATGATATGCTCGGCATAGGAGCAGTTATAGTTCTGAACGAATACCACCTTCAGCTTATCATGCACCTGGGGATCGCTGTTGATCATCTTGGCAATGCGGTTGATATAGCGGATGATGGCCTTGGCCCGGGCGTAGCCGGGGGCGGACTTGGCGCCGAACAGGTACACCGTGGGCTGGAAGTCAGGCAGGCTCCCGTCCTTCAGGCGGAAGTAGATATCCACGATGGACAGGGCGTTCAGCAGCTGCCGCTTGTACTCGTGGAGGCGCTTGACCTGCACGTCGAAGATGAAGTCGGGGTTCAGCTCCACGCCCTCGTGCTTGGCAACCACCTGGCACAGCTGCTCCTTCTTCTTCCGCTTGATCTCGTTGAACTGGCGCACCATGTCGTCGTCGATCATGGGCTTGAGCTTGCTCAGACGGTCCAGATCCTTCAGGAAGTCGCCGCCTACCCGGTACTTGATCATCTGGGTCAGCTCCGGGTTGCACAGGCCCAGCCAGCGCCGGGGAGTGACACCGTTGGTCTTGTTCTGGAACCGCTCGGGGAACACCTGGTACCACTGATGGAACAGGTCATCCTTCAGAATCTGGGAGTGAATCTCAGCAACGCCGTTTACATAAGAACTTACATACACGCTGAGGTTTGCCATGTGGGCGGTATTGTCCTGGACAATGAACAGGCCCGGATGCTCCGCACGGAGCTTGGCATCAATCCGCAGGATGATGTCCACGATTTCCGGCACCACGCTGCGCAGCAAATCCAGGTTCCACTTCTCCAGAGCCTCACCCATAACGGTGTGGTTGGTGTAGGAGAAGGTCTTCTGGGCCACGGCAAAGCTCTGGTCGAAGTCCATGCCCTCCTTCATCAGCAGGCGAATCAGCTCGGGGATGGACATAGCCGGGTGGGTGTCGTTCAGCTGCACCGCATAGAAGTCCGCAAAGTGGGACAGGTCGGAGCCGTGGGCGGTCTTATAAATCCGCAGCATATCCTGCAAAGAGGCAGAGGACAGCACATACTGCTGCTTGATACGCAGCCGCTTGCCCTCCCAGGTGGAGTCGTTGGGGTACAGCACACGGGTAATGTCCTCGGCCTTGTTCTTCTGGGTCAGGGCCCGGAGGTAGTCCTGGTCATTGAAGGCATTGAAGTCCAGCTCCTCCTCGGCCTCGCACTGCCACAGCCGGAGGGTGTTGATGTTCTTGGTGCCGTAGCCGATGACAGGCACGTCATAGGGAACTGCCAGCACCGTGTGGTCCGGGAAGGACACCTTCACGGTGTGGTTATACCGGCGGTAGGACCAGGGGTCGCCGTACTTGGACCAGTCGTCCGCATTCTCCTTCTGGTTGCCGTACTCGTCGAAGCTCTGCTTGAACAGGCCGAACTTGTACCGCAGGCCGTAGCCGGACAGGGGAATGTCCGTGCTGGCAGCGGAATCCAGGAAGCAGGCAGCCAGTCTGCCCAGGCCGCCGTTGCCCAGAGCTGCATCCTCGATGTCCTCCAGGATGGCCAGGTCCACGCCCTGCTCTGCAAAGAGCTTCTTCATCTCGTCCAGAATCCCCAGGTTATACAGGTTGGAATACACCAGCCGTCCAATGAGATACTCGGCGGAGAAGTAATAAGCCTTCCGCTCATGCATACGGGCGTGCTTGCTATGGTTCCAGTTTTCGGAAATAGCCATCATCACCGCCTGGCCCAGAGCCTCATGGAGCTGCTGGGGGGTGGCATCCCGCAGAGATACGTCACAGGTGTACTTCAGCTGGGCCTCCGTCCACTTCAGAATGTTCAGGCAATTATAACTCATGCTTTTCTACTCCTTTTGCCTCTAAAATTTTTTCTTTCGTTTCATGCAAACGCCCGTAAAGGGCCGTGAGATTGTATATTTTTTCCGCCAGTGCAGGGGTGCAGCTTCCCGCTTCCATCCGCCAGGTCCAGTTGGCATTGGACATGGTTCCGGGGAAGTTCATCCGGGCCTCGCCCCCCAGGTTCAGGTGGTCCTGCATAGGCACCACGCACAAATCGCAGACGCTTCCCATGGCGGTGCGGATCACACCCCAGGTAAGCCCTTCTTCTTCCGTCAAGCACATATATTCCCGGGCGTAGGCCACCGTCTCCTCCGGGGCCTCCCGGAGCCACTGGGTGGTGGTCATATTGTCGTGGGTGCCGGTATAGCACACGGAGTTTCTCACATGAAGGTAAGGCAGGTACTCCGAGGGCTCCCGGGAATCGAAGGCAAACTGCAGCACCTTCATGCCCGGCAGTCCCGAATCCTCCCGAAGCTGCAGCACCTCCGGGGTCAGAAGCCCCAGATCCTCCGCCACAAAGGAAATCTCCGGCAGGGCCTTCTGCATAGCCTGGATAAAGTCCAGCCCCGGGCCCTTTTCCCATTTTCCGTTTTTGGCGGTTTCGTCCCCGTAGGGCACGGCCCAGTAGCTTTCAAAGCCCCGGAAATGGTCCAGCCGCACCCCATCATAAAGCCGTCCGGCGGCAGAGAGCCGGCGAATCCACCAGCTGTAGCCGTCGGCCTTGTGCCGCTCCCAGCGATACAGAGGGTTTCCCCAGAGCTGTCCGTCATCGGAGAAGGCATCCGGGGGGCAGCCTGCCACCGCCGTGGGGGTCAGGTTCTCGTCCAGCTGGAACAGCTCCGGATTGCACCAAACCTCACAGGAATCCAGGGGCACATAAATGGGCACATCCCCCAAAATGGCAATGCCCTTCTCTTTGGCGTACTGCCGCAGGGCGTTCCACTGGCGGTAGAACTGGTACTGGATAAACTTGTAAAAGTCCAGCTTTTTTCCCAGGCTCTGGCGAAGCTGCCACAGAGCTTCCGGCTCCCGGTGCTTGAGGGGTTCCTCCCACCGGTACCAGGGAAGGCCCTGGAATTTGTCCTTCAGGGTCATATACAGGGCGTAATCCCCCAGCCAGTGGGCGTTCTCCCGGCAGAATACCTCGTAGTCCTCCTCCGGCCGGAACCGGGCGTGGGCCAGGGCCAGCACCTTCCGCCGGGACCGGTACAAAAGGCCGAAGTCTGCCCGGCCGGGGTCCTGCCCCCAGGAAAAGCCCTCCGGCTCTCCCGGCTCCAGAAGTCCCTCCTGCTGGAGGGTGGGCAGGTCAATGAGATATTCGTTGCCGGCAAAGGCGGAGCAGGACTGGTAGGGAGAATCCCCGTAGCCCGTAGGGGTCAGGGGCAGAATCTGCCAGAGGCTTTGCCCCGCCGCAGCCAAAAAATCTACAAAATCATAGGCAGCCTTGCCCATGGTACCCAATCCATAGGGCCCGGGCAGGCTGGTAATGTGCATCAGAATACCACTTTTACGCAATAGAAAAGCTCCTTATCAGAAGGTGTCCGGCACCCTCTTCCAGATATAGTGTATGAGCCGTCCCGGGTCCGGGTGCCAGGGTTAGTATCACCCATTTCCTCCATTCTCAGACCCATACATGGGAAAAAATACCTTTTTCCACGGCAGCATACCATATGAGAATAATACGATTCTTATGTTTTGTCAAGGGAACCGGCGGAAATTTTCCGCTCAATTCCACAATTTTAGAACATTTCACAAAAAAGCAGGCCTGCCAGGGGCAGGCCTGCAAATGCAGCTTGGGTATCAGGCTTCCAGGTTGATGCTGGTCTCCTTGGAGAAGACATGGCAGTTGTTGCCGCCGAAGGCGAACTGCACGTTCGCGCCGGTGGTCAGGGCTGCAACCTGTGCGCCGGTCATATCCATGGTGGATACGATGATGACCACATCCTTGCCATTGGCGTTTACATGCAGATGTACGGAGGAGCCCATCATTTCGCTCACATCCACCTTGGCTGCCACGCCGGAATCGGTAAGGGTAATGTGCTCGGGGCGGACACCCAGAGTCACGTCCTGCTCGGCCACGTTGTTGGCGCTCAGAGCCTTCTGCTTCTCCTCGGACAGAGCCACCTTGTAGCTGCCCAGGCAGACAACGTACTTGCCGTTTTCCTTGACCAGCTTGGCATCAAAGAAGTTCATCTGGGGAGAGCCGATGAATCCGGCTACGAACAGGTTGTAGGGATGGTTAAAGACCTCCTGAGGAGTGCCGATCTGCTGGATGAAACCGTCCTTCATGATGACGATCCGGTCGCCCAGGGTCATAGCCTCGGTCTGGTCGTGGGTAACATAGATAAAGGTGGTGTCGATGCTCTTGCGGAGCTTGATGATCTCGGCACGCATCTGGTTACGGAGCTTGGCGTCCAGGTTGGACAGAGGCTCGTCCATCAGCATAACCTGGGGGTTACGGACGATGGCACGGCCGATGGCAACACGCTGACGCTGACCGCCGGACAGAGCCTTGGGCTTACGGCCCAGGTACTGGGTGATGTCCAGGATGGCGGCTGCCTCCTCAACCTTCCGCTTGATCTCATCCTTGGGGGTGTGACGCAGCTTCAGGGCGAAGGCCAGGTTCTCGTAAACGGTCATGTGGGGGTACAGAGCGTAGTTCTGGAATACCATGGCGATATCCCGGTCCTTGGGGGCCACATCGTTCACCAGGCGGTCACCGATGTACAGCTCACCTTCCGTAATCTCCTCCAGACCTGCAATCATACGCAGGGTGGTAGACTTACCACAGCCGGAGGGACCAACCAGAACGATGAATTCCTTGTCGGCGATTTCCAGGTTGAACTGCTGCACAGCCACCACACCTCTGTCGGTGATTTGCAGGTTAACCTTCTTTTCTTCTTCGTGATGGTCGCCCTTTTTCTTCTTCTTGGCTTTCTTGGCGTCGTCGCCGTTGTAGGGGTAGATCTTCATCACATTCTTCAGGGTTACACTTGCCATACACTTCGACTCTAAGCATACCGACTCCTCGCGTATGCTCTCGCTGCCCCAGGCTTGCTGAGGTCAGTATTACGACAGGTCTCCACACTGCCGCACCGTGAGTCAGACGGGGTTAACATATCCTCCTTTAATTAACATCGTGGGCCTATTTTGTGGAGTAGACACACAATGCCCGGATAGGAGAATTTTATCATATTTTCCCATGGGTTGCAAGGCGGTTTATGCAACAACTTCCAGGTTCCCTCCCAAAAATCGACGGTCATTTTTGTGTAGATTAAACAAAACCCCGGAGCTTGCGCTCCGGGGAAAGGGTTATGCAAGAATGTAGCTGCCGTCCCGCTGGCAGGTGAGGGTGCTGCCGTAGTAGCCGGTCATGGCCGCCACCAGGGCGGTCACGTCGGAGGCTGCCATGGTCTCATAGCTTGCGTGCATGGCCAGCTGGGGAAGGCCGATATCGGCGGTGGGCACGGACACATGGGACAAAGAGATATTGCCCAGGGTGGAGCCGCCGGGGAGGTCTGCCCGGTTGTAGTAAGTCTGCACCGGAACCTCTGCCTTCCTGCACACCTTCCGGAAGATAGCGGCGGATACCCCGTCGGTGGTGTAGCGCTGGTTGGCGTTGAACTTCAGCACCACACCCCCGCCCAGCACCGGGGCGTTCTGGCTGTCGGCATACTCCGGGTGGTTGGGGTGGATGGCGTGGGCGTTGTCCGCCGACACCATGAAGGAATGGCTGAGCATCCGCTCCTTATCAAGATTCAGGGCCTGGCAGATTCTGCCCAGCACGCTTTCCAGCAGGCAGGAGGCTGCACCCTGGACGGAGCTGGAGCCTACCTCCTCGCTGTCGAACACGCACAGCACCGGAAGGCTACCGCTGTCCTTTGCGTTCAGGAAGCCCTGGGTACAGCCCCAGGCACAGGCCAGGTCATCCAGGGCAGGAGCGGAGACGAACTCCTCCGAAAGGCCCCAGAGGGAGGACTTTTGCCGGACGTACAGGTACAGGTCATGGCCCAGCACCTTGCCCCCGGCGGTCTTTTCCAGAAGCTTCTGAAGCTTTCCGGCGCTGTCCTTCCCACCCATCAGGGGCAGGGTGTCCACCGCCGGGTTCCAGGCGTAGCCCTCATTCACCTTCCGGTTCATGTGGATGGCCACGTTGGGGATGAGCAGCAGGTCCCGGTCGATGTTGAGAAGCCGGGTCTCCACCACGTTGCCCTGGCGCACCAGCACTCGGCCAGCCAGAGACAGAGGCCGGTCCAGCCAGCTGGAGCAGATCATGCCGCCGTACCCTTCCGTGTTCAGCTGGAGATAGCCGCCCTTGCCCTTGAGCTCCGCCTTCTCCTTCACCTTATAGCTGGGAGAGTCGCTGTGGGAGGCGGTGATCTGGAAGTGGTAATTGTCCAGCTGCTGGCCCACATGGAAGGCAATGATGGACGAGCCGTAGCGGGTGACGTAATACTTGCCCCCCTGTTCCAGAGTCCAGCCGTCGCACTCTTTCAGACGCTGATACCCGGCCTGGTCCAGCATCTGGGAGAGCTGCTCCACCGCGTGGAAGCAGCTGGGGCTATGTTCAATGAAGTTCAACACTTCACGGGATGTCTCTTGATACATGGTTTGGTTCCTCCTAGTCTATGCTTTTCTACATTATACTAAATTCTGATGATTTTTCAATCACAGCATGGAAAAAGCCGGAGTGCGTGATGCACTCCGGCTCAATTTGTTTCAAAGCTAGCATCCATGCAAGAAGTTGTGACAACCTCGCTCAGTCAAAAGCTCTCGGCAGAGTTTTCCCGCCCCCCGGGCGGGAAAATAAATTGAAATCACGTATTT
>OEQP01000046.1_pt1 | contig 18988 bp, 9 predicted proteins | sample 1539791 | NCBI WGS metagenome assembly OEQP01 (sample SAMEA3891866, study PRJEB23780) | metagenome | biome: terrestrial biome; feature: animal house; material: Caecal content | place: Italy | collected 2015-05-05
ATTTAAAACAGCTTCTGAAATATCTTTTTTATCCAAAAGAGCAAAAACGCATGAAAACCATTCATATCGAAAACAATTTTGCACAGGTCTGCCCCGGCCTGAAAATTGGTATCATCGGAGCACAAGTAACCAATACCGAAACCGCCCCTCGTCTGTGGGAACAAATAGACGACGAAGCCTCCCGCATCGCAGCCGCCTACAAAATCGACGAAATAAACAAACGACCCGCTATACAAGCCACACGAAAAGCCTATCGGTCTTTCGGTAAAGACCCCAATCGGTATCGAGTTTCCTCCGAGGCCCTTTGCAGGCGCATTATCAGAGGTCTGGGAATCTATCGCATCGATACGTTGGTCGATCTCATCAATCTGGTCTCTGTCCGTTCGGGATACTCCATCGGAGCTTTCGATGCCGATCGTATCGAAGGAGACACTCTCATTTTGGGAGTCGGGAAAGAAGGAGAAATCTTCCGAGGTATCGGCCGGGGCGTTCTCAATATCGAAGGACTCCCGGTTTACCGCGACGATAAAGGAGGTATAGGCACGCCCACCAGCGACGAGGAACGGACTAAAATAACGCTCGACACCAAAAACTTGTTCGTTATAATCAATGCTTATGGCGAAGAAATGCCTCTCGACGAAACCATAGCCTTCACAACGGGGCTGCTACGGCAATACGCTTCTGCCGAGAATATCCGCACAGACATAGTTTCGGCCGACCTTTTCATCGATTAAGATCGAGTACTTCTGTAAAAGATAGCGCTGCATTTCCTTGACAAAAAGGGAATATTTTCCTATTTTTGCTAAAAGCATCAGCGTTATGAAAAAATTTCGGATTTCCCTCCTGTGGCAAGTCCTCATCGCCATAGCGACAGGTATCGCGCTGGGACAGTTTCTGCCCGTTCCCGTCGCACGTATATTCGTCACCTTCAACGGGCTGTTCGGCAACTTTCTCACCTTTGCCATTCCGCTCATTATCATCGGACTGATTATCCCGGCCATTTCCGATTTGGGGAAAGGCGCAGGACGGTTGTTGCTCGTCACGGCGGCCATCGCCTACGGTTCCACCGTATTTTCGGGATTCTTCACCTATTTCAGTGGAAGAGCTGTTTTCCCGGAACTGATTACCGAATCCGCACACACAGCGGCGATAATAGACAACCCCGGTAACATGGCGTTAAAGCCCTATTTTACAGTCGAGATGCCTGCCCCTCTCGACATCATGACCGCCCTGCTGCTCTCTTTCTGTATTGGATTGGGACTATCCGTAGTCAAAGGCAACACCCTGAGAATGGCCGCCGCCGATTTCCGCGACATTGTCTCCTTGCTTATAGCAAAAGTCATTATACCGTTATTGCCGCTACACATTTTCGGGATATTTCTCAACATGACGGTTTCGGGACAAGTCGCCTCGATTATCTCCGTTTTTGTCAAAATCATCGTAGTCATATTCATCTTACACATTCTTTTGCTGCTCGTTCAATTCGTCTTAGCCGGTATCATCGGGAGAAAAAATCCGCTGCGATTATTGAAAAATATGCTTCCCGCTTATGCCACCGCGCTCGGCACGCAATCTTCCGCAGCGACCATTCCGGTCACGTTGGCTCAAACCATTAAAAACGGAGTGAGCAAAAACATTGCCACCTTTGTTATTCCTTTATGCGCCACCATACATCTATCGGGTAGCACGATGAAAATCACGGCATGTGCTATGGCGATTATGATGATGAGCGGCATGCCCGTAAATACGACAGATTTCAGTGGGTTCATACTCATGCTCGGCATTACGATGGTCGCAGCGCCCGGAGTCCCCGGCGGAGCTATTATGGCGGCGTTAGGCATACTTGAAGGCATGCTGGGGTTCGACGAAACGGCACAAGCTCTCATGATAGCGCTATATATTGCGATGGATAGCTTCGGAACCGCTTGCAATGTCACGGGCGACGGAGCCATTGCCGTCATTGTCGACCGAATAGATGGGAAAAAAGAAAATCTCATGCAGCATTCCTAAAACAAAAACCGTCTTTCAAATATATACTATTAAGTAAAATTTATTTATAAACACCCAACATATTAACACTTTCAGACATGAAAAAAGGAATATGGATCATCGTGACAGCCCTCCTTTCGTTAGGGGCCATCATCGGGGCAAATGCTCTGGTAAGCACGACAAACGTAAATACTATGAAGAAAAAATTATCGACCGAAGAACAAATCAAGATTGCACCGAAAGCGGCCGTCGACTCGGCAACGGTCGCTTTGAAAAAAGCACTGTCCCAACAAAATGCTCCGGCTGTAATCGCTGCACTTGTCAAACAATCTGCGGCACAACTCCTCATCGACAGAGACAGCCTCCCGGCGATTATAGATAAGACAACCGCTCTCGCCGATCGTTCCGGGAACCCTGTCGAACAAAGTTTGCTACGGCTGTTAACAGCTCAGATGTACAATCTCTATCTCGACAGAAATTATCAGATACGCTGGCGGGAAGAAATCGACGATTTCTCGTTGCCCGTCGAGTCTTGGAGCAAAAACATGTTTACCGAAAAAATAGATACGCTCCTCGCACAAGCCACGGCCCCGGCCGAAGCCTTACAAAACACGCCGGTCGAGAGTTACCGAGAGGCGCTTTCCATAGGGACCGACTCGCTCTTCCGCCCTACACTTTACGACTTCGTGCTGAACGAAGCCATAGAAATATACGAGGGAATGGACGAATATAGCGGAATACAACCGCTTGTCCGCCAAAAACTTCTTTCCCCGGCAAAAGAATTTACAGCCGCTGTATTTTCCGGCAAAACGGTCAAGGACAACCGCATTTTGCAACTCTACGCCGATGCCTTGAAATTCCATGCCGCCGATGAACTATCCGCTCCATTTATGATGTGGGATCTGAATCGGCTCGAATACCTCGGCGAAGATATCTATTTTTACGATGAAAGGTCGGCCTATTACGACTACATCGGTCAATTAAAAACGATTCTGGACGATTACCGGGAGAAACCCTACTCGGTCGAAATCGCCACCGTTCTGGTCTCGAAACTACGGGAATCCGGGAAATACGACGACGCCAAACAAGCCCTCGACATTTGCGACCGATGGATAAAAGACTTTCCGAAATATCGCCGAATAAACGCACTCAAAAATCAACGCAACGGACTCACCGGGAAAGAAGCATCTTTCAATCTGCCCAACGTCTCTTATCCGGGTCAAACAGATAGCGTAGAACTCTCATTCCGCAACGTCGATACACTCACCGTAAATATCTATCGGCAACCCGACACGCTGTCGTTCTATACCAGAGAACAATACCGGCCGCAACAAAACGATTGGGAGCGCAGTAACTGCGTTTATACCCACAAATACGGACTGAACCGGCCGCTCTCTTTGATTCCCGACAAAAAAAAGATCGCCTTTCCCCATCTTGTTCCCGGGTACTACGTCGTGGAAATACTCATCGACGGGAAACCCGGTAGTTCGACTGTAAACCACACGGTATCGGGCATAAAAACCATTGTCCGCAGTGCAGGTGAAAAAAGCGTGGAACTGCTCGCCGTTGATGCCCAAACCGGTAAACCCATACAAAACGCCGATGTCACGGTTTACACCGCAAAAAACAGAAGCTATGAGCAAGTCAAAGAGATAAGCCGGCTCAAAACCGATAAGAATGGACTCTGTATAATCGACACGAACGATACCCGATATTATGCGTTCGCCCAAATATCCACTCCGACAGACGGTTATTCACCTCTTGCAGACTTATCTTACACAGGCTATTGGGACCGATACGACAAAGAGAAAAAGACCGCTCTTTTCTCCGATCGCTCGCTCTATCGTCCGGGGCAGACTGTCTATTTCTCGGGAATACGATACGTCAATAATACGGAAGAAAGTCGAGTGATACCTCATGAGAAATGTACGGTACGATTCATCGATCCCTCTTCACGGACACTGTCCACTCTCGAAGTAGCCACCGACGAATACGGACAGTTCAACGGCTCGTTCGTGATACCGCAAGGTAACATGCTTGGAAATTATACCATACAAGTCGATGGGTCTTGGGCCAATGCGCTCAGCATTTCGGTAGCCGAATACAAGTTACCGATGTTCAAGGTCGAATTCGACCCCGTAAAAGAGGGAACGAGTTTTGGGAAACCACTCACGATAAAAGGTAGCGCAGTCAGTTACAGCGGAGTTCCGCAAGACGGGGCAGAAGTCGAATACACGATTTCCCGCCGAACGAACCCGTTCTTCCGGCTTTATCTCCCCCATGAACAAATCGCTTCTGGTTCCTCGATAGTTGACAAAGCGGGTAACTTTGCCATCACGTTCACCCCGAAACGAGAGTCTTCGGAAGAAAATATCAATAAGGAACAAGCCTATATCTACACCGTCACAGCGACCATAACCGCACCTACGGGCGAAACGGTAGAGCAATCCGTTTCGGTACAAGTGGGCGATTCCCCCTATTTCATTTCTATTTCCGCACCGCAATACATCGACAAGTATAAATCGGCAGGACAAATCAAGGCCGAAATTCATACGCTCAACGGACAGACCGTACAACGGGCCTGCCGCCTCGTATTCTATTCATTATACGACTCCGACGAAGAAAATCTCGACAGCCTCAAAATAAAAATGCAAGTCGGCGAAGTTCTTATCGCAGCCGACGGGAAAGCTGTCTATCCCGATTTTACCAAATGGCAATCGGGCCCCTACCGTATCGTGGCATTTAGCGACGATGAAACAGGGCGTATCATTCGCAATGAAACTAATTTCGTGCTGTACAGCGATAAAGACAAACGGCCTCCCCGCTTTGCCGGATTATGGCTTCCCCGCACCGAACTGACCGCCGAAGCAGGCGAAACGGTAAAAATTCCCATAGGAAGCTCTTTCAAAAACGCCTATGTCTTCTATTCCGTTTATACACCCGACAGCTTGATCGAAACCAAAATGATAAAGCTCGACAATCGCTGCAAAACAATCGATTTCAAATTCGACGATTCTTTCGGCGGATTGGCGACGATTAGTCTGCTCACGATCAAAGAAGGGGAAATGACGACCGCCCAAGCGACCATACGCACGGCCGCTCCCGATAAAAAGCTCGACATCAAGACCTCCTCTTTCAGGGATAAATTGCTACCCGGCAGCCTTGAAAACTGGACCTTCTCGATAACCGATTCCAAAGGGAATCCCGTGAGCGCACGATTCATGACCGAGATGTTCGACGCTTCCATGCAGGCCATTCGCACCCATCGCTGGAATTTCAATGTGCCGACTCCGATCCCCTCATTGCGTATCTCCACCACTCCCCGAACAGAATATACCCACAACTACTCGATTCGTATCTACGACTTTGCCGAGTCCTCCTATTGCCCGATCGAAAGCTCCACCGAGTTTCTCAACTTCGGATTGCTGTGGTACGGTAAAGCAAGACCTCTGATGGCACGAAGTGCGGCACAAAGCGAGGGATACGATATTGCAGATTTCCGTGAAGTAATTGGAGAACAACCGGTATTGGAAGAAAGTGTCGTAACTGAACTAAGTTCTGCCCGAAAAGAAGTTGTTGTCGAAAATGAGGCTATTTCTATCGCCGATGTCGCTGGGACAGAAGAATCTGCTGCCGACTCCTATCGCACAAGCGAGGTAGGTACGGCATTCTTCTATCCCACCCTGATGTCCGATTCTCTCGGCAACGTCTCCGTTTCCTTCACTGTACCCAATGAAAATGCGACTTGGCAATTCTATGCGCTAGCATACACAAGCGACCTTTTCACGGGACGATACGAAGCACAAACCATATCGAGTAAACCGCTTATGGTATCTCCCAATCTGCCGCGATTTGTCAGACAAGGAGACGAAGTCACCGTATCGACAGCCATACAAAACCGCACGGACAAGGTGCAGGAAGGAACCATTCTTTTCGAATGGTTCGATCCTTATACCGAGAAAATCTCCGACTCTCGAAAATTCGCCTTCATCGTCGATGCCGGAGAAAGCCGCACGGTCGATTACAGCTTCTCCGTTCCCGAAGGAATCGAAGTATTAGGCTTCCGCACAAAAGCATCCACCCTGCAACACAGCGATGGAGAACAACAGATACTTCCCGTATTGCCCGCAAAAGTGCTGGTAACCGACAGTAAGCCGTTCTATATCCCCGGAGGCAAACACTCGACCTCGATCACATGGTCCGGCATGGACAAAAAAATGAAATCACCGACGGTAGAAAACTATCGCATGGTTCTGCAATATTGTGATAATCCGGTGTGGTATGCGGTACAAGCCCTGCCGCCGTTGGCCGATTTAACCGGCGACGATGCGATTTCGGCAATGGCTTCGCTCTTCTCCAACAGCGTGGCAGTAATGCTCGCGAACTCCAACCCCCGCATTGCACAAGCCATCGAATCATGGAAAGCCACGGGAGGAAAGAATCTCTCGTCGCTGTTGGCTCAAAACGAAGAACTGAAACAAGTATTGCTCTCGGCCACCCCGTGGGTATTGGAGGCAGACAACCAAACCGAACGAATGCAACAGTTGTCCACGCTCTTCGACAAAAACCGGGCGGAACGACTCACCCGAGAGGCGATACTCAAACTCCACAATCTGCAAACTGCCGAAGGCGGTTGGAGCTGGTTTAGTGGTATGAAAACTAATTTCTTAGTTTCCATAAATACATTGGAAGGCTTTTCGAGACTACGAAAATTAGGTGTGCCTCTTGATGGAAGTCAAATAAAGGAAATGCAAATTTCTGCCGTCGCATACCTCGATAAAACAATTGTAAATCAGAGAAAAAAGAACCCCGATAAAAAACTCTCTTATGAGGATATCTGCTACCTCTATGTACGCTCTTCATACAGAGATATACCTCTGGCCGGGGAAACCCTCGACCTGCATAAAAAGATGGTCGAAAAACTAAGATATTGGGTCAACCTCTCTACGATAGAAAAAGCCTATGCCGCCACGGCCCTTTATAGATATGGCTTTGTCGAAGACGCAAAAGACATCTTGAAGTCCCTGCGGCAATATGCCGTCAGTCAGCCAACCAAAGGCATGTACTGGCCCAACAACCGCTCGCATTATTACTACAACAACAGTGCCGTACAAGAACAGTGCGCCCTATTCAACGCATTCGCCGAAATCGAACCCGTAACCTCCGAACTGGATGCCATGCGGCAATGGCTGCTCTCCCAAAAACAAACCAACGACTGGGGAGCCGTACCCTCTACGCTCGAAGCTATATATGCTTTGCTTGAAGGCGGGACAGACTGGCTTGCTCCCGACGAGAGTAAAACATCGATCGTTTGGGGAGGACAGGAAATGAAAAACAATCCCGAAGAACCTTTTTTGGGACTGACGGAATACACATTGTCCGGTAACGAAATCTCTGCGGCTGCCGCCAAAGCCGTTATTTCCACCGATCATGAACAACCCTCGTGGGGCGCAATGTACTGGCAATACTACGACGATGTCAAAAACGTAACTTCCGCATCGGTCGAAGACCTCGCGCTCTCACGGCAAATCGTGGTAAGACAACAAGGAGCGCAATCGGCGACCTATGTACCGATCAACCGCGTCACGCTCAAAACAGGCGATCGCATAGCCATACGGCTCACCATCTCCGTCGGACGAGATATGCAATTCGTATGCCTCACCGATTCGAGAGCGGCTTGTTTCGAACCGACAGAACAACTTTCGGGATATAAATGCAGGGAACGTATCTGTTATTACGAAGAAGTAAAAAATACCGAAACCCGGTTCTATTTCGACTTCTTACCGAAAGGAACCTATGTTATCTCCTATGAGCTCGATGTCGACCGTCCCGGAGAATATACACAAGGACTATCCACGATACAATGTCTGTATGCTCCGCAAATAATTGCGAGAACACCGGCACAAACGATCATAATCAAATAATCCTTTTGCTTGTTCCGCGCAGGGCTGTTTCATTCTACTGTTGAAACAGCCCTGTTTTTTTTAAGGCCGTCTCAACGCCTGAACACGCGATATGAGACAAAGTGTCGAAAAGGTACGGAAACCAGTCGAGAATTAGAAGCTATTTTAAATTTATTCCGAAACAGATTGAGACCTATGTTGAAGCTGATTGGAGTCCGAGATATGTAGTCAATAGCGGGTTATTGACAAAAATCAAGGAATTCAAGATGCGAGACAGGGGCGCAATATGGCCGGAACATACCTGCCTGCAATGATAATATTATTTCTCAATAAATTTAAAACAGCTTCTTATTTCACCCCTCCGTCACTTCGTGTCACCTCCCCTATATTTTGCGTTACAAAACATAGTGGAGGAGTAAGTGCTTTGCAATGCCACAGGGTATAGGTGGGGTGGTTAAAGGAATATTCTCTTTTTTGGTATAAGGATAGATTTTACACTTCTCCCCTATCGCATATGCGTGCGCAGGGCAGGAGGTTAATAGTATTCTGTCGTTAACACCTTTTTGTGTTTTTCTTGATTTAGCTCTTCCGCTTTTCGAGCACTCCCGCTATATCTCTGCGTAACACAGTGGGAGAGATTGGTATGAATTTCGCTTTCTTCCCTGCTTCGATTTTTGTCGTTGCAAAACACCTCGTAAGGCTGCGGGACGCAGAAGGGAAGAGGACTTATAATGCTGCTTCAAATATTCTTTTTCATATCTGTCTGTGAATACAAGAGAGAAGTTAAAGGAGAATCGCCTCCGATTTTTTTTTAAGCCGATATCCCGACTAATTATCGACCGAGCCATTTTTGTCCGATTTTGTTCAAGTGCTCCAATTCCATTATCTTCGCAAATGGAAAAGGAGAAAGTAGATGTTTGTTTATCGAGACGAGGAATTCGGGGAGATTTATATTCGTTCGGATAGTCGGGCGTGCCGTTTGATATTTAGAGTAAAGGATAATGGTTTGCAGATTACTTGCCCGGAAGGATATGCTGTAAACCGGGTGAAATCGGCGGTGGACGATAACCGTGAAAAACTGAGGGCGTTGGTGTCTCGAAGCGCGACGATACGGAAAAATCGAGTTTTGTCTACGGGCGATAGTATTCCTTGTTATGGAGGAGATATATGTTTATTGCCGGGTGTGTCGAATAAGTTTTTATTTCGGTATGAGGGGGATTGTTTACAGGTGTTTTGTCCTCCGGGAATCGATTTGAATGAGACGAATGTACGGAAAACGTTGTCGCGGAGAGTGGGTCGTTTCGTTTACAGAAGGGAGCAAGAGGTTTTACCTCGGAGGCTGAATCAAATCTCGTCGAGATTGGGGTTGCCAGTGGTTTCGGTAACGATAGGTCGCGGGCGGCGAAAGTTGGGGCATTGTACCCGTCGGGGAGAGATACAGTTGTCGTTTTATTTGATGTACCTACCCGAAGAGTTGATCGATTATGTTATTTGCCATGAGCTCGCTCATCTAAAATATATGGATCACAGTCCATTATTTCATGCTTTGTGTAATCGTTATTGTGGGGGCAGAGAACTTTTGTTGCGGAAACAATTGTGTTCTTTCGCATTTTTATTATATTAAATAAGAATATATTTGTTGAAAAATATTTAAATTTTAGGTGCGAATTATCCTATTTTGGTTCGTAGGGAATCTGTGGAGTTGCGTATTATATAATATTGTGCTATCTTTGTGGCGGTTGGAATGGAAGAGGGGGCAATGATGTCCCCTCGTTTTTTTCTTTGCATAGAGTCGTTATGATAGATAAAAAAGAAATAGAGGCATTTGTTGAAGAAGGGTTGACCGGAAGCGACTGTTTCGTAGTCGATGTACAAGTAAAACCCGATAATGTGATTGTCGTGGAAATAGATAACGAAGAGGGTGTGGATATAGATCGCTGCGTGGCGTTACATCGTTTTTTGGAATCGAAGCTCGACCGAGATGTCGAAGATTATGAATTGGAGGTTGGGTCGGCAGGGATTACCTCTCCGTTCAAAGTCCTCGGGCAGTACAAGAAAAATATAGGCAAGGAAGTGGAATTGTTGACCAAAAACGGCATGAAACTTTCGGGGATATTGAAAAGTGCCGATTCGGAGAAATTTGTCGTGACGATAACCAAGAAAGTAAAGAGCGAAACCAGTAAACGAAAAGTGGAGGTCGAGGAAGACCTCGCTTTTGGATATGATGAAGTAAAATATACAAAATATCTAATCAGATTTAAATAATATGGCAAAAAAAGAGGAACCCGTTAGCATGGTCGATACCTTTGCAGAGTTCAAAGAGTTGAAGAACATCGAAATAACTACGATGATTAGTGTGCTGGAAGAATCTTTCCGCAACGTATTGGCAAAGATGTTCGGGACCGATGAAAACTTCGATATAATCGTGAATCCGACGAAGGGGGATTTCGAAATATGGCGTAACCGTGAGATTGTGGAAGACGGAGCGGTGACCGACAGTAATTTGCAGGTTTCTTTGTCGGAGGCTCGGAAAACCGACCCCGATTTCGAGGTCGGCGAGGAGATGACCGACGAGGTGCATTTCGAGAAATTCGGTCGTCGAGCTATCTTGAACTTGCGCCAAACGCTGGCTTCGAAGATTCTCGATTTGCAAAAAGATGCCATTTACAATAGATATAAAGATAAAATAGGCGAGTTGGTAAGTGCCGAAGTTTACCAGATTTGGAAAAAGGAGATGTTGTTGATCGATGACGACGGTAATGAGTTGTTGCTGCCGAAAGCCGAACAGATACCTTCGGATTTTTACCGGAAAGGTGAGACCGTACGGGCTGTCGTGTTGGAAGTCGATAACAAGAACAATAATCCTAAAATTTTGGTATCCCGCACGTCCAATGAATTTCTTCGCCGTCTTTTCGAGCTCGAAGTGCCCGAAATTCACGATGGTTTGATTTTGATAAGGGCGATTGCCCGTATTCCGGGAGAGCGTGCTAAAATTGCCGTTGAATCGTATGACGATCGTATCGATCCGGTAGGAGCTTGCGTGGGTGTGAAAGGTTCGCGTATACATGGTATTGTTCGGGAATTGCGCAATGAAAATATCGATGTCATTAATTACACGGCTAATCCATCACTGTTTATACAACGCGCTTTGAGTCCGGCTAAGATTTCTTCGATTCGGTTGAATGAAGAGGAGAAGAAAGCAGAAGTATTTCTTAAACCCGAGGAGGTCTCGTTGGCTATCGGTAAAGGCGGCTTGAATATTAAGTTGGCTTGCATGCTTACGGGTTACAATATTGATGTTTACAGAGATATAGACGAGGAAGAAGAGGAGGACATTTACCTCGACGAATTCAGCGACGAAATCGACGACTGGGTGATTGAGGCCTTGAAAGGTATCGGATGCGCCACTGCGAAGAGTGTGCTTGCGTTGCCTCGTGAAACATTGATCGAGAAAGCCGACCTCGAAGAGAACACCGTGGACGAAGTTCTCGCTATTTTGAAAGCGGAGTTTGAAGAGTAATTCGTTTTCGGGACCGATACAATGCGGTCTTTGTGCCTTTTCGGAGGCATCTTTAATTCTTCCATTATTTATAAACTAAAACTGAGTATGTCGATAAGGTTAAATAAAGTAGCAAGAGACTTGAATGTAGGAATTCAGACGGCGGTCGAATTTCTTCAAAAGAAAGGTTTTACGGTTGAAGCTAACCCTAACACCAAGATAACCGACGAACAGTATGCACTGCTTGTCAAGGAGTTCAGTAAGGACAAAAATTTGAAACTCGAATCGGGGAGCATTAGTCTTGAACGTCATAAGGAAAAGAGCAAGGCGACATCGGCTACCGAATCGGAGGAGGGGAATTCTTCATCGGCAATAAAGGAAGAACCGAAGGAGCTGAAAACAATTATTCCCGAGACACAACGCCCGAAAGTGGTCGGTCAAATAGATCTCGACGCGTTGAATCGTCCGAAGTCGTCCGAACATAAAAAGGAAAGTCCGGTAGAGAAAAAAGAGCCGGTTAAATCGGAGGAGAACAAGGCCGAAGTGAAAACGAAAGAGGAAAAACCAGAATCGGCGGTGTCGGCCCGTGAAGAAGTGAAGCCTGCCGAAGAAGAGAATAAGCCGGTCGCCGAACCTAAACAAGAGGTTGTCTCTCAATCGAAACCTGAACCTCAAATAGTTGAACCGAAAGTAAAAGAGGCGGTTGTCGAGCAAGAAGTTAAAGAAGAAAAGGGAGTTGAGGAATCCCATGAAGACGAGGTGTTTACCATTAATCGTCCGGCGTTTACCTCGAATATCAATGTCGTCGGTAAAATAGATCTCGATGCGTTGAATCAACAGACTCGTCCGAAGAAAAAGACGAAAGAGGAAAAACGTAAAGAACGGGAGAGTAAAGAGAAACAGAGACAAGAATCACACAAGGCTGCCGGTGGCGACGATGCTAATCAGCAAGGTGGTGAACGTAGGAAGCGTCAACGAATCAGTAAAGAAAAGGTAGATATATCGAAAAGCATTTCATCGATGGGTGGACAACCCTCCCGTGGAGGAAATGGTAAAAATAACGGAGGAAATAGACCGAATAAACAAAAACAACGTCCTATAAAGGCCGAGGTGAGCGAAGAAGATGTACAAAAGCAGATAAAAGAGACATTGGCTCGCCTTACCAATAATACAAAAGGACAGAAGAAATCGGCCAAATGGCGTAAAGAAAAACGCGAGGCTTTCTCGAATCGCGAACGTGAGCTCGCCGAAATGGAGGAAGCTGAAAGTAAAGTGTTGAAGCTGACGGAGTTTGTTACGGCAAACGATTTGGCTTCGATGATGAATGTTCAGGTGAACGAGGTTATCGCTACCTGTATGAGTATCGGCATGATGGTGTCGATCAATCAGCGTCTCGATGCCGAGACGATCAATATCGTTGCGGAAGAATTCGGTTTTAAGACCGAATATGTAAGTGCCGAGGTGGTCGAGGCTATTCATGAAGAAGAGGATAGGGAAGAAGATTTGACATCTCGTCCTCCTGTCGTGACCGTGATGGGACACGTGGATCATGGTAAAACTTCATTACTCGACTATATTCGCAATTCGAATGTGATTGCCGGGGAAGCCGGAGGTATCACTCAGCATATCGGTGCATATAATGTGAAATTGGAAGATGGACGTCGTATCACTTTCCTCGATACTCCGGGTCACGAGGCATTTACGGCTATGCGTGCCCGCGGAGCCCAGATGACTGATATCGCCATTATTATCGTCGCTGCCGATGACAATGTAATGCCCCAAACTGTCGAGGCCATCAATCATGCTTCGGCAGCCGGTGTTCCCATTGTGTTCGCTATCAATAAGATTGACAAGCCGAATGCCAATCCTGACAAGATTAAAGAGGAGTTGGCTAATATGAACTACCTCGTAGAAGATTGGGGCGGTAAATATCAGTCGCAGGAGATTTCGGCTAAAAAAGGAACCGGAGTACATGAATTGATGGAAAAGGTTTTGTTGGAGGCCGAATTGCTCGACTTAAAAGCGAATCCCAACCGGAGGGCTACCGGTTCGATTATCGAGTCCACTTTGGATAAAGGGCGTGGATATGTTGCTACCGTATTGGTGCAAAATGGGACTTTGCATAAAGGCGATGTCGTGTTGGCGGGAACCAATCACGGAAAGGTAAAAGCTATGTTCAACGAAAGAAATGCCCGTATCGAAGTTGCCGGTCCGTCGGCTCCCGTTCAGATTCTCGGTTTGAACGGTGCTCCTCAGGCAGGTGATGTGTTCCATGTGATGGATACAGAGCAAGAGGCACGCGAGATTGCCAATAAACGCGAGCAATTGCAACGTGAATTGGGCTTGCGTACTCACAAGTTATTGACCCTCGACGATATAGGTCGTCGTATAGCTGTCGGCAATTTCCAAGAGTTGAATTTGGTTGTGAAGGGCGATGTGGACGGATCGGTAGAGGCTTTGAGCGATTCGCTTATCAAACTATCCACCCCCGAAATACAAATCAACGTATTGCATAAGGCCGTAGGACAAATATCCGAATCGGATATTACGTTGGCCGCCGCATCCAATGCTATTATCATCGGATTCCAAGTGAGACCCTCCGTGGCTGCTCGCCGATTGGCCGAGAAAGAAGGAGTCGATATACGTCTCTATTCGATCATCTACGATGCTATCGAGGAGGTTAAATCGGCTATGGAAGGTATGTTGTCTCCCGAAATCAAAGAGGAGATATTGGGTACGGCCGAGGTTTTGGAAACTTATCATATCACGAAAGTTGGTACGGTTGCCGGCTGTATCGTGAAGGAAGGTAAGCTGAAACGGTCGAGCAAGATACGTTTGATACGAGACGGTATCGTGATTTATAGCGGAGATTTAGGTTCTCTGAAACGCTTCAAAGACGATGTTAAAGAGGTGACTACGGGATTTGAGTGCGGATTGAACATCACGAACTACAACGATGTTAAGATAGGCGATCTCGTAGAGGCTTATGAAGAGGTAGAAGTGAAAAAGACGCTTTAAGAAAGAAACGTTTTTCGGGAATAGAGAGGCTGCCTCGTAGGTACGGGGCGGCCTTTGTTATCGCCTTTGACGGATAATAAGGCGGAAATACGGAGTATTCAAAATAAAAAAGTAATTTTGCAGGGTTAAGAATCGGGAGTGTGAGAGATGAATTATGTTGATTTTACTATCCTATTGATCGCCGTTATAGGTTTTCTGTACGGACTCATCAAAGGGGTTATCCGTCAAGTAGGTTCGTTGGGCGGGTTTATCGCAGGTATAGTCGTCGCCCGATTTTTCGGAGGTTCGTTCTCTGCATTGTTGAGGGAGATGTTTGATTTGCCTGAGGGTGTGAGCCGGGTTATCGCATATTCGTTATTGTTCCTTATTGTTTACATTATATGCGTTCAACTGATGAGGCTGATACATCACATTACGCATCATGTGGCATTGGGGTGGCTCGATAGATTGGCCGGGGCTTTGTTCGGCGCCGTCAAATATTTGGTCATATTGAGTATAGTGCTTAATCTCGTCCATATTATCGATCCTAAGGGTAAACTAATTCCGGAAAAAGAGACGGCTTCGTCACAGTTCTATGGATATACATTGCGTGTAGCTCCGTTGCTCTTTTCGATGGCACAAGAGCAGTTCGTTTCGGAAACCAAACCGACGAGGGGATTGTTTATACCTTATTCGATATGCAACGAGCCGTATCTCTGTTGTGAAAATTGTAAAGCAGATTAAAAATGAAACAGGATAATTCGAATGAAATATTAAACGACGTTACTACTAACGATTATAAATACGGATTTGTAACCGATATAGAGACAGATATTATTCCTACCGGATTGAACGAGGATATTATCCGCCATATTTCGGAGAAGAAAAAGGAGCCGGAATGGTTACTTGAATTCCGTCTGAAAGCATACGCTTACTGGAAAACGCTCGAAATGCCGCATTGGGCTCATTTGAATATTCCCGATATAGATTATCAGGCTATCAGTTATTATGCTGCTCCCAAGACCAAAGAGGCTCCGAAAAGCCTCGATGAAGTGGACCCTGAGCTACGCAAGACATTCGACAAGCTGGGAATTTCGCTCGAAGAACAGATGAAACTGTCGGGTATAGCGGTCGATGCGGTGATGGATAGTGTGTCGGTACGGACGACTTTCCGGGAAAAACTGGCCGAATTGGGTGTGATTTTCTGCTCGTTCAGCGAGGCGGTGAAAGATTATCCCGATTTGGTGAAACGTTATTTAGGCTCGGTCGTTTCGTATCGGGACAATTTTTTTGCAGCGCTTAACTCGGCCGTATTCAGTGACGGCTCGTTCGTTTATATTCCCAAAGGAGTCCGGTGTCCTATGGAATTATCTACCTATTTCCGTATCAACGCCGCTAATACGGGACAGTTCGAACGAACATTGATTGTTGCCGATGACGACAGCTATGTGAGCTATCTCGAAGGTTGTACGGCTCCTATGCGTGATGAGAATCAATTGCACGCAGCTATCGTGGAAATTGTAGTGCATGATCGTGCCGAAGTGAAATATTCGACCGTGCAGAATTGGTATCCGGGCGATAAGGACGGGAAAGGCGGTATCTATAATTTCGTGACGAAGCGAGGCATGTGCAAAGGCGATCACTCTAAGCTCTCTTGGACGCAGGTGGAGACGGGGTCGGCCATTACTTGGAAATATCCCAGTTGTGTGCTGGCGGGCGATCATTCGGTCGGGGAGTTTTATTCGGTGGCTGTTACCAATAATTATCAACAAGCCGACACAGGAACGAAGATGATACATATCGGGAAAAACACCCGCAGTACGATCGTATCGAAGGGTATTTCGGCGGGTCGTAGCCAGAATAGCTATCGAGGACTCGTGAAAGTGTTGCCGAGTGCCGAGAATGCAAGGAACTTTACCCAGTGTGACAGTTTGTTGTTGAGTTCCGATTGCGGGGCACATACTTTCCCGTATATGGAGATTCTGAATGATTCGGCCGTGGTAGAGCATGAAGCGACTACTTCGAAAATCAATGAAGACCAAATATTCTATTGTAACCAGCGTGGAATCCCTACCGAGGATGCCGTGGGTCTTATCGTGAACGGATATGCCAAAGAGGTGATGAATAAACTGCCTATGGAGTTTGCCGTTGAAGCGCAAAAGCTATTGCAGATCTCGTTGGAAGGTTCGGTAGGTTAAGGAAAATAGTAGAATGATATGAAAAGGATTGCGTATCGTTTTTTTCTCATTGTGTTATTGAGTGTTTTGGCTGTGGAGGTTTTTCCTGTTTCGGCGCAAGAGGGCTCGTGGTTCGATGAAGGGAATTACGATGAAGAATGGCTTGACAAGAATTTCGATAACGATGTGATGATTATTTCCACGCCCGAGGAGTTCGCTGCTTTTGGTGAATATATGACAAGGTCGCTGTGGAATTATCCGAACAAGACCGTTCGATTGGCGGCCGATATGGATATGTCGGCTCATATATGGGAAACTCCTTCCATTAAAAATTATTTTAGAGGTGTATTCGATGGTGACGGTCATAAGATCAGCGGATTGACGATAGTGCCGCATATGGGTGGGGGCGGTTATTCCGACGATTATTTCTATGTTTTGTCCGGTTTGTTTGGATCGGTTCGTGGAACTTCCGAGATAAGAAACTTGGAGTTGGACGAAACTTGTCGGATAGCATGTGCCAAAGAGTACGATTTCTTTTTCGGAGATTTGGAGTTCCAGATAGGGACGATAGCTGCATCGGCGATTGGCGATGTGCGTTTTTCTCATTGTGTCAATCGAGCCGATGTCGTATTTACTCCGTGGCTTCAAAAGACCGATTCTCATGAGATGGTATGTTCTGTGAGCGGATTGGTCGCCCATGCCGATGGAGCGACGATAGACCATTGTTCCAACGATGGGGAAATAATAGTGGATATAGGTGAGCATAGCGATCTTACCGATGTATGGGTGTCAGGCTTGGTCGGACGTAGTCGGAGTGTTTATGAGAAAGGCGGTAGTCTTATTTCGAGTGTCAACGAAGGGAACATCTCGGTTTCGAATGCCAAAGGTGATATATTTGTGGGAGGACTTTCGAGCAATTATACATTTCGTATAGACAGTTGCGAGAACCATTCGGTCGTTAAGGTGAATGCCCGTGAAGGGAGTGCTTATGTCGGCGGGGTTTCCTCGGCGAGCATGGGTATAACGTACAGTTTCAATAGGGACTCCGTGATTTGTGAAAGCGATGGTTTTGAAGTACAGGTAGGAGGCGTTTGCTCTTATTCCTTTTATAATAGTTCGCAAACCGATTCGTTGTACACCTGTGGAAACGAAGGTGAGATCGAGGTTAAATCGAATGGTTCGATGTTATCGGTCGGGGGAGTGATGGGTCAGAATACAGATTGCCCGGTTGTAGATTGCTGGAATCGTGGAGGTTTGAAAATCGAAAGTTCGGCTCCCCGCTCTTCGTCCCGTTGGAATGCTATTTATGCAGGTGGACTGGTCGGATATTGTGAAGAACCGGTGTACAATAGCTATAATCGAGGAAATATCTCTTTAATCGACGCACATATAGATGTGGAAGGTTCTTCACAGGGAAGCGTCGGAGGCTTGGTGGGAAAGGCTTATAAGTTATTGTGGAATAGTTATTCGACGGGTGATGTATACAGCGATGTCGCTAGTGTCAAGGTGTGCCGGTTGAGTGAATCGAATGTGCATTCTTGCTATTATAACAGCGATGCTGTTGTGGAGGGTACAGAAGTCGGCGAGAACGGTATTGCGTATAGCACAGCAGAGATGCAGTCTGCCGGGAGCGGTTTTTTGGATGCCTTGAACAATGCGGTGAAAGGCGATGCCGTATGCCGGAATTGGGAATATTTTCCCGGGGAAAACGACGGCTATCCGGTGCATATCGACCGTATTGTCGATGGAGTGGATTCGCCGGCAGATCATTCGGTGGGTCGAGTGTACGCTGCAAACGGACGTTTGTTCGTACAAAGCGATCGGTCGATGCAGTTGTCTGTTTACAAAGTGACGGGACAAATAGTGAAGATAATGAATGTAGTTGAGGGCTTGAATACCGACTATTTGCCTTGTGGTGTATATGTCGTGGCGGGACAAGTAGTTGCGGTAACGGCAGGGAATAAATAAAGAAAAGAATAAAACGAAATATCTATGTTGAAGATTGAAGATTTACATGCCAGCATAAATGGCAAAGAGATATTGAAAGGTATAAACCTCGAAGTGAAACCGGGCGAGGTGCATGCGATTATGGGGCCTAACGGTTCGGGGAAAAGTACGCTTTCCGCCGTATTGACCGGTAATCCGGCTTATGAGGTGACTCGTGGCTCGGTCGAGTTTTATGGGAAAGACCTTTTGGCTTTGTCACCCGAGGATCGTTCTCACGAAGGTATATTTTTGAGTTTTCAATATCCGGTGGAGATACCGGGTGTGAGTATGGTTAATTTCATGCGCACGGCTGTGAACGAGCAACGCAAGTACAGAGGCCTCGAACCACTGTCGGCTACCGATTTCTTGAAACTTATGCGGGAAAAGCGGGAGATTGTGGAGTTGGATAATAAACTGGCCGGTCGCTCGGTAAACGA
>OEQP01000049.1_pt1 | contig 18239 bp, 20 predicted proteins | sample 1539791 | NCBI WGS metagenome assembly OEQP01 (sample SAMEA3891866, study PRJEB23780) | metagenome | biome: terrestrial biome; feature: animal house; material: Caecal content | place: Italy | collected 2015-05-05
CTGCTGGAGATGGAGTCCGGCTCCAACGACCCCATGTCCTTCATGCTCACCACCCTGGCCATTGCCCTGCTGTCCGGGGAGTCTGTATCCGTGCCCGGGCTGCTGGCCCGGCAGCTGCTCATCGGCGGCTTTTTCGGCATCGCCATGGGCTGGATTGGGGTGAAGCTGCTGCACCGGCAGCTGCTCCCCTCCCAGGAGAGCCACACCATCTTTTTGCTGGCAATCATGCTTTTGTCCTACGCCCTTCCCTCCCAGCTCTCCGGCAACGGGTATCTGAGCGTTTACCTCTGCGGCATTTACATCGGCAACAGCCACCTGCCCCAGAAAAAGTTTCTGGTTCACTTCTTCGATGTGCTGACCCAGGTATCCCAGGTGCTGATTTTCTTCCTGCTGGGTCTGCTGGTAACCCCGGTGCAGCTTCCGGCGGTGATTCTTCCCGCCCTTTTGATTATGGTGCTGCTGACGGTTGTGGTGCGGCCTCTGGTGTGCACCGCCATTCTGGCGCCCTTCCGGGCGGGGCTTTCCCAGATTGCCCTTACCTCCTGGGCAGGGCTTCGGGGAGCCGCCTCCATTGTGTTTGCCATCTCGGCGGTGCTCAGCGGCATTGACACCACCTTTAACCTGTATAATCTGGTATTTTGTATCGTGCTGCTGTCCATCTCCATTCAGGGAAGCCTGCTGCCGTTTTTGGCCGGGAAGCTGGGGATGCTGGACCCCACCGCCGATGTGGGGCGCACCTTCAACGACTATCAGGAGGACAGCGACATCCACTTCATCCGGCTGCGGGTGGCGCCGGGACACAGCTGGCAGGGGCAGACCCTGTCCCAGCTCCGGCTCCCGGGGGATCTTCTGGTGGCGATGATTCTCCGTCAGGGTCAGCTGCTGACCCCCACCGGGGCTACGGTGCTGGAAGCCGGGGATGTGCTGGTACTGGCGGCCCGGAGCTTTCAGGACCAGAAGCAGCTGGTGTTCCAGGAGGTTCCGGTGGAGAAGCACCACAAATTTGCAGGCCTTCCCCTGTCCCGGATTCCCCAGGCTCACACCCAGCGGATTATCCTCATCAAGCGGGGAATTGACACAATCATCCCCACCGGAAGCACCGTGGTTCAGCCCGGAGATATTCTGGTAACCACCCAGCTTCAGGCGGAGGATGGCAAAAAATAATTTCCTGCCCTGCCGGACAGAATTATCCCGGAGTGGCCGGAGGAAATCCGCAACCGGATTCGGATTGGAGATTGGGAGGGGGACACCGTATACGGTGGGATTGGGAAAGGCTTATTGGTTACGCTGGTAGACCGGAAAAGCCGCTATACCAGGATTGGGCTGCTTATGAAACGAGTTGCCGATGCAACCAGAGATGTGGTTGAGAAGCTGCTGGAAGGTCTGCCGGTAAAAAGTATCCGTTTTGATAACGGTTCCGAGTTCTCTGAGTTCCGCCAGTCAGAGGAGCACCTACATACGCTTGTCTACTTTGCCGAGCCCCATAAACCTTGGCAGCGGGGAACAAACGAGAATACTAACGATATGATTCGCTTCTTTTACCCGAAGGGCTTCGATTTCAGGACGGTTACGGAAGCCGACATTGCCTCTGTTGAGGCGCTTCTGAATAACCGTCCGAGGAAATGTCTCGACTGGAAAACGCCTTTTGAAGTTTTCTGGAAAAAAAGTGTTGCACTTGATTGACAATCTGCCCCTACGGGTCATGCCCACCCGGGAACAGGTACTTTCCCTTCTTGCATCACACCCCCTGCCCTTGACCGGACAGGCAGGGGAATAAGCCCGTCAAAAAAACCACCTGCCGAAGGGAGACACTTCGTAAGGAAGTTGTCTCCCTTTCGCTTTTGTAGTCAGCCAAAATGATTGAATTGTAAGGATAATTCAACTTATAACGGAGGATTACATAATGAAAAACTTTATTGAAGAATTTTACTACGGAAACATTGAACCACAAGCGGGAAGCACAAAGCAAAACAAGGCTGTTCAGAAACAAATGGAAAACTTGATGACAAATGAAGATTTCCTGACAACAGTGCTATCTGATGAAAACAAAAAGCGGTTTCTTGATTATGTAAACGCTTGGGACATTGTGAACGGAGAACCTAATTTAGACAGTTTTATTATGGGATTTCGTTTAGGAGCTTAACTTATGCTTGATACCTTTATCACCTCTGAAACCCCTTTTGAAGATTTATTGAGGGAGTGACAGCGTTGAAAGGAAAATATTACATAGTGCTTAATGAATACGAGCGTAGAATTATTATTAACAGCCTGAACGAATTAAGAAATCGTTTGATTGCCAAAGGAAGATACACAGACGCAGTTGACGAGCTTTTGCTTAAAATTATAAACGCAAAGAAAAAGAAGTTCAAAGTGATCTACAAGGAGGCGTGATTATGCAAAAGAATATTTATAACGAACAAACAGGTATCAGCTATACATTACAAGGTAATTATTATCTTCCTGATCTCACATTACCACCCGAAGAAGAAAAGCACATTGGCGTATGGGGACAGCGGCACTTGCGCTATCTCAAACAGCACCGCAGGATACTTTACACCAATCTGCTCACAAGCGGCAGGCTGAACAGCTATCTTGCTGATATTAATGAACAGGCAGAGAATATGTTTCTTAAGTTGGTAGAACAGATGGCAGAGCATGAGGGTATATCCGAAAAACTCAAATCCGAACATTCGATGGAATGGATAGGCAGGATGAACGCACTGCGTGAATCGGCAGTGGAAATCGTAAACGCAGAAGTAATTTTCGCATAAACCGAAGCCGATAGGAAAGCGGTGTCATCAAACCTGTAACGCTTTGAAACACAAAAACGAGGGGTAAGGTACAAACACCTTGCCCCTCAAAGTTTATGCCTTAAAAGCAGCTTGAAATCAAGCTTTTTCAGCCTCTATTTTTCGATTTCCAACAGAACAAATATGCTTTCGCATACGAAAGCATATCTCGATGGATTTTCACAAAACAACACAGAAACGAAGGAAGATGACAAAACCCTTGATATAATGATGGAAAATGCAATCTAAACATATTTTACGAGAAATCAGGAAATTCATTGAGATTTCGCAAACTTTGTGCTATACTACCCTTATCATGACAATGAGGTGAACCGTATGGCAGTACAATATAACAAACTGTGGAAGCGGCTGATCGATATGAAAATCAAAAAATCTTCCTTAACGGAAATGGCAGGCGTTTCAGCTTCTACCATTGCAAAGCTCAGCCATGACGAATATGTGAGCCTTGAGATTTTAGAGCGGATCTGCCGGGCGCTTCACTGCGAAATCGGCGATGTAGTGGAGCTCAGTAAGGAGGTAGAATCATGAAGCGGCAGAAAATCACATTCTCAGAGCTGCTTTGCGCAATCTGTTTTGCATTATGTTTTTTTGCCTTTATGCTGACAGAGGCGTTTGTCAACGAGCGCTGTGCCGTGATTCTCGGAAGCGGTGCCGTAAATCCCGTATATACCGTTGGGCTTGTCTGCACCGGATTGGGATTCCTTTCGTTTTCCCTGCTGCGCCGCCTATGCAAAAAAGAAAAATCCAGGAAAACGGCGCAGATTATCATTGGCGTTCTGTGTCTTGGGGCGGCTCTGGTTTTGCTTTTTGCAGAGCAGCCGGCGCTCTTTCTGACAAGTTCTTCTGCAGCCCTGCTGCTGACCGGCCATATCAGTGGATGTGTGTATTACAATACGGCCATGTATTTTGCCGGGAGCCGGTATACGGGACGTTTGATCGGCATGGGTATGGGGGCGGCGATCCTGTTACAGTTTGTAGTACAGAATTTGATGCCCCAGTCTGTCGCCTTTATCATCAGCATTGTTTTCAGCGTTGCATTTGTCATGTGTTTTATCATAAAAGCGCCGAAGGACTGGATTCTGGAAAATCCTTTGCCCTATTCGGCGGATACCAAAAAAGAGTTCAAAAAAGCGCTGCTTCTGATCGTCGCGGTGGTACTTATGAGTCTTGTAGCCGGAATGATCGACAGCGTGCTGACAGCCTTCAATGCCGAAAAATCTTATGATATTTACGGCGGCGTTCGTCTGTTCTATGCACTGGGGCTGATTCTGGCGGGGTTTCTTGCAGACATCAAGGAACGGAAATATCTTCCCCTTTCCACCGTATGTACGATCCTGCTCTCCTCTGTCTGTATGTTCTTTCTCTCGGATGAAGTCAGCTATTTTGCCGGTACTGCGCTGATGTATCTGTACAGCGGCTTTTATGTGATCTTTTTCACGGTGATGTTTCTGGATTTTGCACCCAAAAGCAGCAGGCCGGAGCTGTGGGCGGGTATGGGGCGCATTGTACGCAGCTTTACGGTAGCGGCAACCGTGCTGCCGGCGTTCAACATCTATGGCGCAGTTGGCAATACGGTGTTGGCTGTAGTGAGTTGCCTGCTGTCTATCCTGATCCTGCTGGTATTGCTGCCGTATCTGAGTAATGCCGCCGTTTCTCTCAAACCGATAGAAGAACTAATTTCTGGAAGCCCCGAACTCTCCCCTCAGGAGCGGTTAAAACTGTTTGCACAGTACTGTTCCTTGACTCCCCGGGAGACGGAAGTATTGGAAAAGTTATTGACGACCGAGGACGGCGTACAGGAAATTGCCGACAGCCTGTATATCTCCCGGCGGATGGTGCAGCGGTACATCTCTTCTGTTTATGAAAAGACCGAAACCAAAACACGCCTCGGCCTGTTCCAAAGTTATATGAATTTTACAGAGTAAATTTTATTTGGGCATAACGCTGCTTTTCGCGAGAAAAGTAGCGTTATTTTTATGTATTTTTTCAAGATGTCACACATGTGAACCCCCGTTTTTGCAAGAATGGCGCAGATGTGAACTGCCAAAAAACAGAATTTGTATGTATCATGATAATGGTTTAGCGTTCAATGCGGAGGGATGAAAGATGTCTAAAAAAATAACGGCACTTGTTTTAGCACTATCCATGCTTCTCTGTTTTACAGCCTGCGGTAATAAGGCTGATTCTAATGAAACAGACACAAGCCAGAACGGCGCAGTCGGATCTTCTGAAGGCATACAGTCCAGCGAGTCCGAGCTCGAACCCAAGCCGGAAACCGAACCTGACCCGAAGACCACACCTGAGTATCATTTTACCGAGGCTGTACAGGAGCGTGGCGTGCTGACCGTAGGGGTAAACGGCAACTCGAAAACCTGCTATGTTATACCGGATGACCCGGAGAAATACGGAGACCTGGCGGGCACCCGTGCCGGAAACGTGCCGGAGATATGCCGCCGAATAGCCGAAGAGTTGGGCGTAGAAGTCGAATTTGTGGAATATGCGACCTTGGAAGCACAACTGCAGGCAGTGACGGACGGGGATGTGGATCTTGCCGCGGATAACTTTACTATCACCGAGGAACGCCTTGCACTTTACGAAATGACCGACGATTTTAACGTAAGGGAAATCGAAGGAGACGAGGTGTTTTTAAGTACGAATCCTCAGCCGTGGCTGCCGCCGGAAGAGGAAACGGAAGAGAGCTCCTCGGAGACCGAGGATGAAGCACCCGTCGAGCCCGAACCCAGAGAGATGATACAGAGTGAAGAGGAACTTGCCCATGCCCGTATTGCCGCTGTCAAGGGCTCCGTGCAGGCGACGAATACTGCGGAACAGTATCCAGAGGCGGAACTGCACCTGCTGCCCGATAACAAGTCGATTCTGGAAGCGCTGATCGCCGGAGAGGTGGATGCCGGGGTATTCAGCATGATCGATCGCGCATTTGCGGATGAAATCGTGGAGGAAATTGTGGATGGAAATGTCGCCCAGTGCGGCTATGAGGTGGTAACACCGGATTTCCGCGGTTACGGACTGGTTCTGATGAAGGAAAACGAAAAACTCTGCCAGTCCATCAACGAAATTATTGCCGAGCTTAAGGAAAGCGGATGGCTGCTGGAATGCTTTGATACGGAGGAAGCAAAGGCGGTGGAACGTGGAATTGCCTGAGCGGAATGCGCAGGTTTCCGGCAAAGGCCCCGGCTGCATGCCGGGTTCTTGACAGGCAGACAAAGGAGGAAAAGCTGTGAAAAAAACACTCTCGATTTTACTGATACTCTGTATTCTCGGTCTTGCCGGCTGCGGAAAGACGGAAGAGCTTCCTGACACGCAGCCGACTTCTAACGGTGGCAGCACACAAAACGTGGCTTTTGCCGACACCGAATGGGCGGTCTACGATGGTTACGGCGTCACAATGGAATATCCGTCCACATGGACTCTGTACTGCTACGCCGAGTCTGCATCCGCCGCCAATTATTCCGTCCTGATGGTAAGCGCGGCTGAGGATATCTTCCTTCGCTGCTATGTAACCGAAAGCGACCCTCTGCCGGTCACCATCCTCTCGCCTTCCGACAACGCGGAGGCAAAGCTATTCTATGAGTATGTGAAGGAAACGGCGTTCCGGGCGGTTGATTTTCCCATCATGGATCCGGCTGCGGCAATGGAGGGTGACGAGGCTGTGATCGAGTTTATGACAGCCCTTGAGGAGTACAACTCCGACCCGAAAAATCCCCTGCCGGAGTATACCGGCGAGCTGCCTCAGGGACAATCCGGCGCAACGGATACCGTGCAGCTGTCCGACGACGGTACCCTTGCTTCCGTTCAGGATGCGGATACGGGTTTATATGGATACATTGATAAAACAGGCGCCTGGCGCATCGAACCGCAGTTCAAGAGCGCCTACGGCTTCTCGGACGGACGCGCGATGGTGCAGCTGGAGGATGGCAGCTGGGCCTATATCGACCGAACGGGTGCACTTGTTATTCCGGAAGTCCGTGACAGCGACGGAAGCACCTATCCGCTGAAGAGTTCCGTGGAGTTCCGGGAAGGCATCGCGGCCGTGGAGATCGATACCGGAAACAGCTACGATAAAATCTACATCGACCTGAACGGCAATGTTCTGTTCAACGCAAGGGGCTTGCCCAAGGTCTACGGCGTAGGCTACGCCAGCACCTACTTCTTCGGGTTTGGGTCCAATTTCACCAATGGGAAGGCGGTGGCCGCCCGCAGAGTCAACGAGAGCACGGATGCGCGGATGGACATCGAGGACGCGCCGGTCATTATCGATAAAAGCGGCAATATTCTTGCCACGATATCGAAAGAGTATTATGCGGACGAAAGCGGCTTTGACCCGAACATGATGGTAAAGATCAAGCCCGGCGGGCCGTTCCACGGCGCAGATCTCTACGGCCTGTGCGACGAAAACGGAAACGTGGTTGTGCCCTGTGAATATCCTTATCTCCAGTACTGTGAAAACGGCTGGTATGTAGCCCAGAACCAGGACGGCAGATACGGTTATATCGATAAAAGCGGAAACGTAATGATCGATTTCGAGTTTGAGGATGCCGAAAAATTCAGCTGCGGGCTTGCTCCCGTCTTGATCGACGGGTTATGGGGCTTTATCAACGAGGACGGCGAAGTGGTGATCGAGCCGGCCTACCTTACAGCCAGTGTTGCCACCATAAACGCCGACCCATACATTGGCAGCTGCACCTTCTGGGACGGCGTCGGCAAGGTGCAGGACGGAGATCAATGGATCCTCATTGATACCCAGGGAAATGTGGTCGTGGACGATCCGGGGTTCAGCGGCTTTTACTCCTGCGGAAACGGTCTGATCGCTTACCAGGATGCGGAAAGCGGCTTGTGGGGCTACATGACGACCGACGGAAAAATCGCCATAGAAGCACGTTTTCTTTCGCCGGACACCTTCTTTCCGGCAGACTGAAATAAGATGCCAAGCGTCAGAGATTGGCTGTAAATTTAAGTTCAAATTATAATCAACAACAAAAAGTGGAGGGATGATGAATGATGAAAAAACAATTGGCACTGTTACTTGCATGTTTGATGCTTTTCACCTTTGCGGCCTGCGGTGGGGAGTCCCCGGCAGCACCAAATGAGGGAACTTCGCAAAGTTCGGACAGCGGACAGGAAAACATAGAGACGCCTCAGGGAGAGGAAGAAGAAAGCGTTCCGTCCTTCTCTGTTCCCACCCAGAACGATCCGCCCGCCGTGTATGAGGGGATCAATATGGTCAACCTTGTGCCGGAGGGCTGCACCGAAGTGGTGTACGATGGAGGCGTGTATATCTACAAGCTGTCTTCGGCTCCTACCAGCGAAACACTGGTGAACTTTATCAATGAGAAACTGATCCCAGAAATTCAGGCGTGTTCCGATACCGGGACCTGCCTTGTAAAAGATCCTTCCGGCAATGATGTTTTGGGCCTTGAACGGGGCGTTACTCCGTTGCGCGCCTTTGATTCCTTCGGCTACAGGGTTTCGGACAGCGGCGCAGAGTACGCCTATTGGATCATCGACGGCGAGCAGTTTGCCAATGAACGGCAGCTGAGCGGAGGAGGCATGAAACTGCTGGATGTCCGGTATGTGTACGACGGCGTGCTGTATGATGCCATTACAAAGGTACGGGAAGAAGATCAGGCAATCAGCGTGACCCCCTTTGAAGAACCCAATCAGGAGTTTGAAATTGTAGAGTAAGTAACGCAAAAAGGAGGCGATAGTATGAGAGCGGTTCAGCGCATTCTGCCATATACCAAGCAGCTGGTGCTGTATGCGCTGTATGATGTTCTGGATTCGGAAGAAAGCGAATACGACAAAGCGGAAAACGGACGGATCGCCGCCAAAGTGACCGTTTACGGAAACAGAAGCGGATTTGAACTTTCCGTATCGGAGGAGCTGCCTGCGACCGTCCTGACGGTGCAGATAAGTGCGCCCTGCCAGGGTCTTTCCGTGCAGGGGCAGCGGCGTGCGGTAGATTATCTGGCAGACCGGGTGGAACAGCTGCTGGAAAACGAGCTGAAATTATCAGCTCTCATGAAGTCAAGAGGAGGAAATGTAACGTGAGAACAAAAAAGAGGAAAACAGGGGCAAGGCTGGGGGCAATACTGCTCAGCCTGTGCCTGATCGTTGGCTTGCTGCCTGTGACCGCGTTTGCGGCGGATGATCCGATTAAAAGAAATACCTACCATGTCTATTCCGATGAGGTCATCGCCGGCGGCTCGGACAGCCAGGTGTATGCCGTCACCATCGAGAATGTGGACGGGGAAGATCTCCACTATGTATATTCCCCCAATGTTAACTCCAATGCTTCGATTGAGAAAATCCGGGAGGGGCTGAAGGAGCCCTACAAATCCTTGATCCCCAATTTTGACGAGGGAACTTTCAACAACGGGTTCCTTCGCTTTAGCCGGGATCAGGACAAATACGAGAACATGAAGCTGAATTGGGCAGATGTGAGAACCGTAGCGGCAACCCTGATTTACAAAGAGGGCGGCGTCAGTGCCGTATCCAATGACTCCGCCGTTTCCGTGACGGATATCTCTGTGACACACGCCGATGAGAAGGTCGTGTCGGAAAAGCAGCTTGCTGCGGAGGACTTTTATACCAACCCGCCGGAACTCGGCCAGCTGGCAAGCGGGAAAAACCGGGTGGAATCACAGATTGGTATTACATACAGAACTGAAAAAGTTGAAGACAAGGCATATTATGATGTTTTTCAGCACATGCACGTCACCCAAATCTACTCCTACACCGCCACAAAAACAGCGCCTACCAAAAGAGACACCTACAACGTCTATGCCGAAAATGTGATCAATGGCGGCGCGGACACTCAGGTGTATGCGGTCACCATCGAGAATGTGGACGGGGCGGACCTCCACTATGTCTACTCTGAGAATGCCATTCACGTCAATGCTTTGATGGAGGAAATCCGGAAGGGGCTGGATGAGCCTTATAAATCCCTGATTCCGATTTTTAAAGAAGATGATTATTTCCACTTAGGTTTTCTCTGCTTCAGCCGGGATCAGGATAAGTACGAGGAGATGGAACTCGATTGGAGCAACCCCCAAACCGTGGCGGACGCCCTGATCCCCAAAGAGGGCAGCGTCAGCGTCGTGCACAACGTCGCCGCCGTTTCCGTGACGGATATTTCTCAGTTGCACGCCGGTGAAGAGGTCGTGTCGACAAAGCAGCTTTCTGCGGGGGACTTTTATACCAACCCGCCGGAACTCGGCCAGCTGGAAATCGGAAAAAACCGTGTAGAAACAATTCACGGTTATACAACTCTTATAGAGGAAGTCGAAGGTACCAAGTATTTTGATATCTTTCAGCACATGCACGTCACCCAAATCTCCGCCTTTACCGCCACGAAGGCTGCGCCTGCGTCAGACCCCATCACCCTGCCGGTGCGGGTGCTGGAGGAAGGGGATACGGATTATTCCCCGGCTCCGGAGCTTTCCGCAGCCTTTACCCCGGACACTGCGGTGACCGTGGGTGAGTTTAACGAATGGCAGGGCCTTGCCATCGACTACTATTACCCAATGGTCGACGCCGAGCTTAGCGAGGGCTACGACATCCAGGCGGGATACACCGTCTCCATTCCTCTTACGGGCTATGCGGGCGAAACCCTCAGCGGAACCCTGACCATCCCCCTGCCAAAGGGGTATGACGGAGCGACTGCCCGCATCAAGGGCGGCGCTTCGGCCAGCAGTTATACGGCGACTACCGTCACTTTCCCGCTGACGCTGGATGTATCCGGCAATACAGCCGAGGCGTTTGAATTGCTGATCGAATACAAGGAAGCGCAGGAGCCGGTACAGCCGCCGGTTATTATCGCCGGAGCCAACGGCAGCTGGCAGAAGAGCGGCACAGACGGGCTCAGCTTCACGTCTGACGCTGAATATGCTGATTTCCTGAAAGTCATGGTTGACGGCAAAGAGCTCAAGACTACCGACTACACGGTAAAGGAAGGCAGCACGATAGTCACCCTGAACGCAGCTTATCTTGAAACGCTATCCGTAGGCAAGCACACGCTTGAGATCGAATCGAAAAACGGCATAGCCAAGACGGAGTTTACGATCACGGCGGTGCAGGGCGGAGATGACAGCCAGACCGGCGGAGACAACCAAACCGGCGGAGATAACCCGACCAGCGGCGATGACACCACGACGCAAGCCCCGAACAAAAATGATGGAGCCACATCCAGCCCGCAGACCGGCGATAACAGCAATATGCTGTTATGGGTAACCCTGTTATTTGTGTCGGGAGCCGGATTGCTCGGAGCAGTTGTCTACAGTAGAAAGAAAAGATACAATCCGTAACCAATGATCGAACTGTCCTGTGAATTTCACAGGACAGTTCGATTGAAAAGGGGTTACCATCTTGACAAGCAAACATTTGTTCCATATAATATAAAGTGACAGTTTATCTGTCCTGCAACTGAATATATTTTCACAAATTGATTGAGAGAACGGCAATAAGCCGGACAACACCTGCGGCATGCTAATGAAAATGCCGTCGCTTCCAAGCTGCCCTGAACTGTCGGCAGAGGGTAAAGCGTAAAAGACAGTTTCGACTTTGAATTTCAAAGCCGGTTACATAAATGTGAAGCCACACCGCAAGGGATAAGTCTATCCTTTTGCGGGAAGTCGGTACGCATTTGTGTGCCGGCTTTTTTTGTTGCCCGAAAGCCGGTTACAACTGAATGACCGGCTGGATGGAATATGATTTTGCCAAGACCCTTTGCGTGAGCAGAGAGAGCGAAACGACGCTGCGGTGAGAGTCCGGGGCAGGGATAGAAAAACGACGTTCAGACAGACCGGCAAAAAAAAGAGAAATAGTGTGTCCACAACAGTAACGAGCATCGGATTTTGATACCCAAAATCCAAATCCACAGCCTAAAGGCGTGTGGACTAACTCAGGGGAAGCACCCCTGAATACCCCCTTACAAAGCCAAAAACACAAGAATGGAGATGATATATTTTGAGCAGGAAACAAAGTGATAAAAAGGTCATAACAGTAAGACTGAGCGAAGAAGAAAAACAAAAGCTTGAGCGTTGTGCTAACCTTTGCGGATTGTCACAGTCCGAATTCATAAGGCAGCTTTGTGCAGGTAAAACACCGAAAGCAAAGCCGCCACGGGAGTTTTGGGAACTGCTGAATGCCCTCTACTCAGTCCATAACGGTTTCAAGAAATGCGCAATATATGAGCCTTCTGCACTTACAATCTGTAAAGAAATCGAGTGCTTAATATTAGATTTGCAGGAGGTGGGATAATGGCTACAACTTCACTTTGGCATATCAAAGGCAGACTAAAAGACCTGATCGACTATGTAGAAAATCCCGAAAAGACCGTATCAAAAGATAAATGCTTACAGGACTTCTACAATGTCTTTTCCTATGTCAGCCGACCCGAAGCAACAGAAAACGGCGAGTATGTTTCAGCAATTAACTGCTTAAAAGAGATCGCTTTACGGCAGATGATACTCACCAAAAAGCAGTACGGAAAGGATGACGGATATATCGCTTGGCACGGGTATCAGAGCTTTCAGCCTGATGAAACTACACCACAGCAGGCACACGAAATCGGATTGAAACTGGCAAGAGAAATGTGGGGTGATCGGTTTCAGATTATCGTGACCACTCACCTTGACAAAGACCATATTCATAATCACTTCGCCTTTAACTCCGTTTCTTTCCTTGACGGCGGAAAATACAACTACTCTAATTCTGAAAGGCAAAGGCTTCGTGATGTATCCGACCGTATATGCAGAGAATACGGATTGTCCGTCATCAAAAATCCCCGCAAAGCACCGCGCAGACCGGTATGGCTTGATGAAAAAAGCGGTAAACCTACACGCTACAATGTGTATCGGGAAGATGTGAGAGAAGCGGCAAACTTCAGCCGTAACCCTTACTATATGGAGGACTATCTCAGACGAAAAGGATATATCACCGACTTTACGGGAAAGCATTGGAAGATACGCCTGCCGCAGTATGAACACTTCACAAGGCTTGATACCCTTGATGAGAAATGGACGCCGGATCACTTTAAAAGAAATATGGGAGCATACGCAAGATACGGAAACCGCAGAGCAGAAATCACCTATCCACCTCAAATGCCGCAGGACTTGCGAAGCTGGTTTAAACCTTTCCAAAAGACAAGTCATATCTATCGTCTTTATCTGCACTACTGCTATCTGTTGGGCGTTCTACCGAAGAAAACAACTTATCGTCCTACAAGTCCTTATCTCAAAGAGGATCTGCGGAAGCTGGACGAGTTGTCCAATCAGGTACGGTATATGAGCAAATACGGAATCGAAACTCTTGAAGATCTATATGCCGACAGAGAAAAGCTGCAAGGAGAAATGGACAAGCTGACCGCTTACCGCACCAAGCTGCAAAACAAAATCCGCAGAGCCTTACCAGCCGAAAAAAAGATTTTGAGAGAAGAAAAAGCAAAGGTTACGGAACAGATTACTTCTCTGCGAAAGCGCTTGAAACTGAACAAAGGCATAGAGGAGCGGTCGGTAAAAATTCAAGAAAAAACGGATCTTCTCTATGCCAATGAATACAGAGCGAAAGAAGAACAACAGCATAAAAAATCACAGCGAAAGGAGCGTGACGCACGATGATCTATATTGACGAAAATGGAAATCCAATTCAAGAAACTGATGAATTGCAGGAGGCAATTGATAATATTACCGATAAACTCGCCCAAATGACAAAGGAAGAACGGCTTGCTTGGTTTGAACAGTCCATCTATCCCGAACCCTTAAAGTTTACGAATGAAATTGACGGTACGGTATATATCGTCAGAGCGTTTTTTGATGAAACTGCAAGCGAAAGCTTTGAAGAAAAGCTGCGAAGAATTATGATAAAGAGATGAGAAAAAATCAGGCTATCACTTTAAAGTGTTGAAGTTTAGCGGGAGATATGGTATGATAACAATATCCTACAATTCATATCATATCTGGCTGTGGAAAGGAGAAATATGAGCAAACAGTCAGTAAAAATTACTGCTCTCTACTGTCGTCTGTCCCGTGACGATGAACAGGACGGACTATCGGGCAGTATTAAAAATCAGCAGTCTATCCTTGAAAAGTACGCAAAGGAGAACGGATTCAAAAATACTCGTGTATTTATTGACGACGGTTGGTCGGGTGTAACTTTCACAAGACCGGCTTTCACGGAGATTATGGAGCTTGCGGAACAAGGATTGATTGCTAATCTTATCGTCAAAGACCATTCGAGATTGGGACGAAACCGCTTGATTGTCGGTCAGCTTTTGGAAGAAGAATTTGACCGATTGGGTATTCGATATATTGCCATTATGGATAATATTGATACCGCAAAAGGACTAAGCGACATTGTTCCTATGCAAGACTTATTCAACGAATGGCACGCAAAGAACACAAGCCAAAAGGTACGCAATGTTTTCAAGAATAAGGGAATGGCGGGCATACCGCTTACTACCAATCCACCTTTCGGGTATATGAAAAATCCCGAAACCTCAAAGGAATGGCTGATAGACGAGCCTGCCGCAAAGATTGTCAGACAAATCTTTGAAATGTGCGTTTTAGGCTTAGGACCGACGCAGATAGCAAAAAGACTGAAATCGGATAAGATATTAACGCCAACCGAATATTGGAACAGTATCGGAAGAAACTGCGGCAATCCGCCTGCAAGACAATTCAACTGGTGTTCGGATACGGTTGCGAGTATTCTTTCCAAACAAGAGTATTGTGGCGATACGGTAAACTTCCGAAGTACAACAAAATCTTTCAAGAACAAAAAGAAGATTGAAAGACCGCAGGAGGAATGGCAGATCTTCCCGAACACGCACCCTGCCATTATCGACCGTGAAACCTTTGAGCTTGTGCAGGAACTCAGGCAGCACCGCCGGAGGCCGACAAAAAGCGGAATTGTCAGTATGTTTTCGGGACTTCTCTACTGTGCCGATTGTGGAGAAAAGCTGTATTACAGCGTAACAAACAATTACAAGCGGGAACAAGCCTATTTCTTCTGCTCTTCCTATCGTAAAAATTCCGAAGTGTGTTCTGCACACTATATCCGAGAAAAAGTGGTTGAGGAAAATGTTCTTGAGAATATGCGGCGAGTATTTCGTTATGTTCAGGCTTATGAGAAAGAGTTCGCCAAACAGCAGATGAAATGCTACGGAGAGGAAAAGCAAAAGGAACTTTCCGAAAAACGCAGAGAACTTACCAAAGCCGAGAAGCGTATCAAGGATATTGATTTGCTGATTCAGAAGATTTACGAGGACAATGCAATGGGCAAACTTTCCGATGAACGCTTTGCCACAATGTCAATGGCGTATGAGGAAGAACAGAAAAATCTCAAAGAAGCGATACCCGATATGCAGGCGTACCTTGAAACCGAAACGGACAAGTCTGAAGGCTTACAGCGTTTTATTGACAAGGTAAAACAGATTACGCAGCCAACCAAGCTTACTCCCGAACTGGTACACGAATTCATTGAAAAGATTGTGATACACGAACGGAGATACCTTGACGGAAAGCGTTATCAGCTAATGGACATCTATTACAACGGCGTTGGTGTGATACGAGGGCTTACCCCTGAAGAAATGGAAGAAGCCTTTCAGGAACACCTTGCCAAACGGAAGATAAACAAAGCAAAGACGGCGTAACCAATGGCTGCACCGTCCAAAACAATCAATATTTAATTCAATTACAAGAGCGGCCTTGGGGCACCTTCCTTACGGAGGGTGCCCCAAGCAGGTGGTTTTTTGCAGGGTGGGCAACCGTCAGAAAGAGATGACAACAGGGGCGCTGGTAAAGGAACTGATGGTCGCCGTGGCGTTTTTCATGTAGAACACCTGGGTGTTGCCGTCCTTTTCGTCGTACATCCGGCGAAGACTGGGGTAGGCGTCCAGCATGGCCTTTTTGGCCTCCACCCGGTCGTCCTCCACCAGCTCACAGGCAATGCGAATCCACTCCCCGCCGGAAAATGCGCAGATTTCCACCTTGGGGTTGGCGGCAATCTGATGGCTCACCGGCTTTACCTTGCCGGTCTGGATGTAGAGCTTCCCCTCAAATTCATTCACCGTGCCAAAAGGACGCACCCTGGGCTGATTCCCCTCCACCGTGGCAAGATAGTAGGTTTCTGCCTTTTTGAGAAAATCATACACCTGTTTCATACTGTTTCTCCTTTCTGAAGTTCTGTTTTTTCCTATTCAGGAATATGCCGCTGTAAATAGTTCCTGCCTGTTTACACAGGATAAATTACCCGGTTTCCCAATCCAGAAAGTTTTTATAGACTGCGCCGCAGCATTTGCAGCGGAGGGTGGCATGAATCCAGGCAAACCGGTTGGATGGGTCGGGCAGGTTCAGAAATTCCAGCTCTTCCATTGGTGGGTATTCATACCGGAGCAAAAGGGAAAAATCATCTCTTCCGCATTTTTACAGGCCAGGGGATGAAGGGGCGGAGCCTCCTTCGGGGCAGGGGCGCAGGCGTCATAGCCGTCCCGGCTGCTGTCAAACAATAAAATAGACTTGCTACAGCGGCGGCACCGGGCTCCAAGCAAAAGACGGTGATTTTTCTCCGTCAGGTACATGGGAGAAATCCACCCGGACTTCACCTCTGCCCCAATATCCACCCCAAAGCAATCCCCACCGCAGCAGGAAAGACTGCCTTCTGTGTATACACTTCCGTCCTTTTCCCTTTCCCGGGTGGTTTGAAAAAAGGGAAGAATTCTCTTGGGAATCATAATCATCCTCCTGAGGGGTAAAATGGAAATCCCGGTGCTACTTCAATCATGCCATACGCCCCGTGAAAAAGCAAGCCCAAAACACAAAGAAAGGAAGAGAAAAACAGAATACGTTGTTGTGAAAAATACGCACATATGCTATGCTTATTTTACAGGAAGTTCAACAACAGGACGAAGGAGGGGGGCTATGGCGCAGAAGTGCAATTACCCTGTGACACAGGAGCTGCTGGGTTTAGCCGAGAATTTGGGCTGTGGGAACATCTCCCTTTCCACGGAGAATCGGGACTGGCAGGGGCGTGTGGGTCATTGGGACCTGGTTACGCTGATTGATGCCCAGAATGTGGGCTTCTCGGTGGATTCCGGCGAGATTGTCATCCGGTATTTTTCGGACCATGTGCATTTTGGAGAGGCGGATTTCCGGGAGGCCGGGACTTTTCTCACCAGGCTCCTTGCCTGTCCCCTTCGCCGGGTGCAGAAATACCGGGGCAGGGGGCTGGCGGCGGAAAAATATACCCTGCTCCTGCCGGATGGACAGGAGGTTTCCGGAGGTGGGTGGATTTGGTATCGTCCATTGTCCAGGCTCAACCCTTTTTGCAGGAGGCGGCGTGTAACCGAGACCTTTCAATATGACCGGGAAAAAGGCCTTTTTACCACCACCCAGCCATGGCAGCCGAACCCGGCGCCCCCTGGACGATGGCGGGAAAAGCGCCTTTGACACCTGGGAAAAGCGGCGCAGGCGGCGAGGAATGTATGGAGCTTCTGAGAGAAAGAGAGGAAAGCTATGGGATTTTTGGATGAATACAAGCATCTGGATAAAATATGCGGAGATATGCTGGGGGATTCCCGGAAGCTTTCCGCTTACATAGATGAGATGATACGCCTGACAGGCAGCGCTTACGGGGTGCCTGGCTGGGAGGAGGACTTACGGCGGCTGAAACATTACCGCTGGATACGCAACCAGATTGCCCATGAGCCGGGATATACGGAAGAGAATATGTGCGAACCGGAGGATGTGCTTTGGCTGGAAAATTTCTATGACCGGATTTTGCACCAGCAGGATCCGTTAGCCCTGTATCGTCGGGCGGTCCAGCCGAAAAAAGTGCAGAGGGTCCCAACGGTTACCACCCAAACGGCAACTTTCCCGGAGAAAAAACCGGAGGTTTCCCATCCACGGGAGGAAAAATCACCTTTGCCGGTTCGCCTGATTGCGATTCTTGTGGTGCTTCTGCTGCTGGCAATCGCCTTCCTTTTGTACTGGAACAAGGGGTAAACGCAGGAAGGGGGGGAAAATCTGATGTTTGTCCTGGCCAATGTATGCTTGCTCCTGTTGGGCTTGATTTATTATTTCCTTTTACGGTGTGCTGTCAGCTCCTGCTGCCATGTGTCGGGCAGAAGCCGGAGCTTCTTCAAAAAACACACCAAAGGGGCGGCCAATTTCTGGCTGTATCGAAACCTTTCCCGGCAGTGCAATCTGGGAATCCTGTATCCCTGAATACCATATATCTTTTTACCCTGGGAGGCTATGGGGTTTTAACCCTGCTTTGCTGGGTGCCCTTTCTGAAGATTCCCGTTGCCCTTCTGGGAATCCTTCTGGGGATGGAGATGATTGTGGCAGGTACGGTTTCCCTGATTTACGGAAATCTGGAGGATTTTGGAAGAAGGTTCGTATTCTTCCGGAT
>OEQP01000053.1_pt1 | contig 17359 bp, 18 predicted proteins | sample 1539791 | NCBI WGS metagenome assembly OEQP01 (sample SAMEA3891866, study PRJEB23780) | metagenome | biome: terrestrial biome; feature: animal house; material: Caecal content | place: Italy | collected 2015-05-05
GCTCAGATACACGTCGGACTCGTCGTACCAGAACACGGACACCTTCAGATCGGAGCCGCCCTGGGTGGCCTCGCCGCCGTCGGGAGCCTTGGTGGTCTCGCCGCCGTCGGCAGGAGCGCAGGCAGCGAAGGCCAGCACCATTACCAGGGCGAGAAGCATTGCAATAATCTTCTTCATGTTTTGTTTTCCTCCTTAGCATTTGTGGCTGATGCACAATATCAACCATAGGTAGCATAGCACAAGTTTCCTGATTTGTAAAGATTGAACAACAAATTTGTAGGAAATGCCCTTTTTCCTTCGTTTAGCGAAAAAATTAAGTTAAAAATTTAGTTAAATATACCAGTTTTCGGAAAAATCACCAAAGGCTGTACCCACCGGGACATAGTTCCCATCCCTCCCACATAGATTGTCCATGACAGGAGGGGTATTATGGGCAAACGATTATGGTTTTTCATTTTCCTGGGGGCGGTGATTCTGGGGGCGCTGGGTCTGCAGCTGTGGACGCCGGCCACCCTGGAAACCGGCTCCTGGGGTCTTAAATTCAATGGGGAGGGGGAGCCTCCCACCGGCAACGCCAGCTCCGCGCAGCTGTCCCAGTTTGATGCGGTATATATGGGCGACCCGGCGGAAAAGGTACTCTATCTCACCTTTGATGCCGGGTACGAAAACGGCTGTACAGAAAAAATCCTGGACACCCTGAAAGCGCACCAGGTGCAGGCCACCTTCTTTCTGGTGGGGGACTATCTGGAGCGAAACCCGGACCTGGTGCGGCGGATGGCCTCGGAAGGGCACACAGTGGGCAACCACACCATGAACCACCCGGATATGAGCAAGATTCAGAACCAGGATGCCTTTGCCCGGGAGCTGGAGGATATGGCCCAGCTGTACCAGCAGATTACCGGCCAGACCCTTTCCCGGCTCTACCGGCCGCCCCAGGGGATTTACAGCGAGGAAAATCTGAAAATGGCCCGGGAGCTGGGGTATCACACGGTGTTCTGGAGCCTGGCCTATCAGGACTGGAACAACAACGCCCAGCCCAGCCGGGAGCAGGCCTTCGCCAAGCTCCTGCCCCGGACCCACAACGGAGCAATCGTCCTGCTCCACTCCACTTCCGCCACCAACGCTGAAATCCTTCCTGAGCTTCTGACCCGGTGGGAGGAGATGGGCTACCGCTTTGCCACGGTGGACACCCTGTTTGACGGGGACAGTTAGCACAAAAACATGGAGAAAAACTGTAGGAAACGCCGAATATTTGGTATTTTTGTACCCAGTCTTTACAATGGAATCCTTGGGCAGTATACTGAACATAGAAGTATTTTCCCCACAATCTGCAAAAGGAGGTATCTGTATGAAATGCCAACAATGCGGCGATATCCTGCAGGAGGGTGCCCGGTTCTGCCCCAAGTGCGGTGCGGTGCAGCTATGTGCTGACGGCAGTCTCCCACCCCCGGACGAAAAGGTCTCCTCGGACATTCTGATGGAATCTTATCCCATGAAATGGTACAAAGCCTTGATTTATGTGCTGCTGTTCCTGGAGGCCCTGAATTTACTCATAAACGGCCTCCAGCTCCTCAGCGGCAGTGCCTACGGATATGGGCATGAAGCGGTATACAGGCTGTACCCGGGACTGAAAACCCTGTCTGTGGCCATGGGCGCAGCATACCTGGTGCTGGCCGCAGCCTACCTGCTGGTGCGGCAGATGCTATCAGGCTTCCGGAAAAGAGCGCCCCAGTTTCTGCTGGGCCTGTACATTGTGGATATATGCGTTGCCCTGATCCATTGTTTCGCCACCATGCTGATTGTGAAGGAATCCCTTTTTACCGCCACCATGGTGGTGAGCATGATCTTCGGCACTGCGGTAAGCCTGATGTTTTTCCTGATAAACCGGGTTTATTTCAAGAAGCGGCAAGGGCTTTTTGTGAATTGAAATTCCCCCAACGAGCAGAAAACCCCCGGAAGGCTAAGCCTTCCGGGGGTATTTTTTATTCCATAGGGGGCTGCTCCTCAGGGGTTTCCTCCTGAAAATAGGCGTATTCCTCCGGATTCTCTGCCTCCGGGATTGCCTCCGGCTCCTCCATCTTCTCCGGCTCTTGGGGCCGGGGTTTTTTCTGGCGGGGCATCGCCGGCATTTTCCGCTCCGGCAGCTCCCGCCGGGGCTCGCCGTTCCACTTGAAGAACACCGCCGGAACAATGTTGAGGCCCAGCCAGGCCAGGGCCACCAGCACACCCTGGACAATCAGAGCGGTTACCGCCTTGGTCACATAGGGAATGATGTCCAGGCCGCCCCAGGAAGCCTTCCAGATCAGCATCACAATCAAAAGAATCAGCCCCAGGCCCGCATAGACCAGGCCGGCAATCCGCTGGGTAAACCGCCAGGCGGAGACGCTGCCCATACCGAAGGGGGTGCGGAAGCCGGTGCGGTGATTGGCCTCCTTGGGGGTAAGGAACATATAGTACAGGCCCACCCCCAGCAGTACCAGCGGCCCAACCAGCACCAGAAGCCCGGCCCAGGTGCGGATGTCGGAAAATACCTTTTGCAGGTCCGGCAGCAGCTTTGCCAGGTCAAAATTGTCAAACAAAGACAAGAGCTTGTCCATAAACGGTTATCTCCTTATTTTTCCTCCAGGAATTGATTGATTTCGTGGATGAAGCTTCCCACATCCTGAAACCGGCGGTACACGGAGGCAAAGCGGATGTAGGCCACCTCGTCCAATGGCTTGATCCGGGCCATGACCATCTCACCGATCCGGTCGGTGCTGACCTCCCGCTCCAGGGTGTTCTGGAGGGTCTGTTCAATCTCTGTGGCAATCCTCTCCAGCTGGGAAATCTCCACCTTCCGCTTGTCGAAGGCCCGGACCATGGAGTTGAGAATCTTGTTCCGGTCAAAGGCCTGGCGGGAGCCGTCCCGCTTCACCACAATAATGGGCAGCACTTCCACACTCTCGTAGGTGGTAAACCGGCGCTGGCAGCGAAGGCACTCCCGGCGGCGGCGGATGCTCAGGCCGTCGTCGGAATGGCGGGAGTCGATGACTTTGCTGTCAAGGTCGCCGCAAAATGGACATTTCATGGGGAAATACGCCCCTTTCTATCATTTATTACCATATTATATCAGGATAATCCCGGACTGTCCAGCTTTTTTTCTGCCGGATATTCCCCTTGCCAAAAGAGGGTTTTTCCGGTAAAATAAGGGTTATCTTCCCAAAGGAGTAACCATTGTATGCGTGAAAAAATCTTGTATGCTTCCTGGAGCTGCCTGTATATCCTGTGCGTGGGACTGGGCACCATACAGGAGCCTGCCGGCTTTGGCAAGGCGGTGCTGGTAGCCATCAGCCTTTTGTTCTTTGTGCCGGGGGTGCTGCTGCTTGCCGATGCGGTAAAGACCGGGGATAAAAAGGGGCTTCTCCGGCTGCGGGTCATCTGCCTGTGCTCACTGGTGCTGACCCTCGTTTTTCTCGTGGCCAGCATATTGTCGGTGAACGCCTCCGCCCAGGTGGGGACGGTGCTGACGGAGCTTCTCATGTTGGTCTCCGCCCCGATGTTTTGCGGTCAGTACTGGTTTTTGAGCCTGTTTCTGTGGAGCTGCCTGCTCATCGGCAGCTTTCCCCGGCTGTGGCTGGGGAAGCGCCCTCACTGAAAAGCTCCCTGGTCAAAGGTGATGACTGCATAATAGGCTTCCCCATTTGCCTGGGTTAACCCCTGCTCCACCTGCTTTTTCAGGGCTTTTTCCTGATTTTTCAGGGAGGCAGGCACCTCCATATCGAAAATTACGTTGGTGTGGTCGTTGCCGAACACCACCCGGAAATCGTGGATGGACAGGCGGGGGTCAATGCCCGTGAGGATGCTCTGCACCTGCTTTTGCAGGCCGTCCACCCGGGAGTCCCCCACCACCACCGGGTCGTAGTGAATCACCAGGTGGACATTGTGCTCCCGAAGGCACCGCCGCTCCAGATTGTCAATCCGCTCGTGGCAGGCCAGAGGCTCCCGGCTGCTGTCCATCTCCACATGGAGGCTGGCAAACCGCTGGCCGGGGCCGTAGTCATGGACCATCAGGTCATGGTAGCCCAGCACCCAGGGGTCGCTGCTCACCAAATCCACAATGGTCTGCCGCAGCTCCGGGCTGGCAGCCTCGCCCAGCAGGGGGCTGATGGTATCCTTGGCGATGCCGACACCGCTGTAAAGGATGAAAAGAGCCACCAGAAAGCCCATATAGCCGTCAATCTGCCACCGGGTGAGCCACTGAATCACCCCGGCAGCCAGGACGACAGAGGTGGTAATCACATCGTTGCGGCTGTCCGCAGCGGTGGCCAGGAGGGTGCCGGAGTTTATGTGTTTTCCCAGCTTCCGGTTAAAGAGCATCATCCACAGCTTCACCGCCACAGATCCAATCAGCACCAGGGCCACCGGCAGGGAGAAGTCCACCGCCGCCGGGTTGATGATTTTTTCCAGAGAGGTCTTGGCCAGCTCGAAGCCGATGAGGATAATCAGCGCCGCCACCGCCAGGCCGGACAGATACTCAAACCGGGCATGGCCGTAGGGGTGATCCTCGTCCGCCGGACGCTCCGCCAGCCGGAAGCCCACCAGCGTGACAATGGAGCTGCTGGCATCGGACAGGTTGTTCACGGCATCGGCGGTAATGGCCACAGAGCCGGAGAGGGTGCCGGCAAGGAGCTTTCCTGCGCACAGAAGCAGGTTGCAGAAAATCCCCACGCCTCCCGACAGCTTTCCCACCCGGGTGCGGACCTGGGGGTTGTCCTTTTGGCTGTAATCCTTCACAAACAGACGAAGCAGAAGCTTTGTCATGGTTTTTCGCCTCCAAACCAAAGAAAATAACCGGCTCTACCACAGGTAGAGTCCGGGTTCTACAGGGGATAGGGCTGTGTTCCTTTCCAGTAGGTTGACAATCCTGCCCCTGACAGAGTATGATTGCATAAAGCCCATTATACCTTTTGGGATTAGGGATGTAAAGATTATTTTTAAGGAGATGTGCCTATGTCTTACCGTATTGTCACCGATACCAGCTGCGACTTCCCCCAGGAGATGTACGCCCAGTTGGGGCTGACCGCCGTTCCCCTGAGTGTGAACTATAAAAACGAAACCCACACCCACTACACGGAAAGCTGGCTCAAGGAGCTGTATGCCGGACTCCGGGCAGGTGAGCCTGCCACCACCTCCGCCGCCAATCCCCAGGATTGGGAGAGCATCATCCGCCCCATTCTGGAGGCAGGGGAGGACGTGCTGGTGCTGGCCTTCTCCTCGGGCCTGAGCACCACCTACCAGAGTGCGGTGATTGCCGCCGGAGAGCTGGCAGAGGCCTTCCCCCAGCGGAAAATCTATGTGGTGGACACCCGCTCCGCCTCTCTGGGCCAGGGACTTCTGGTGTACTACGCCTGCAAGCAGAAGGAAAAGGGTCTGTCTTTGGAGGAGCTGCGGGACTGGTGCGAGGAAAACAAATTCCACCTGTGCCACTGGTTCACGGTGGACGACCTGATGTATCTGAAGCGGGGCGGCAGAATCAGCGCCGCCACGGCATTGCTTGGCACCATGATGCAGATTAAGCCGGTTCTCCACATGGACGACGAAGGCCACCTGATTTCCGTAGGCAAAGCCCGGGGACGGAAGGCCTCCATCGACGCTCTGGTGAAGAAGATGCAGGAGCTGGCCCTTCCCGGTGAGAACGACACGGTGTTCATCTGCCACGGCGACTGCATGGAGGACGCCAAGTATCTGGAAGCCCAGGTGAAGGAGAAGTGCGGCGTAAAGGATGTGCTCATCTACTACACCGGCGCCGTCATCGGCTCCCACTCCGGCCCCGGCACCCTGGCCCTGTTCTTCCTGGGCCAGCACCGATAACCCTACATCAACCGCCCCGGTTCCCCCATGGGAACCGGGGCATTTTTGCACCCACTAACGGCGGCGCAGTCCATCGCTCCCGACCGGAGGGAGCTGTCACCGCAGGTGACTGAGGGAGCCAGCGGGGGGTAAGCTGACGGTTTGCTTTGGGGGTGGTACTTGCTGGTGGGTATCGTCACCCGGTTATAACCTTTCAGTCTGTTCTCCAATCGGCTCTCTGCAAGCGCTTGCCAGCGGGGCCTTACTTTCTTGCTCCGGCAAGAAAGTAAGCAAAGAAGCCGGCTTAAGGGGGAACAACTCGCTCCCGCTCGAATTGTTCCCCCTTAAGAATCCCCGGGTGGATCCATCGGGAGGTTGACCCTTCGCTTTGGCTCGGGTGCTATGTTTCGGCCTCTGCCCCCGTTTGAATCTTTGGGATTTCGGGGTGCTTCGTTCCCACGCTGTCGATTGAAAGTCTGATAAAACCTGATGTAGCACAATAGAACGATACCGGGCACTGGAGGGGCAGTAACGATTAGCGAAAAGCCACCGTGCGAAATTGTCCGCGGCGACTCGCCGCGTATCCACAGGGGCTGTGGAATGTGGATGGATGGGCTGTGGAAAAAAATCTTTCCACAAGGTTCTCCAATTCCCTGTGGAAAAGTTCTTCTTTCTACACATTCTCCTGTGGATAAATTTCCCTTGCCTCTCTAAGACAAAACCCAGTTTTCCACATAAATTTCCCCTACTACTATTACTACTACCTAAAATATTTACTTTTATATTTATTATTCATTATTTTACAGAAATGAGGTCGTACCATGCGCTTTACCTGTGAAAAAAACACTCTCCTTACCGGCCTGAACATCACCGGCAGAACCGTGGCCCAAAAAAGCGCCATCTCCGCCATTGAGGGCATCCTCTGCAAAGCCGGAGACGGACTGAGCCTCACCGGCTACAACATGGAAACCGCCATCACCTACCTCATCGAGGCAGAGGTTTCCGACATGGGCCAGTGTGTCCTGCCGGCCAGACTCTTTGGTGACATTATCCGCCGCCTGCCGGAAGGCCCGGTCACAGTGGTGGTGGACGACAACTATAAAGTATCCATCCGGGCAGGCTATGCCTCCTTCACCATCTCCGCCGAATCCGCCGACGAATACCCCAACCTTCCGGACGTGGGCGACGGCCGGAGCATCCGCATCCCCCAGACAGCTATGAAGGAGCTGATCTCCGGCACCATCTTTGCCGTCTCCGAGAATCAGGGCCGCCCCATCCATACCGGCGTAAAATTTGAAGTGGAAGAGGACCGGGTCTCCGCCATTGCCGTGGACGGCTTCCGGCTTGCCCGGCGCACCTACCACACCCAGGAGCCTACGGGACGGCAGCTTTCCTTCGTTGTCCCGGCACCGGGCCTGAAAGAGCTGGAAAAAATTCTCTCCGATGGGGACAACCAGGTAGCCTTCACCCTGGGCACCCGGCACATCCTGTTCCAGGTGGGACAGGCCACCCTCATCTGCCGTCTGCTGGAAGGAGAGTTCCTGGACTGGCGGAAGGTAGTCCCCACAGGCTGCCCCATCCGGCTTTGCGCCCACGTGTCTGACCTGGCCTCCTCCATTGAGCGGGTGGGCCTGATCGTCTCCGAAAAGTACAAGAGCCCGGTGCGGTGCATCTTCGGTAACCAGCAGGTGCTGCTGCGGACCAATACCACCATCGGCGCCGCCGAGGACCAGTGCTCTCTGGCCGGCGACGGCAAGGAGCTGGAAATCGGCTTCAATGTCCGCTACCTGGCAGACGCCCTTCGGGCCATCCCCAGCGAGGAGGTCATCCTGGAGCTGACCAACGGCCTGAGCCCCATTGTCATGACCCCGGCAGACGAGAAGCTGGACTTCTCCTATATGGTCCTGCCGGTAAGAATCAAATCCAACTGACGAGGTTTTGCCATGAAAGTCACCGTAACCAAAAAGCAGGGAAGCAGCCCCCTGCCCATTACCACAGAATTTATCAAGCTGGAAGCTGCCATGAAGCTGGCCCAGGCCGTCACCGGTGGCATGGCCAAGACCGTCATTCAGGAAGGCCAGGTGGAGGTAAACGGAGAAACCTGCACCATGCGGGGAAAGAAGCTCTACCCCGGTGACAGCTTCACCTTCCAGGGTGAGATTTTTACCATCGTAAGCCATGGAGCTTAAGAATCTCACCCTTCATAACTACCGCAACTACCGGGACTGCTGCTTCACCTTCAATCCGGGGGTGAACCTGATTGTGGGGGACAACGCCCAGGGAAAAACCAACCTTCTGGAGGCCATCGGCTACCTGGGCACGGGAAAGAGCTTCCGCACCTCCAAAAATCAGGAGCTGATGGGCTTCGACCCGGATTTTACGGAAATTTCCGGCTCCCTTTTCTCCCAGGAGCGGGAGCAGTCCCTCAGATGGGTGCTGTTTTCCGGCAAACCCCGGCAGCTGTACCACAACGGCATCAAAAAGAAAACCCTCTCCCAAATCTCGGGGGTGTTTCAGACGGTGCTGTTCTGCCCGGAGGATCTGATGGTGCTCAAAAGCGGCTCCGCCAGCCGCCGCCGGCTGGGGGACAACGCCCTTTGCCAGCTGCGGCCCAATTATGAGGCGGCGCTGACCCAGTATGGGAAAATTTTAGAGCAGAAGAACCGGATTCTCAAGGACCGGGAGGAAAATCCCGCCCTTCTGGAGATTCTGCCGGAGTATAATTTAAGACTTTGCCAGGTGGGGGCCCTGATCATCTCCTACCGGGCAAGATTTTATGAAGGCCTGGGCAGGGAAGCGGCGGTGTTCCACCGGGAATTTTCCGGGGGCAAGGAGGACTTTGTCCTTACCTACCACACCGTTTCCACCATCACCGACCCCTTTGCTCCCGTGGAGGTTTTGCAGCAGCAGCTCCGGGAGCACCTGGAGAGCCACTACCGGGCAGAGCTGCAAAGCTGCCAGTGCCTGACAGGCCCTCACAAGGATGATTTTGATGTAACCCTTTCCGGTATGTCCCTGAAAGCCTACGGTTCCCAGGGCCAGACCCGTACCGCTGCCATCAGCCTGAAGCTGGCCCAGCGGCAGCTTATGGCCAGCCAGTCCGGGGAAATCCCCGTGCTGCTGCTGGACGATGTGCTGTCCGAGCTGGACCCGGGCCGGCAGGACTTTGTGCTGAACCAGATTCACAAGGGGCAGGTGTTCATCACCTGCTGCGAAAAGGACCGGTTTACCAAGCTGGGCAAGACTATGGAGATTGAGAAGGGGAATCTGCTTCTTTAACAAAGGCTCCCGGCGATTGGGAGCTGGCACTACTTTCCGAAAATACAAATCTATGTGGAAACCTGCAAGCCTGGAGAATCCCCCCGCCTCGGCAAGCCGAGGCACCCCCCTTTCGCAAGGGGGGCTCTTGGGTGCGGTGCTTTGATTACCACCGCAGTAACGATACCGGGCGGGTCAGGGAAGTAACGAGTAGTAGAAAGCTATCGTGCGAAAATGACAGCGGCGGCACGCCGCAAGGAGGACAACAATGTCTGAGGAAACCAAAGTAAGTCAGGAATATGGGGCAGAGCAGATTCAGGTTCTGGAAGGACTGGAAGCTGTTCGGAAGCGCCCCGGTATGTATATCGGCTCCACCTCCTCGTCGGGCCTGCACCACCTGGTGTACGAAATCGTGGACAACTCCATCGACGAGGCCCTGGCAGGGTACTGTAAGCATATCACCGTCACCATCAACCCGGGCAACTCCATCACCGTCACCGATGACGGCCGTGGTATCCCCGTGGACATCCAGCCCCAGACCGGACGGCCTGCCCTGGAAGTGGTTTACACCGTGCTCCATGCCGGCGGTAAGTTCGGCGGCGGCGGCTACAAGGTGTCCGGCGGCCTCCACGGCGTAGGCGCCTCGGTGGTAAACGCCCTGAGCCAGTGGCTCCGGGTGCGGGTGCATAAGAACGGTCAGATTTACGAGATGAAATTCTCCCGGGGAAATATTACCCAGGAAATGACCATTGTGGGCACTACGGAGAAAACCGGCACGGAAGTCACCTTCCAGCCGGACCCGGAAATGTTCGATACTTTGGAATATGACTATGAAATCCTCCATAAGCGGATGCGGGAGGAGGCTTTCCTGAACGCCGGTCTTACCATCACCATCACCGACGACCGGGAAGATACCCCCATCAGCCATACCATGTGCTATGAAGGCGGTATCCGGGAGTTTGCCAGCTGGTGCAACCGGAACAAGACCCCTCTGCACCCGGAAGTCATCTATATGAAGGGCAGCAAGAACGACGCTTCCGCGGAAATTGCCCTGCAATACAACGACGGCTATAACGAGCTGATGCTGTCCTTTGCCAACGACGTCCATACCCCGGAAGGCGGTATGCACGAAACCGGCTTCAAAACCGCCCTGACCAGGGTGGTGAATGCCTATGGCGTGAAAAACGGCATTATCAAGGGGGACGACAAGGTCTCCGGCGAGGACTGCCGGGAGGGCCTTACCGCCATCATCTCCGTAAAGCTCACCGACGCCCAGTTTGAAGGCCAGACCAAGGCCAAGCTGGGAAATGCCTATATCCGTACATTGGTTGACTCCATTGTCAGCGAGCAGCTGGCGGTGTACTTTGAGGAGCACCCCCAGACTGCCAAGCTGATTCTGGACAAGGCCATGACTGCCAACCGGGCCAGAGAGGCTGCCCGCCGGGCAAGAGAATCTATCCGCCGGAAGACTGTGCTGGAATCCGGCCAGATGCCGGACAAGCTCCAGGACTGCAACGAGCGCAACCCGGAGCTGTGCGAAATCTATATCGTGGAGGGTGACTCCGCAGCCGGCTCCGCCATCCAGGGCCGGGACTCCCGGTTCCAGGCAATTCTTGCCATGTGGGGCAAGATGCTCAACGTGGAAAAGGCCCGGGCGGATAAGATTTACAACAACGATAAGCTCTACCCCCTGATTGTAGCCCTGGGCGGCGGTATCGGGGAGGAGTTCTCCCTGGAAAAGCTCCGCTACCACAAGGTCATCATCATGGCGGACGCGGACGTGGACGGCGCCCACATCCGTACCCTGCTTCTGACCTTCTTCTTCCGGTATATGCGGCCCATGATTGAGGAGGGGTATGTGTACTCCGCTGTGCCGCCCCTTTATAAGCTCACCCGGGGCAGAACCGTGAAGGTGGCCTACTCCGACCAGGAGCGGGACCAGATTTCCGCCCAGATGCGCCAGGACAACCCCAACGCAAAGATTGACATTTCCCGGTTCAAAGGCTTGGGTGAGATGGACCCCCACGAGCTGTGGGAGACTACCATGGACCCGGAGAAGCGTACCCTGCGGCGGATTACCCTGGACGACGCCGTCCGGGCGGACGAGGTATTCACTGTGCTTATGGGCGAGCAGGTGGAGCCCCGGAAGGAATGGATTGAAAACCACGCCCGTTACGCCATGAACATCGATATTTAAGGAGGTGGGGAATATGGCACACAACCGTAATTACAAACCGGAGGACATCGCCTTCCCCAACCAGGTGATTACCCAATCCCAGCTGGTAGACGAAATGGAGAAGTCCTACATTGAGTACGCCATGAGCGTCATTGTAGGCCGGGCCCTGCCCGATGTGCGGGACGGCCTGAAGCCGGTACACCGCCGGATTCTCTACACCATGTACGAAAGCGGCCTGACCTCCGACAAACCCTTCAAGAAATCCGCTACCTGCGTGGGTGATGTGCTGGGTAAGTACCATCCCCATGGCGACGACTCCGTGTATGACGCCATGGTCCGGCTGGCCCAGAACTTCTCCATGCGCTATATGCTGGTGGATGGCCACGGCAACTTCGGCAGCGTGGACGGCGATCCCCCTGCTGCTTACCGTTACACCGAGGCAAGACTTTCCAAAATCTCCAACCAGATGCTCCGGGACATTGACAAGGACACGGTGGACTGGGACCCCAACTTCGACGAAACCCGGAAAGAGCCCAGAGTCCTGCCCAGCCGGTTCCCCAACCTGCTGGTAAACGGCTCCTCCGGCATCGCCGTGGGCATGGCCACCAACATCCCGCCCCACAACCTGCGGGAGGTCATCAGCGCCTGCATCTGCCAGCTGGATGACCCGGATTGCAGCCTGACGGACCTTATGGAGCATATCACCGGCCCGGACTTCCCCACGGGAGGTATTATCATGGGCAGAAGCGGCATCCGTGCCGCCTACGCTACCGGCCGGGGCAAGATGGTAGTCCGGGCCAAGACCAATTTCGAGGAGTTCGGCAAGGACAGAATAAGGATTATTGTTACAGAGCTTCCCTACCAGGTGAACAAGCGGAACCTGATCAAGAACATTGCCGACCAGGTAAAGGACAAGCGGCTGGAAGGCATTTCCGACCTGCGGGACGAGTCCGACCGGAACGGTATGCGGATGGTCATTGAGCTGAAAAAGGATGCCAACCCCCAGGTGGTGCTGAATCACCTGTTTAACCAGACTGCCCTCCAGTCCAGCTTCGGTGTGATTCTTCTGGCCCTGGTGGACAACCAGAAGCAGCCGAAAATCCTCACCTTGAAGCAAATTCTGGAGGAGTACCTGACCTATCAGGAGGAAGTGCTCACCAGAAGAACCCAGTATGACCTGAAAAAGGCAAGAGAGCGGGCACATCTTCTGGAAGGTCTGCTCATTGCCCAGGATAATATTGACGAAGTAATCAGGATTATCCGCTCCTCTTACGATGATGCCAAAGAAAACCTCATGAACCGGTTCTCTCTGGACGAAATCCAGGCTCAGGCCATCCTGGATATGCGTCTGAAAGCCCTCCAGGGTCTGGACCGGGAGAAGCTGGAAGCAGAGTACCAGGAGCTGCAGGATAAGATTGCCTATTATATCTCTTTGTTGGAGGACCCCCAGAAGCTGAAAGGGGTGCTGCGGCAGGAGCTGGAGGAAATCCGGGACAAGTTCGGCGACGACCGGAAAACGGATATCCAGGATATTGAGGACGAGATTGACATTGAGGACCTGATTGAGGAAGAGGACTGCTGCTTCACCTTCTCCAACCAGGGCTATGTGAAGCGGATGCCCGTGGACACCTACCGGACCCAGAGCCGGGGCGGCCGGGGCGTCAATGCCCAGAACCTGAAGGAGGAGGACTATGTAAAGAGCCTGAGCGTAGCCTCCACCCATGACTACCTGCTGTTCTTTACCGACAGCGGCCGGGTTCACCTGCGGAAGGGCTACCAGATTCCCGAAGCAGGCAGAACCGCCAGAGGCACCGCCATTGTGAATATTCTGCCCCTGGAGCAGGGGGAGAGCGTCACCGCTGTGGTGGTAACCCGCCAGTTCCATGAGGATGAGTACCTGATGATGGTCACCCGGAAGGGTACCGTGAAGCGGATTCCCTTCGTGGCCCTCCAGACCCGGCGGAAAACCGGTATCCGAGCCATTACCCTGGAGGAAGGGGACCAGCTTATCAATGTCATCCGCACCAACGGAACCGATAACATCATCCTGGCTACTGCCAACGGCATGGCCATCTGCTTCAGCGAGGAAGATGTGCGTCCCATGGGCAGAGATGCTGCCGGTGTGAAGGGCATTACCCTGGAAGATGGGGACTATGTCATCGGCGCCGAGAAGGCAGAGGAGGGTAAGACCCTGCTCACCGTCACGGAAAAGGGCTACGGCAAGCGTACTGCATTGCCGGAGTACCTGCGCACCGGTGCAGACGGACAGAAATATCCCCAGAGCCGGGGCGGCAAGGGTCTGAAAAACTACAACATTACGGAAAAGACCGGCAAGGTTGCCGGCTGCCGTGTGGTGGACGATACGGACGATATTATGCTCATCGAAAACGGCGGCGTGATCATCCGGGTGCCGGCCTCCGACATCAACGTGTATAAGCGGGATGTGCAGGGCGTGATTGTCATGCGGATTGAAGAGGGCAATCAGCTGGTGGCCATCGAGCGAATCGAAAAGGACGAGGAAGCATCGGAATGAAAACCGTGATTCTCTACACCGACGGGGCCTGCTCCGGCAACCCCGGCCCGGGGGGCTGGGGTGCGATTCTGGAATTCAATGGAGTGGAAAAGGAGCTCTCCGGGGGAGAGCCCTCCACCACCAACAACCGGATGGAGCTGACCGCCGTCATCCGGGGACTGGAAGCTCTGAAGGAGCCTTGCCGCGTGGAGCTGTACTCCGACTCCAAGTATGTGATTGACGGCCTGTCCAAGGGCTGGGCAGAAGGGTGGAAGAAGCGGGGCTGGGTCAAGTCCGACAAAAAGCCCGCCCTGAACCCGGACTTGTGGGAGCGGCTTTTAGAGTTGACCCACATTCACAGCCTCAGCTACCACTGGGTCAAGGGCCACGCAGACAATCCCAAAAACAACCGGTGCGACGCATTGGCGGTTGCCTGGTACAAAAATTACATGGGGTGAGGGTATGTATCTATCCATAGGCAGCGACATGGCGGTGCGTGACACCTCCATCATCGGCATTTTCCACATGGACAACACCACCACCTCCAAGCGCACCCGAGAGTTTCTGAATCAGGCGGAAAAAGAGGGACAGGTCATCCCCTGCGATGACCTGCCCAAGAGCTTTATTTTGACAGCCGAATACGGCTTCCAAAAAGTCTACCTGACCTCCCTTTCCTCCTACACCCTGGAAAAACGGCGGCGAGTCGCCGCAGACGATTTCCCACGGTAGCTTTCTACAAATCGTTCTTTCCCTGACCCGCCCGGTATCGGCGGCTTGTCCGCCGAACTTATTCACTATTCACTCTTCACTATTCACTAAAAACGCCCGGTATCGGCGGCCAGTGGCCGCAGACGATTTCGCACGATGGCTTTCTACGAATCGTTCTTTCCCTGACCCGCCCGGTATCGTTACTGCGGAGGTAGTGGATGCGCAGCCCAAAGCCCCCCTTGCCAAAGGGGGGTGGTTGGCGAAGCCAAACCGGGGGGATAAAAGACGGGCAGGTTTCCACATGGGTCCATCCTTTGCAGAAAGTGCCTGCTGTGGAATCCCTCAGTCACGGCTGCGCCGTGCCAGCTCCCTTTCCCAAGGGAGCCTTTTCTTTTCCTTTATGGGAAGCCCCTACATCACAACCCCTCATGGCTATGGTTATGCTCACCCAGCTGAGCCTCCTTGTGGCTGTGACCATGGATAGACTCATCCTCCCCGTGGATATGGGTGTGGGAGTGGACATGGGTGTGGGGGTGGGCGTGAACCAAATCCCCGTGGGCATGAAGATGGGTATGGGTGTGGGCATGGTCGTGGGTGTGCTGCAGGGAGATGGTATCCTTCACCATCAGCACCGTGGCGCAGACCATAATCAAAAGACCAATATAGAAGGGAAGATTCGGCTGCTCCCGGAGGAGCACCATGCTGAACAGCACCCCAAGGAAGGGGGCAAAGGCATAGTAGGCGCTGGTTTTGGCAGCCCCCAGCTCCTTCTGGGCCTGAATGTAAAAGTGGATGCTAAGGCCATAGGCCACAAACCCCAGGGCCATGGCACAAAGAATCCATTGGATTTGGGGAAATTCCTCCTGCAAAAGCAGCGCCACCAAAAGACTCCCCAGCCCGGAGAAAATCCCCTTGATGGTGGTAATCTCCACGGAGGACTTGTGGCTCAGCATCCGGGTGCAGTTGTTTTCCAGACCCCAGCAGCAGGCAGCTGCCAGAACCAGCAACGAGCCGGAGCCAAACCGCAGACTGTCCGCCCCTTCAAAGCTCAGAATGAGGCTTGCCCCGCATACCAGGGCGATGGCAGCTACCAATCGCCGGGAAAGGGCCTCCCGGAAAAACAGCCAGGCGATGAGGGAGGTTGCCACAATTTCAAAATTCCCCAAAAGGGAAGCATTGGCAGAATGGGTGGTTTTCAGCCCCAGCATGAGCAGAATGGGGGCGGCAATGTCCAGCACCACCATCCCAATGGTGTAGGGCAGCTCCTTCCGGGTCAGGTGGGGAGCCTTTTCCCGGGTTATGCGCCCATAAAAAAACAGACCAACCCCGCCCCCAGATACAAAAAGGCCGCCATCATGGTAGGGCCTACCTGGGAGAGGAGCAGCTTGCTCAAAGGGACATTCAGTCCATATAAAAGCGCTGCCAGCAGGGCGAAAACAGCAGCCGTGTTCTTGGTTTTCATATTCTGCCTCCCAAAGTAAAAATTCCCATATATCCCCCCGGGGGGGATATATGGGAATCATAACACAAAAAGGCTTTCCTGTCACCTGTTATTTTTCCAGCAGTTCCAGAAGCTCCTGGGGGGTGTTTGCAATGGAAACGGCACCGGCCTCCTGCATTTCTGTAACATTTCCATAGCCCCAGGCCACGCCGATGGTGGGAATCCGGTGCTCCGCAGCTCCCAGCACATCAAAGGCGGTGTCCCCGACCATCACAGCCTGAGAGATACCTGTGCAGGTGTTCAGAAGATAAGCAATGACAGAGGACTTGGAATCCCGGCTTCCGTCCAGTGTAGCACCGCAGATTTTCTCAAAATAGGGGGAAAGCTGGAACTTTTCCATGATTTCCAGGGCGGTGACCTCCGGCTTGGAGGTGGCCACAAACAGCCGGTGACCGTGGTCTTTCAGGGTTTGCAGCAGCTCCGGTATCCCCGGGTAGGGGATATTTTCGAATTTACCCACGGTGGTGTACCGCCCCCGGAAGACCCGGACGGCCTCCTCAATCTGCTCCGGCTTGACGCCGAACTTCAGGAAGGTTTCCCGGAGAGGAGGGCCTACAAATACCCCCAGGGTCTTTTTGTCCGGCACCGGCAGACCGAAATGCTCCAGAGCCAGGGCGGCACAGTTGGTAATGCCCTCTCCCGAGTCGGTGAGGGTTCCGTCCAAATCAAAAATGATCATGGGTGTGAAAATCCTCTCTATCTTGCGTCGATGGTCTTTTTCTGCTATGATGGTTGGGTTCGCAACCTAGCCACGGCCCAGGGCCGTGTTGCTTGATTATACCACACCGTCCCCGCTCCCGTCCATGGGTGGGGAAGCGGGGAGAGAGAGAAGGCGTTTTATGGATATCTTATTGGTCATGTGTTTGGGCATCCTGGTGGGTCGGTTCCTGTTCCCCCAGAAGGCCAAGCGTTGGAACGAAGGGGCGTCCCTGCTGTGCACCCTGGTGCTCATCTTCTCCATGGGTGCCATGCTGGGTCGGAAAGAGGGATTTCTCCACCAGCTGCTCACCCTGGGCGCGCAGAGCTTCCTCTTCGTCCTCATTCCCACCGTTTTGTCCATTGTGGTGGTGTACGCCCTCACCAAACACTTTATGAAGCGCCCCAACCAGGATGAAAAGGAGGAAGAGGCATGATCGTCCTGTTCACCATCCTGGCTCTGCTCTTAGGGTTAGCCTACGGCCTGTCCGGGCTGGAACTGCCCCTGCTCACCTTTTTCAGCCAGCACACCGACCTGGTGCTCTATCTGCTGATGTTCTCCGTGGGCATCAGCGTGGGGATGCACCGGGGCCTCTTCCGAAAAATCCGGGAGTACCACATCCGAATTTTCATCATCCCCTTTGGCATCATTCTGGGCTCCCTGGTGGGCGGCCTGGTG
>OEQP01000055.1_pt1 | contig 17129 bp, 15 predicted proteins | sample 1539791 | NCBI WGS metagenome assembly OEQP01 (sample SAMEA3891866, study PRJEB23780) | metagenome | biome: terrestrial biome; feature: animal house; material: Caecal content | place: Italy | collected 2015-05-05
CCTCCATGGTCATGGCCTGGGGGTGGTCAGCCCGGAGGTATTGGATGGAAAGACCGTCCAGAAAATCATAGACCCGCATTTCCTTTTCCAGCCGCCCGGCGGGGTCACTGGGCCGTCCCCATTCCAATACCATAGAAATTCCTCCTCATTGGTTTTCGTAATTCGGAGCTATTATACCACAGACCTTTCCCGGCTGCAATAAAAAAGCCCTCCGCTTCAGGAGGGAGAAGGCATAGAAATAACCCTTGACGATGCAACCACTCACTTTGCTCGTCAAGGGTTATTCCCTGAATGCTTGGGTTCAATCATTGGTTAACCTGCCTTTCTACGGTTTATGGTGCCTTTTTCCCTCCTGAGATCTGTTTCCTTCCTATTCCTTACCCACTTCGAACCGAATGAAAATAAAAGGATTTTCTGACCTCACGCTATGAATTGGTTTTGCGTTTGTAAAAGGTTTTCTTCTGGGTTTTCTGGATTTACAATGGATTGTTTACAGATTTTTGGGATTTTTAAGATTCTTCACAACGACCAAAACTTCTTGCTGATACGATTTTTGAAGATCTCTTTTTGGGAACTGCACCACCGGGAAATTCTCATTCCCGTTAAGGATTTACCTCTTTATTGGTATCACCCTTTCTGACTATAAGATAGCACAGGGGGTGGGATTTTGCAATAGGGAATGTTGTATAAACCTGACAATTCCTCCTTGTATAAAAGGCAGAATCTATATAATTTGGATAATTTCTCCTTGTATCTTCGGGATAAGTATGATATGATAGTCATGTTGGGGCTGCCGTGGCAGCCCCTTTTTTATTGGGGATTTTCCCGGAGCCAGGCGGTGACGCTCCGGCAAAAGGCTTCCACCGCCGGAATTTCTCCTTCGTGGGGCAGAGCCAGAGCAATGGTGCGGCTGACGCCGGGGGTCAGGGGCCGCACCGCCAGATCCTCCCGGTGGCCTTTCAGCAGCAGCTGGGGCACAATGGCAATGCCCAGTCCCTGCTCCACCATGGCAAGAATGGCATAGTCGTCCTTGGTGGTGAACTTGATGTGAGGGGAGATGCCCGCCTCGTCCAAAGCCCGGTGGGTGTCATGGGCGGAGTCCTGCAGCAGGCTGATAAAATCCTCTCCCCGCAGCTCCTCCGGAGGGATGGCCTCCAGAGCGCACAGCCGATGGCCCCGGGGAAGGATTACCACCAGAGGGTCTTGTGCCAGGGGAATGGTGCGCACCGGCCCGGGGGCGGGGAGGGTCACAAAGCCCACATCAATCTCCCCCTTCTCCAGCCACCGCTCCATGTCTGCATAGTCGCCGTTGAACAGCTTCAGCTCCACCCGGGGATGGCGTGCCTGGAAATCCCGGATAATCCCCGGCAGCCAATGGACTGCCACGCTGGTGAATGCTCCCAGCCGGATGGTGCCGGAATCCGCCTGACGGATGTCCCGGGCCAGGGTCTGCAAGGCGGAATCCTCCTGCAAAATGGCCTGCATTCTGGGAAGCAGCAGCTTTCCCGCCTGGGTCAGCTGGATGCCGCTGCGGCTGCGGCTTAACAGAGGAAAGCCAAACTCTTCTTCCAAATCTGCCAGAATGTGGCTGATGCGGGATTGGGTGGAGCCCAGGGACTGGGCGGCCCGGGTGAGGCTTCCCAGCCGGACGGTCTCCACAAAAGCCTGATATTTCCGTAGGCTCATAGGGCCTTTCTCCTTTCATGCGAAAAACTAATGCTGTTTTGTAAATAATAGCATAAAAGACTGGATCTTGGCAAGGCCTTTTTCTCCCGGGAAATGGGAAAAGAACCCTTGCACAGAGCCCTTTTCCGGTGTATAATCATACCAACCTAAAACCGCATGGAAACATGAAAAAATCGCATGAAAGGTAGGGAGAGGTTATGGCGTATACGGAAATGGTGGTTTTTCTTCTGTACTTTGTGTTTATGCTGGGCATTGGAGTGTTCTTTTTCCTCCGTTCCAAGGGCGGGGGAGAAAAGGCCTACTTCCTGGGCAACCGGCAGATGGGAGCCTGGGTAGGAGCCCTGTCCGCCGGAGCATCGGATATGAGTGCCTGGGTGCTGATGGGTCTGCCTGCTTCCGTCTTTGTTGCCGGACTGGGTAAGGTCTGGATCGGGGTGGGGCTGGCGCTGGGCTATGCCGCCAGCTGGCTGCTGGAAGCCCCCCGGCTGCGCCGGTTCTCCATTGCCGCCGGGGATTCCATCACCATCCCCCAGTACCTGACCAACCGGTTCCTGTCCCGGAGTAAGGCCTTGCAGCTGCTGTGTGCGGTCATCTTCCTGGTGGCCTACACGGTCTACACCGCCTCCTCCATCAAGGCCTGCGGTACCCTTTTCCATACGGTGATGGGGGTGGATGCCCAGGCAGCCATGTACTTTGCGGCGGTGGTGATTGTGGGCTACACCTTCATGGGGGGCTTCTCGGCAGTTTGCTGGACGGACTTTTTCCAGGGACTTTTAATGCTGGGCGCTTTGCTCATTGCCCCGATTTTTGTGCTTACGGTGTTTTCCGGGGAGTTGAATCCGGCGGCACTGCCCCAGGGGTATTTTTCCATGAATACCTCCTGGCAGGAGATCGTCTCCGGCCTGGGCTGGGGCTTGGGGTACTTTGGAATGCCCCATATCATCATTCGGTTTATGTCTCTCCGGTCTGACCGGGAGCTGAAAAAATCCAGCGTCATCGGCATCAGCTGGACGGTGATTATTCTTCTCATGTCGGTGCTTACCGGTGTGGTGGGGCGGATGTTCCTGGGAGAGCTGGAGGACAGCTCCACGGTGTTCATCCTCATGGTGCGGAAAATCTTTCCGGCAGTGATTTCCGGGATTTTGCTTTCTGCCATCTTGGCCGCTGCCATGTCCACGGCAGACAGCCAGCTTCTGGCCTCCGCCTCCGCCTTTGCCAGCGATGTGTATAAGCCGGTGTTCCGCCAAAAGGCCTCCGACCGGGAGATGCTCTGGGCGGGACGGATTGTAGTAGTCGTCATTGCCCTGGTGGCGGTGGCCATCGCCGCCAACCCCGCCTCCGGCACGGTGATGGCCCTGGTGGAAAACGCCTGGGGCGTGTTCGGCGCCGCCTTCGGGCCGGTGATTATGCTGAGCCTTTACTGGAAACGGCTGAATTTTGCCGGTGCACTGGCAGGCATCACCGCCGGGGCTCTGGGAGATATCGGCTGGCTGGTGTTCTTCAAGAGCACAGGGGTTTACGAGATTATCCCCGGCGTCCTTCTGGGCCTGCTGGCAGCGATTCTCGTGAGCCTTGCCACCAAAGCTCCCTCCCAGGAGGTGCTGAAATTGTACCGCCAGGGGAAAAAAGCCCAATAAGCCAACAGGGATTGCCCCTCGGCAATCCCTGTTGGCTTGTTGGGGGAATGCAATTCTATGAATAAATCTTGAATAAAGACTTGATTTCCTATTTGTGATATGTTACAATTTACACAGGATAAGATTTTTCTTATTCGACATTTAACACAATGGAATTAAGGCGGAATCGTCATGAAAAAAACAGTTGTTCGCCTGGTATCTCTCTTGCTGGCAATTGTCTTGTCGGTCTGCGCCTTGCCATTGATGGCATTTGCCACTGAGGCAGATACCCATGACCATGGTGCCTGCTGCGGAGAAAATGAAGCTGTTGCCTTGGGTATTTGCAAACATCTCTTTCATATGACCCTCTCAAGCAGATCGGAGCCAAGCGATAAGACCCACCACAAGACCTATGAAGTTGAACTATATACCTGCTCTTTATGTGGGTATACAACTAAAAAAGATACCGGCTCTTGGTGGATGGAACCTCATACGCTGATCCCGTATAATCAGATACAAAAATGTTTATACTGTGGAGAACTTTTTGGAGGAGCATACTAAGCTAACACCTAAAAATTTCCCGTTTGTATTGTAAGTCCCATAGGCACCCGATTTTCGGGTGCCTATGGTGTATTTAAGGGCTTTTCGTATGGAAAGGGGGAGAGAGAATGTATAAACAGTTGTTTCGTCAAAAGCTGAAAACCATCCTGGGCGTTTTCCTGACAGCACTGGCGGTGACCGGGTTGTGCGTGGGTGTAGGGCAGTCCATGGCTGCCGCCCAGACGGCAGAGGCTTTGCAGAATCAGTTTACCACTGTGGCTTTGCCTACGAAGAATTTTTTGCCTTCTCTTGAGGAAACGTATTATGGGTGGGGGGACAAAATTGATGTAAGGATGCCGACAGAGATTGTGGACTGGATGGAAAATACCGCCCGCAACTACCCGGATGTGGTAAAAACCCTTTCCTCCCCCGGGCTGGCTTCTGCCTATATCCCAGACCTGAAACCGGACTCCTATCTGCGGCATACCTTCTATTACTACATTGCCACCAATATTGTCCAGAGATTCCATCCAATACCTTTGGGAGCACCCTACAGCTGTGCCATGCTGGAAATCCAGCTGGATAAGGTGGGGGAGCTGGATACATATCCGGGAGTGGATGAGTATATAGAGGTGGATACCTCCTTGTTTGAGTGGGAGAAGGAGAGAAAGCGTTACCATGAGGTAATGCTGGAGGGGACAATAACGCGAGTTCTGGGGCTTTCGGAGGACTACCCCGACCCGGTGGGCTTTCGCATCAAACTGGCTCTGTTTCTGCCGGAGGAAGCGGCTCTGGGGACCCTGAATTTAACCCCGGGGGAGCGTTATCTGGTCTATGGCATGGACTACCGGGACAAGGACTGGATTCTTCGCCAGAATCTGAAAGAAGATAGAGGGCTTGAAGTTCCATCTTCTTTTGAAGAGGAATCCATAAAGTACTTTTCGGAGGAGAAAATTGAGCAGTGGAAGTCGGCTAATCCTTTGTATTATGCAGTTGCCAGCTACTATGGGGGCAGTCAGACTTTTGAATTGTACAATCGTGAGATACACAGCGTAAGAACCGCCTCCCTGACCCTGAAGGATGCCAGCTGGCTCCAGGGACTGCCGGAAGAATATGCCCAGCCCACTATCGTCCATCTGAAGGGGACGGCAGAGGACTTCCTCCGTTCCCCCGAGGGTGCATTATGGGCGAAGGCCCTGGAGGGAATCTCTGTAAACAACCACGCCTTCCCGATTCTGGGGGTAGACCGATTGGCCTACATGGCCGACTTTGCCCGGGGACGGGCCCGGGTGGTGGAGGGCCGGGACTTTACCCGGCAGGAGTTGGAGGCAGGGGAGAAGGTGTGCATCCTCAGCCAGACCTTGGCGGCAGCCAACGGCATTTCCGTGGGGGATACCATCGACCTGCAATACTACCAGTATGACTGGGACTCTCCTTATCAGCACTTTCTGAAATCCGGAAAAGGAATTAACCGTCCCACCGCCTGTTTTTATACCGGTACCACCCCCTTGGAGGAGAAAAGCCAGGCCTATACGGTCGTGGGTCTGTACCGGAATGGGGATCCCTGGGGGGACCCGGAACTCAATCTCTATGAGTTCACCCCCAATACGATTTTCACCCCCAAAAAGGCTGTCACCGGCACCATGGACTATGGAAACCAGGGCCTGTTCCGCACCCTGGTTCTGGAAAACGGAAAAATCCCCCAATTCCGGGAGCTGGTGACTGAGGCGGGCTATGAGGATCTGTTCATCTACCACGACCAGGGATATGAGGCAGTGGAGCCCCACCTGGCCCATTACCAGTCGGCGGCAGGCCGGGCCCTTTGGGTGGGCGTGAGCCTCTGGGCAGCCATTATGCTTTTGACGGTGCTGCTGTTTACCCTCCAGCAGAAAAAGAATCTGGAAATTATGAGAAGACTGGGCACCCCTCCCGGAGCCTGCATCCGGTATGTGATGCTCAGCCAGGGAGCCATCCTACTGCCCGGCACCCTGCTGGGCCTGGGAGCGGGAATTGTCCTGTGGTCGAAGGTAGCGGAAAAGCTCCTGGCCTCCGGCAGCGGCACCCTGACCCTGGAGATGAACCCGGCCTCTCTGGCAATTCCTGCCCTCATACAGCTGGCGGCAGTCCTGCTGGGCGTTCTCTGCCTGGCTCTCCGCCTGACCCATCCCCGGAGAAACAGGAGGTAAGAATATGATTACATACACATGGAAGCACATCCGCAGAACCCCCCTGTATGGGCTGTGCCTTGTGCTGCTGACAGGGATTGTGGCGGCGGTGCTGTGCGGCCTGCAGGCCTGGAACCGGCAGGAGCAGATTCGGTACCGGGAGATTTACAAAACCATTCCCGTCACCCTGCGGGTAACGGACTTGTCCGGCAGCCGCTGGGACAAGCTGAAAGCCCCTCCCTATGCGGCGGATGTATTCACCGGCGACTGGACGGTGAAGCCGGATTTCTCCCAGGATGTGAAGGATCTGCTGATCAAATCCAGTCGTATAGTGGATACCATAGACGGCAGAAGCTGTGTCAACACCCTGACGGGCATCACCGATTTGCGGGCTGCTCCCAATCTGCTGCCGGAAAATGCCGGGGAAGTCACCTGGCTGCCGGGATATGACCAGGAGATTCTGAAAGGGGAGGAGCTGGTGTGCCTGGTTCCCCAGGACATGGTCCATGAGGGAACCCTCAAACTGGGGTTTGTCTATGTCACCAAAAAAGAGGGAGAACGGGTTGCGTGGGAGACGGAAAAGACCCTGAAGGTGGTAGGAACCTACAAAGGGTCGGGGAGCGAAATTCTGTATTGCCCCTATTCCGTTGTGGAAAGCGTCTACCGGGAACTGAAGCAGGAGCGGGTGATTGACTCTGTTTCTGCCACCCTGGCGGACAATGACAACCTGGAGACCTTCCGGGAGCGGCGGGAGGAGTGGTTTGCCGCCCCCAATGTGCTGGGAGAAAAAACCTACTGGGGAAGTCTTTATGACTATTACCCCCTGGCCCTGGACATTGATGACAGCTTGCTGAAGCAGGCAGGGGAGGTGCTGGAGAACAGCCTTCGCATTAACCAGCTTTGTACCGCGGCCCTGCTGCTGCTTTCTGTGGGGGCAGGCTTTTTCCTGGGCTTCCTGATGGTCCGCAGCCGGAAACGGGAAATCGCCCTTTTAAGAACCATGGGCACGGCAGATTGGCAGATTTTCCTGAGCTTCTGCGGCGAGCAGCTGCTGTATCTGCTGGCAGGAATCCTGGCAGGCGGTGCCTTCTGGGGTTGGAATCCTGTGCAGAAGCTGATTCTTTTTGCCGGAATCTACATTCTGGGCCTGACCCTGGCGCTGCTTGTTTTTCTGAGAAAGAATTTGATGGCCACCATAAAGGAGGATGAATGATATGGGCATTTCCTTGAAGAATGTATCTTACAGCTACCGGGGCAAGTACCAGACCGTCCGGGCGGTGGATGGGGTTTCCTATGACTTTGAGCCGGGGAAGCTCTATGCCATCATCGGAAAATCCGGCTCCGGGAAAACCACCCTGATGTCGCTGATGGCAGGCTTGGATCTGCCCACGGAGGGGGAGATTTTCGTGGACGGCAAGTCCACAAGAGAGTGGGACAGAAACGCCCTCCGGCGGGATGGGGTGTCGGTGATTTACCAGAACTATAACCTCTTTCCCCTCCTGACGGTGACGGAGAATATCCAGTACCCCCTGCACCTGAAGAGGATGAAAAAGCCGGAGGCCAGGGCTCTGGCGAAGGAAGTGCGGGAGCGGGTGGAGCTGCCGGAGAGTTATGACAACCGACTGCCTGCCCACCTGTCCGGCGGCGAACAGCAGCGGGTGGCCATCGCCCGGACCCTGGCCCAGGGGTGCAAAATCATCCTGGCGGACGAACCCACCGGAAACCTGGATACCGCCAACACCGCCAACATCGTGGCCATCCTCAAAGACCTGGCCCACACCGACGGCTGCACCGTCATCATCGTCACCCACGACCCGGCGGTAGCCGAAGAAGCAGACACCGTCCTGCAAATGAAAGACGGCAGCTTCCAATAAAGCAATCCCCCGGATTGATGAAAGCCAATCCGGGGGATGTTGTTTTATTTTCCGGGGCAGGTGATCTGCTCCATTTCTTCAATGGCGTCGTGGAGGAGCCGGACTACCGGGGTATGGGCGGCGGCGTAGTAGACCTCCTTGCCCTCCCGGCGGCTTTCCACCAGTCCGGCGTTTTTCAGCTGCCGCAGGTGGTGGCTCACCGCCGGGGCGGACATCTCCACCATGGCGGACAGGTTGGTGACGCATTCCTGGCAGTGGCACAGCACCCAGAAAATCCGCACCCGGCTGCTGTCTCCCAGGAGGGTAAAGTATCGGGAAATGGCCTGAAAATCCTCAGGCTTTGGCATATGGGTCAGCTGCTCCATGGCCTGACCGTGATCGTGGGGAAGGGGATACATTGAAAACCTCCTTGTTACAGGTTTCGGGTGGAGAGAGCCCGCATGGCGTTGAGCACCGCCAGCACCATGACCCCCACATCCGCAAAGATGGCAAGCCACAGTCCTGCCAGATTCAAAGCGCCCAGCAGCAGGCACAGAAGCTTTACCCCGATGGCAAAGACCACATTCTGCCGGACAATGGTCATGGTTTTTCGGCAGATTTTCATGGCCAGGGCAACCTTTTGGGGATTGTCGTCCATAAGCACAATGTCCGCCGCTTCAATGGCGGCATCGGAGCCCATGGCACCCATGGCAATGCCGATGTCCGCCCTTGCCAGCACCGGGGCGTCGTTGATGCCGTCTCCCACAAAGACCAGAGTGGACTTGGGGGACTTCCGGGCAAGGAGAGCTTCCACCTTCTGCACCTTATCCCCCGGCAGCAGCTGGCTGTAAACCTCCGTCATCCCCAGGCGATTGCCCACATCCCGGGCAATGGCGTCGGAATCTCCTGTGAGCATCACCGTCTGCTTCACGCCTGCGGCCTTCAGATCGGCAATGGCAGTTTTGGCGGTGGCCTTGGGCTGGTCAGCAATCAGGAAGCACCCGGCGTAGGCACCGTTCACCGCCATATGCACCGCCGTTCCCGGCTGGGGCAGCTCCGGACAGCGTAGTCCCAGAGAGGCCATAAGCCGGGGACTTCCCAGGGCTACGGGAATCCCGTCCACCAGGGCGGTGACACCCAGGCCGCTTTGCTCCTGGATATTCTCCACCCGGTTTTCATCCAGGGGCTTTCCATAGGCCTTTACAATGCTCTTACTGATGGGGTGAGAGGAGGCACTTTCTGCCAGGGCCCCATAGGTAAGGAGGGTTTCCTCCGGCAGGGTATTGAAATAAATCCCCGCCAGAGAGAATTCTCCGGTGGTGAGGGTACCGGTCTTGTCAAATACCACCGTCTCCGCCTGAGCCAGGGCTTCCAGATAGTTGGAGCCCTTCACCAGAATCCCCTCCCGGCTGGCTCCGCCGATTCCGGCAAAGAAGGTCAGGGGAATGCTGATGACCAAAGCGCAGGGACAGCTGATGACCAGGAAGGTCAGGGCCCGATACACCCAGTCCCACCAGTCGGGGCTGAGGGACAGGAACAGCATCCGGACAAGGGGCGGCAGCACCGCCAGAGCCAGGGCTGCGCCGCAGACGATGGGGGTGTAATACCGGGCAAATTTGGAGATGAAATGCTCGGATCTGGACTTGGCAGAGGTGGCGTTTTCCACCAGATCCAGAATCCTGGATACGGTGGAGTCCCCAAACTCCCGGGTGGTGCGGATTTCCAGCACACCGGTAAGGTTAATGCAGCCGCTGATAATCTCGTCTCCCGGCTGCACCTCCCGGGGCAGGCTCTCTCCTGTGAGGGCACTGGTGTTCAGGGTGGAGGTGCCGGATACCACAGTGCCGTCAATGGGCACCTTCTCTCCGGGATTTACCACAATGATGCTGCCAACGGCAACCTCCTCCGGGTCGGTCTGCACCAGGGCTCCGTCCACCCGGATGTTGGCATAGTCCGGGCGGATGTCCATGAGAGCCGCAATGTTTCTCCGGCTCTTTCCCACGGCGTAGCTCTGGAACAGCTCACCTACCTGATAAAAGAGCATGACGGCGATGGCCTCCAGATAATCTCCTGTCCGGGTGAAGCCGATGAGGAGGGCTCCCACAGTAGCCACCGCCATGAGAAAGTTCTCGTCCAGCAGCTGCCCATGGGCAACCCCAATCCCGGCCTCCCGGAGAATGTCATAGCCGATGAGCAGATAGGGGACAAGGTATAAAATAAGCTTTATCACCCCTTCTGCCGGAACAAAGGAAAGGGGAATGGTAAGGCACAGGGTCAGAAGAATCCGCAGGAGCATGATTTTCTGCTTTCTGGTCATAAAATCACCCCATTTTATCCAAGAAATTCAAAGTCATGGCTGGCTTTCCGGCAATTCTTCCGGAGCACCTCAAAAACCTCCTGGGGATTTGCACTTTCTTCAAATTCCACAATCAGCTTCTGCATCATAAAGTTCACCGTGGCGCTTTTCACACCGGGGGTCTTCTGGGCAGCCAATTCGGCCTTGTTGGCGCAGTTGGCACAGTCTACCTGGATCTTGTAGGTCTTTTTCATAGGGAATGGCTCCTTTCGATTAAACAATTAAGCAAGCGTTTAATTGGTTAACACCAGTATAGTCCATTCCGGGGAAAAAGTCAACAGGAAAAGTAAAAAAAGGCTCCCTTGCGAAAGGGAGCTGGCGCCGAAGGCGACTGAGGGATTCACAGCAGACACTTCTTCAAAGTACAAACCTATGTGAAAAGGGGAAGGTTTTTTAGTGAATAGTGAAGAGGGAATAGGTAAGAAGTTCCGCAGGCTTTGCCTGCGGAATCCCCCCGCCTCGGCGGTGCCGAGGCACCCCCACAATGGCCAGGGGGGCTTTGGGCAGGCCGCCGATACCGGGCGGGTCAGGGAAGTAACGATTATAGACCAGCTTGGTGCGAAATTGACACCGGGGGCACCCCGGCCGCCGCTACCGGGCCAGGGAGTTCTGGGTGGGCTGTGCCCTATGCCTTGGGTGAACGGTTTTTCAGGGAGCGCAGCACTCTGCGGAAATGGGGCTGGAGCCGGGGCAGGAGTTCCAGCACCAACAAAATTCCCACCAGCCAGACAATATACTTCTGGGCATCCATCATCATCTCCAGTGCCCAGGTCCAGACCCCGCTGTCAAAGGTCTGTCCTCCGTTGGCAAACATGGTGAACATGGCAATCACCAGCCCGGTACACCACATAACCACCAAAAAACTGAAAACCAGAATCCCAATCCAACGGAAGCCGGATTTTTTCTTTTCGGGAGCCTTTCCCCCGAAAATCAGCTGGTCGGTGGTGACCCCAAAGAATCGGCTTATGCTCACCAGCTTCTCCACATCCGGCATGGACTGTCCCGATTCCCACTTGGAAACAGCCTGCCGGGTGACATTCAGCATCTGGGCCAGCTGCTCCTGAGAAATATTGCTTTTCTTCCGCAGCTGCACCAGATTCTCGGAAAAACGATAATCCTCCATAGTTTCCATGCATCATCAGCTCCCATCAGATCCGATATAAGCACGCCCATCGATCCACATCTCCCATTGTGATGTATTCGTACCAACATTAACCGTAAAGCCCTTTGTATTGCCCAGATTTAAGCTTCCATACCCTTGGGAAAATATTTCCGCCGAGTTTCCGTAGCTCACAGTGGCACTGCCCGACACATTTAGTGTTGTGTAAGTATGTACAAATTTCGAACCATACCGCATATTGCCCGGTGCCTTCGGCGACAGCCGAACAGAACCTTGTGCAGAATTTCCAGCACGAAGGTCATTGTCTTGAAGATTGAACAACACAATCCCATCACTTCTAGACTTTACAGTACTGTAGACTCCATCTCCATTGGAACTATAGTACTCCCCATAACGCGTATCCCATTCAATGCTAATAAAATCCAAAGGACCGGGCAATATTTCCATTATTTCTGCCTCAAGCGTCCATGAAAGATAATAGGCTAAATTTACGCCTGCCATTCCCCTCTTTGTGCAATAAATTTTGAGTGTGTAGTCTGTGGGGTCTGTTCGTCTTTCAGTTCCACTCGTTCTGATTGTTTGCACAGAAGGTTCGCCAATCAACTCCGTATCCAATTCCGCAAGAGCCGCAACTGCTGCCTGCGGATTTTCCTCATAACCTTCCATAATTTGCGCTACCTGAAATAAGTAATACTCTTCATCGCTTGCAGCCGCAAAGGAATTGGCAGTTACCGGTGTGCCAGCCCCTATGCAACACATCAGTACCGCTAAAGTCAATGCAACTAATCTTTTCATGTTAACGCCTCCCATATATTTTACTTCAGCTATAGTATTCTCTATGCTGTGCTTTTATTTTACTGCAATTACTTGTTGCATACAAGAAAAATATAGTTGCATTCCGCAAAATCAGGTTGCCCGGGGAAAATTTTTCCCAAATCCTATACAAAAGGGCGGCCTTTTGCCTGGGCAAAAGACCGCCGTGTCAGTTTTAAGCCTGCCGGAACCGGGCCAGGAAGTCCCGGGTGGGCTGTTTCTGGGGATTTTCGAAAATCTCCTGGGGGGTTCCCTCCTCGCAGATGACCCCGTCGTTCATGAACACCACCCGGCTGCTCACATCCCGGGCGAAGGCCATCTCGTGGGTGACCACCAGCATGGTCATGCCCTCCTTGGCCAGCTCCTGCATGACGGAGAGCACCTCCCCCACCATCTCCGGGTCCAATGCGGAGGTGGGTTCGTCAAAAAGGAGCACCTCCGGGTTCATAGCCAGAGCCCGGGCGATGGCCACCCGCTGCTTCTGACCGCCGGAGATATGCCGGGGCTTGGCGTGGATGTAGGGGGTCATGCCCACCTTATCCAGGTAGTAAAGGGCGGTTTTCTCCGCCTCCTCCCTGCTCTTTTTCAGCACCTTCATCTGCCCTACCATGCAGTTTTTCAGCACGGACATATTGGCAAAGAGGTTAAAGGACTGGAAAACCATCCCCACATGGGAGCGGTACTGAGCCGGGTTCATGGTGCTTACGTCCTCCCCGTGGTAGAAAATCTCCCCGGCAGTGGGGGTCTCCAGCAGGTTAATGCACCGCAGGAGGGTGGACTTGCCGGAGCCGGAGGCGCCCAGAATGGAGGTCACATCCCCCTTGTTTACGGTAAAATCAATGTCTTTCAGCACCTCGTGGTCTCCGAAGGACTTGGAAAGATGCCGAACCTGTAAAATTTCCATATCAGCCCTTTCCTTTCTTCCGGGACTTCTCCCCGGCAAATTCCTTGCTCCGCTCGTCGAAGTTGCTGCCCCGCTTGGGGTGGTTGTAGGTACCGGCGGTGAGGGTCAGGCTGTCAACCTGCACCAGCTCGTAGTGGTCGGAGCCGTCCATCCGCTTCTCCACAAACCGGAGAAGCACGGAGGCAATGAGGGTCAGGGTGAGGTAGCCCACCATTTCAATCACCGCAGAGGGGAAGTACAAAAGGTTCAGACCCACGATGCTATTGTGGGCGCCGAAGAACTCAATAAAGCCGATGACGGACATGACGGAGGTATCCTTGATGTTGATGATCAGGTTGTTGCCAATCTGGGGAATGATGTTCCGCAGGGCCTGAGGCAGAATCACCGCCGTCATGGTCTGGACATGGGTCATGCCGATGGCCTTGGCACCTTCCGTCTGGCCCGGGTCGATGGAGATAATGCCGCCCCGGACAGACTCAGCCATGTAAGCGCCGGTGTTGATGGACACCACGATGATGGATGCCTGCCAGATGCCCTCCAGACCCTTGAAGGCGATTTTCCCGTCGGTGAAGTAGGACAATCCGTAGAAGATGAACACCGCCTGCAAAATCATAGGGGTGCCCCGGAACACTTCCACATACACCCGGACAATGCCCCGAATCAGCCGCACCAGGCACCGCTTCCACAGCTTATCCTGGGGCCGGCAGGGAATGGTGTTGAGGATGCCGCACACCAGGCCGATGACACAGCCGATGGCGGTGGCAACCAGCGCCAGAATGATGGTCTTTTCGATACCGGAGAGGTACAGGGGCCAGTAGTTTACCAGCAGCTTCCCAATGTCCTCTGCCAACTCTGCAAATTTATCCATGCCCGTCAATAGGCTCCTTCCTGTTTATCAGACCTTGGGCTGAATGGAGATTGCCTCATCCATCAGCGCAGTAAAGTCATCCTCGGTCATCTGGCTGAGGACGGCGTCGAAAGCGTCCTTTAGCTGGGTGTTGCCCTTGACCACGGAGATACCGATGTTGATTTCCCCTTCGGGAACCACGAAATTGTCGTCGGTGCCGGAGAAATCCAGAATCACCAGATCGTCATAGGTAGCGCAGGCGCCCCGGGCAGTGGGCATATCGGTGCAGATGAAGTCCACCGTGCCGCTCTCCACAGCCATGATCATGGCAGGGGCGTCGTCGGACTGGGGCATAATTTCCGCACCGGGAATCTGGGGCAGGCAGGACTCATACCAGATGGTAGCCTGCTGAGCGGTGCAGGTGCCGGTGAGCTGGGAAATGCCGGTGGCAGAGGCCAGGGGGGAATCCTTCTTGGTGACGCAGACGATGGAGGCGTAGTAGTAGGGGCCAGCCATATCCACCTCAGCCAGACGCTCATCGGTCATGGACTGCCCGGCAATGGCAGCATCGATGGTGCCGGCCTTCAGAGCTGCGGAGAGGCCGCCCCACTCCAGAGCCATGACCTCCAGCTCCCAGCCGTACTTCTCACAGAACTTCTTGGCCATCATCACATCGTAGCCGTTGGCGTAAGCACCGGGCTGGTTCACGATGGGCACAGCCCCGTTGGAATCGTCCATCTGGGTCCAGTTGTAGGGAGCGTAGACGCACTCCATGCCCACAGTCAGCACCCCGTCCTCCAGGCCGGGAATGGCAGAGCCCTCCCCGGAAGGAGCGGTGGTCTCCTCCTCACCGCCGCCGCAGGCCGCCAGGGTAAACACCATCAAAAGGGCCAACATCAAACAAAACAATCTCTTCATAACTTTTCACCTTTCCTTTTTCCTTTTTCGGTCTCTCTTGGGAAGCTCCGGGATTTTTGGAGTTTCCGCTACTTTGGAAGCTCCGGGAAAATCAACAAGAGCTGGAATCCATCCCCAGGGGATTTTTCCGGAGTTTCCGCACCTTTGGAAGCTCCGGAGAAATCCACAAGAGCTGGAATCCAGCCGCAGGGGATTTTTCTGGAGTTTCCGCAAAAACAAAAATCGGATCGCTTTGTCAAGCGATCCGTCAGTTACAATACCGAAAATGCGATGGGATAAGGCTCCGGCAATTACTGCAATCGATAGCGCTTCACAAAACTGTGACAGTCCGGCAGATATTCTCTGACGGCCCAGGCAAAGTGCAGCAGGCCTGCAGCTTCCCTTCGGCGGTATCCCCTTTCCCCCGGAGCGGCTGCCTGGCCTTGCCCCGCGGTACTGATGAATCCCGCGCCTCTATCTGAGCGATTCAATTTTTGCGTATTATAGCACACCCATCTTTTTCTGTCAAGAGCATTTTCCTCTTTTCAGAAAAATTTTCCCTCCTTTCTGTTGACAAGGCAGGGTTTATCTGATAGGATATTGCCAAAATGAGGAAAGGAGAACCTTCTCAATTATGGACGACGGAGACAGTAGCACCCCCGCCACCTCTTCTTTGCGCCCCGGTATCCAGGATTGGATGCGGTTTCATGCCCACCCCCGGAAATAAGCCTCCGGTTTTGGATTGCGTCTGATACTGATTTTTATTACCGGGAGGAACTTACTTTGGATAATTCCATATTATCAATGATTTTACTGCAGGTGATTTTGATCCTGCTCAACGCAGTCTTTGCCTGTGCAGAGATTGCCGTGATTTCCATTAACGATGCCAAACTGGCAAAAATGGCCGCCGACGGCGATAAGCGGGCGGTGCGCCTGGCCCGGCTTACCAGCCAGCCTGCCCGTTTTCTGGCAACCATCCAGGTAGCCATTACCCTGTCCGGCTTCCTGGGAAGCGCCTTTGCGGCGGAGAATTTCTCTGACCGGCTGGTGGATTGGCTCCTCAGTCTGGGTGTCCCCGTGCCTGCTTCCACCCTGGACGCCATCGCCGTGGTGATCATCACCCTGGTGCTGTCCTACTTCACCCTGATTTTCGGTGAGCTGGTGCCCAAGCGGCTGGCCATGCGGAAGGCAGAGGCCCTGGCTCTGGGGATTTCCGGTCTGGTGTCTGCCATTTCCCGGATTTTTGCCCCCATTGTGTGGCTTCTGACCGTCTCCACCAACGGCGTCCTCCGGCTCCTGGGCATCGACCCCAACGCCGAGGAGGAGTCTGTCAGCGAAGAGGAAATCCGGATGATGGTGGATGTGGGAACCCAGAAGGGCACCATCGACCAGGAGGAAAATGCCTTCATTCAGAATGTTTTTGAGTTTGACGACCTCACCGCCGGGGAGATTGCCACCCACCGCACAGAGCTGACAATCCTGTGGCTGGAGGAGCCCATGGAGAGCTGGGAGGCCACCATTCATACCAGCCGCCACACCCGGTATCCGGTGTGCGGAGAGTCGGCAGACGATGTGGTGGGCATTCTCAACGCCAAGGACTACTTCCGGCTGACAGACCGGAGCCGGGAGGCCGTCATGGCCCAGGCGGTGGAGCAGCCCTATTTCGTCCCCGACAGCGTGAAGGCGGATGTGCTGTTTCAGAATATGCGCAGCGGCAACCACCCCCTGGCGGTGGCGTTGGACGAATACGGCGGCATGACCGGCATTGTCACCATCAACGACCTGGTGGAGCAGCTGGTGGGCGACCTGGGAGAAGAAGGCTGCGATCAGAACGCCCCTGCCATGATTGAGAAGCTGGAGGGGGAGACCTGGAGAATCCGGGGGGATGCCCCCCTGGAGGATGTGGCCCAGGCCCTGGGCGTTCCCCTCCCCTGCCAGAGCTTCGACACCTTCAACGGTCTGGTGTTCGGCGCCATAGACACCATCCCCGAGGACGGAACCACCCTGGAGGTGGAAACCGCCGGCCTTACCATCCAGGTGACCAAAATCCGAAACCACCAGGCAGCAGAAGCCCTGGTCCGCCTCCACTCCCCCGCAGAACCTACTGCGGACTAAGCCCCATATCCCCCAAACAGCTCCCCGGTGGGGAGCTGTTTTTTCACACCCCCAAAGGCTCCCTTGCCAAAGGGGCGGCGTGCCGCCGCTGTCAATACGTGCAAGGTGCCGGCGTTTTCCTTCCCCATTCTGCTCGGTAACGATACCGGGCGGGTCAGGGAAGTAACGATACGCAGAAGATTCCCGTGCGCATTGTCAGCGGGCACTGCCCGCAAGG
>OEQP01000057.1_pt1 | contig 16337 bp, 11 predicted proteins | sample 1539791 | NCBI WGS metagenome assembly OEQP01 (sample SAMEA3891866, study PRJEB23780) | metagenome | biome: terrestrial biome; feature: animal house; material: Caecal content | place: Italy | collected 2015-05-05
CGTATACATCCGTCGGATGCTTTCGCTGCTGGTATCTATAATTTTCTGTTCCAGAGATCTCTTGCGGTTTCTGAAATTATTGGACAAACTCTCTATCTTAAACGTGGATGTATTTTCTGCTTCCTTGATTTCTTCAGCCTTCTCATCCATCCATAATTTCACTTGTTTCCTCTCAAGCATATTCCAATCGGATGGCTGCATCTTAACAGCTGCAGCACCACTCTGAGCCTCCTGAAGAATATCCGGAAGCTCTGCAGCAATTACATCATCATCACAGACAACAACCAGTTTAAAATGTGGATTGATCCCAACATAGCTCCAGGCATATACGGAGAAATGATAAGAGCCACTTGGCAGATTTTCTGTTGCGTACTGCAGTCTGATATACGCCTGCTCGTTTGAAGCAAAATATGCCGCTGCCTGTTTTGCCAAAGGATGCATAGCTGTGATAAAGAAATTATCCCTCTTCTTTTCCGCAGTCTCTGCATCAAAAGTAATCGGATGAATAGGAGCTTTCCCCTTCAGGTATACATCCCAGCTCTGACGTACTGCATTTCGTCCGCTCGGAAGTTTCCGGAAATCATCTCTAAGCTCCGCTCTGGCCGCTGCTGATAATCTCAGCTGTTTTGCGTCACCTTCACCCAGAATATAGCTACCCTGTCCAAGCCGGCGGTATAGATATTGTTCAATCAGAATCTGCAGACTTTTTTGTGTAAGCCACGGATTCTCTGCGTTATGAATCTCCTGTGATGTCATATACTCAGAGAGATCAAAGCCAAAGAATTCTTTCTCCTCTTCTTCCAAACGATTCATTTCCTGGATTCTTCGGACTTCATTATCAGCCATCTGCTCCAGTTTTATTTTTCGCTCTTCATCGGTAAGAGTCGTGTCCATCCCGATATGATCAAGCTGTGTAGCAATATCGCCCAAGATTTCCTCGCACTCGCCAATGCTGCTTTCAAATATACCGATACGCATCAGGCATCGGAAATAGATATCAGCATCAACGGTACCATTCGTAATCATGTTATAGATGCTAACAGTCTCACTCTGCTGTCCTCTTCGATCGATACGACCGATACGCTGCTCGATTCTCATAGGATTCCAAGGAAGATCATAGTTAATCATCATATCGCAGAATTGATAATCCAGACCTTCGGAACCAACTTCCGTAAATAGCAGGATATCAATAGCATCCGCATCTTCCTTCGGAAGCTCAAATCTTGCACGAAACTCCTGCCGCATAGCATCCTTGACGCTGCCATCAACCTGCTCTACTCTGAGTCCGGCATCGAGAAGTTTCTTCTTCAGGTAATACAGCGTATACCGGAAGGTACTGAAGAGAATAATTTTGTTATTCTCCTGTTTTTGCTTTTCCATAATGGCTTCCAGCATCTGATCAAACTTAGGATCTTCATCCGGAAGATTGTCTGCCATTGCCAGTAGATTCTGAGCTAACGCCTCCAGCACATTAGCATCAGTTCCATCAAAGGTAAAGCCTGGAGAATAGTCCAGATCCGGATCATCCTCCATCTGTTGGAATCTTCTCTTTATCAGATCCCGAATATGCGGCGCCAAACCAAAAATACAGCTTGCTGCCTGGCGCTTGATAGTGGACATCATAAACGGAATGGATCTGGCGCTTCCATGAAGCTGCAGTAATGCGTTTGACTCAAATCGCAACAGTTCATCATGCAGCTCCTGCTGCCGCTCGGTAAACTCAACAGCTAAGGTATACGGTCTTCTGATGCAGAAATCCTGTATATCTTTTCTTCGGGTCCGGTTAAGCATGGAGTTAAAACTGTGAAGGCTCTCCGCATCCGAAATCAGTTTCACACGTTCTTCCCGTGTGATTTTGTCCTGCTGCAGAGTTTTGATCATCTCTCCGTAAGTCGGATTAGCGGCGATGACATTTTCTCCCCACTGTGTCCCCAGAACACCTTTGAGGGCTTCTGTGGCCTGAGCCTGCCAGTCCTGATCAGCCCTTCTAATAGCCTTTGCAGCTTCAGAAATATGTACGTTCGGTCTGGACATCATATTGAATGTCTGTTTATCAATCACAACATCTGGTCGCAGAACATTCAAAAGTGTAAACAAATCATCATCACTGGTCTGCAGCGGCGTTGCCGTCAGCATGACAACAGCATCGGCATTATCACAGAAATACTTCACGCATTTATACTCGAAGGCCTTTTCCTTCTCCATACTGCCGTTTCGGATATGATGCGCCTCATCGATGATAACCAGATCAAAGTGCGGAGCCGGATCCAGATCCCTTAAGCCAAATGTATGCTTCTTCCTAGTGGTCTCTCCCTCATAGGCTCTGCTGTCCAAAATGGAATAAGGCACAATTGTCTTACTGAACCTTATCGGCCATTCACCGTCTCGATCTGTATCGGAAATGATCTGACGAAGCATCGGTCCATCCACCGGCACGAATTCCTCATCAAATCGCTTCATCTCCATCTCCCATTTACGCTCTGTTACAAGCGGTTTGGGGCAGATAATCAGAACATTTTCCAGTTCATTTCTTGCCTGCAGTTCTTTAATGATCAGACCGGCTTCAATCGTCTTACCTACGCCAACGCTGTCAGCAATCAGTATTCTTGGCTCATCAGCGTGGATCAGCTTCAATGCCGGCCTGAACTGGTAAGGGACAAAATCGATCCTGGCTGAATTCAATGAATACAGATCATTTCCAGAAGGATTATTGATCTGGTACGCTGTTAGGTAGCTGCGGAATGTATTGATATCAACCCAGTTATAAGATGCTGTCTCAACGTATAGTGCGATCTGCCCGGAATAAAAAGTCTTGAAATTACCATCTACAAAGACATCATATTTCTTTGTATCCCCAAGATCTGTAATGGACATAACAATCCCACGCACATCTGGACTTCCCACCAGATATACCAGGCTCTTTTCTCTTATTTCATCTTCGTTACTAGCATCCGACACCACAGTCTCTGCAGCTTCTGGCTGTGACTCCTGTGAAAAAGACTCAAAATCAACCGTAGACGGAGACTTCACCTCCTCTATCATACGGTCAACTTCGTTTACGAGGCTATCATCACATTCTCTCTGCTCAAAGAATTGATGAAGGGTATCCAGATCTGCAAGGATGGCATCTTTGCCCGGAAGCATAGCACCAACATGAGCCCAGTTATTACGGACACGCATCATATCACGGATACATTCTCTTTCCCTGGTAGGAAGGAATGCCACATTCCTCATCTCATACCATGATTTATCCGCAATGCGAAGCAACGCAGCCAGGTCAAACTGTCCCAGCTCCGTAAAACCGCGTTCTCTTGCCATCTCCGCCTGGTTATAACTCAACTTAGCTATAACACAGTCCTCCCACCAATCTTCCGATGTTCTGGGTAACAGCTTTCCAAGCCACTCAGCAAGCACATTGGCGGAAGTATGCAAATATGCATTCATCCTGCTTACAATCTGGTCATTATCCATCTTGAAGCCTCCCATCTGTACTCTGTATTACATAAAAAATCCATCCGTATCAAAGATGTGATCCAACTCATCATTCGTCATGGCCCGTGAGACCTTATCACGCACAGCACTCATAGCCATATCGAGCCTTTTGAAACGATTATGTCCCACGGCATCCTTACTCATACGTATCAGCTGAATGCGTCCTACACCCGGATTCTGCCTTGCATATTCTGCAAATCCTCTGGCCTTTCCAAGGTTATCAATTCTTGTAGGATCGTGCGGTTCCAGAATATCCACAACATACTCATCATCGCTGTCTTTACGGATGATCACAAAATCCGGATACGCCGGCTTCTGCTCTCCGCCCATCTCATACGGAATGCAGAGGGACCAAGGTTTTCTCGGAGGATTTCTCAGCCAGCAAACATAATCAGCCTGACTTTGTTCCTCCACAAGAACGCCTTCTTCCCAAGTGTTCAGATTGATACGAGCCTTTCCGGAGTCGTCTACGAAAAGATGATCATCATAATCCTTGCCATTCACTTCATGTGGTAAGCTGATGGTCTCAGGCAGGCGGAAGTTATGCTTACTGACAACATCTCCATTGGAGACAATTGCATCATACTGTTTAATAAAACGATCACCCAGGCCGACAATCTTCCGACGATAATTATCATTCATCTTATGGAATGCCTTCTCTGCGTAAGCCAGGAGGCGTGCATAGCAGTCATCATTAGAGGCATACAAGATTACATCGATCTTATATGCATTCGGATCATCCTCATCGTAATAATAATGTCCATACTTATTGCCTACGCCCTCATTCCCCAGCTTTGTTTCAGCACGGCGGAACTGCCGGTCAATATCAATATCCGTTGTAGACATGAACATATGGACAATGTTATCGTCTACAGTTTCTCCAAACACATCAAAGACCTGGGATTTCATCTGAAATTCCATGATCTTCTTTGCCATATCGTCATATTTTCCATCTCTCTTCAGATCACCCACATACTCACGGATCATCTTTACGATTTCTTCCAGAACATCATCTGTGGCATCCTGGTATTTCCCGGACTGTCTGAGAAGTCTTGCCAAACTGTACAGCGAATTCAAATAGTTATTGATTCTGACGTTCCTTACATCGTATGAAAGAAGTCCGGAATCATTGATTGCTTTTACGACACCCTCTCGATCTAAGGTGTCAATGAAAGACTCCTGAACATATTCCGACTCTGATTGTGCTGTTTGACCTTCCGGAGCTGCTTGTGATGCCCCTGACGAAGGTACTGCTGCACTCGGCCGATCCGCATTCTGTGCAGGTTGAACTTGCTGCGGGTTTTCCTGTTGTGTACCCCTTGTACCTGTGCTGAAGGATGACGCTTCGCGAACGCCGGAAGCAGTTCCAGTCTGTCCGCCACTGCCATACGGAGTAGCACCGCCATCATGCAGTTCCATAGGCTGTGTTCCACCTGGCAAATCAAACATTGACATCTGTCCCGGATAGGCAGGTGTATGTCTTGTTCCACCGCTAGCTGAGCTTCGCGGTCTAACAGACAATGTATCCATAACTCTGGTATCGAGAGACTCCCCGTAGATATCTGCCGGAATGTCACCGCCTTCGGCATTCTGCAATTCTTCCACAACTTCCTTTACGGTATCGGAATTGAAATATGGCAAATACAGATGTACATCATTCAATGTCTCATCCACCTGTATATGCATCTGCATCGGTGTACGAATCATACGGCCAAGGAGCTGAGCAATGTATGTCGCATCCGTAGCATGCCGGAAGGACATCATCGTTTCTGCTCTCGGACAATCCCAGCCGGTAGATAAACTCTCTTTGAAGAAAACGACTCTAATCCGCTTATCTTCTGCAATTGCCGAAGGAGCCACATATGGTACATTCAAACCATTGATTCGGATCACATTATTTGCGTCTCCAAAGGTATGAACCACTTCGCCTTCTCGGAAACGGATTCCTGTTCGTTCCTCAATCTTCTGTACGCAATCATGAAGATCAGTCGCAGATATCGAGGACGATGTCGCATTCTGAACCTGGATAACCAAAATTGGATTCACATAAGCATAGTGTTGCTCATAACAATACTGGTACCAATGATCCCATTTATCCTTCCATTCATCCGCTGCAGCCTGAAGCACAGCCATATCTTTGTTTCCGGAGTTTTCTTCTGGATAAGAGATGACGATTCGATCCTTCAAGAGCCCGGAAGCTCTGACCTCATCCGTCGTAACCACAACGTACTGTGTGTCGGAAGCGATGCCCTGTACCAATGCGTTAAACCGTGCTGATGTAGCGGACATACCGATAACCACCGGCATAGCTTCAATGCCATCTGCCGGACTTCCTTTAAGAAACTTCTGCATGATGGTTGTAGCACGTCCTGCCTCACGGCCCTGCATACCTCTATGTGCTTCATCAATGATGAAATACAGACGGTCGCTCTTGTCACGCGCCGTGTTTGCCAGCGTTTCCCAGATTGTGTACTGACGATTATCCGTATGCTTTGTAAGATTTGAGCTCTTACCCAGCTTCTGTGTGTTCAGAAAATAGATATGACCATCATCAAACATCTCCTGGTCAAAGGAATCGTCCTGCACAGTTACACACTGTCCTAAACGGATCTTATCGGCTTTCAAATCAATCGTGTATTTAGACTGCTCATTTAACTGCGGAGAATCAGAAAGCCACACGATGATTGCTTCCGGCTGCTCCGGATATACCTCATCCCCAAAGAAAATACTTTCGATCAAGGCCGCCATAATGATAGTTTTTCCCGCACCTGTAGGGGCCGTAAAAGAAACAACCTGCTTGGAATGTGTGCGTTCGTAACGATATACGGCCTCCGCAGATTTCATACGGAGCTCATTTAATGCTCTTTTCTGAAATGGAAATAATTCTGCTTTCATGGCCTACCTCCCTGTGTTGATTCTGAAGTTATCTAAATAATCACGATACAGCTGATAAGTGTCTTTTTCGTCGTAGCCTGCAATCATCTCTCGATATCCAGCTTCAGAATCTGTTACAATGTATATGGTTTGAATCTCTTGATGATTTTTTATTGCGTTATCAAAATCAGGAAAACTCTTCTCATCCATGAGAATTGCAAAATGATTTTGAGGAAGAACCATCATTTTCGTTTTTTCATCTTTCATTTGCGGGCATTGCCCATGAGCGCCTGCCTTTAACCATAAAAGTGGAAATAATTCCGCAAGCTGCCATCCTAGGGCGACTGAGGTTTTATCTAAAAAGCCAAGTTTGTAATACATAACATTGCTTTCAAACCCATCCGACATATGAAATGCCTCTTCACGCCCAAACGAATAATAATCGCCTTTAATGTCATTCCCTAGGCTATCTTTTCCAAGAATGGTGCAGCAAGTTCTTGGCCAAGTAATATATCTTGCTATACCATACTTTTCCCAATCAGGATCCCCAGGGAACAATCCCTGCTTCTTCAATCCCTCTTGCTCTGACGAAGATACTTCATTATTTGTAACGCTTATGCACCTTCTATGACCGCCATCTTCCTTATTCAGCAAATTAACCGCGTGTAATGTGGTTCCAGAGCCCGCAAAAAAGTCAACAATTAGCGCATCTGGCTTATCAGTAACGAAGAAATTAATAACATCGTGCACCGCATATAAAGACTTAGGATATGGGAATGAGCGATCAGGTAATATCTTTGAAAGCAGATCTGTTCCATGTCTAGTCGCATCGTGAGTGGTAACTCTCCACTGAGTACCTGGCATGATGTCTCTTACTTCATCCTCCGATATGATAGTACCGTTTTCATCATATCCATCAATCTTATAGACACCATCCTCGACTTTTTTAATTTCTCCACTAGTCAGAAACATAACCGGAACACCGTTAGGAGTTCTACGGCCAAACTTAATATATCCCTTCGATTTGTAATCTAAAAACTTTTCTTTGTTTATATTCCAATAGTGTTCTCTTCCCTGTGTATCAACAGGAAATACCGCAAACGTTCCTTCCGGTGGAACTATACTATTTCTGTCTTTATCAAGTGGTAGCGGATCTCCCACACCAAAATATTTTCCTTCATTTGTAAAGAAAATCGGATAAAAGTTCCCTGGGCTCTTTTCTCTTAGTCCAGCACCTCCACTTCTAATCAGATATTTCCATGTTAAATGTGTTGCCCTTTTATCATCAGGATTGATTCTCCATTCATCAGAAAGAGGCAAACGATTTACCATAGCATCTCCGAACTCCAGAATATAAATATATTCATCAAGTCTTGTAAACTGATACTTTCGTGATGAGCCTTTGAAGCTGATAACAGAACTAATCATCTGCATTCTTGCATCTGAAAACATTTCCTCTAATAGACACCCTAGATGCAAATACTCTTTTTCATCAATTGTCACTATCAAAACTGAATTGCTTGGATTTAATAGTTTTTTTGCTAACCCAAGCCGTTTTTTCATCATGCTCAGCCATTTACTATGTCTATATGCATCTGTGCCATCCACATAATCGTTGTTATATTTCCAGTCTTTAGCGCCTGTATTATATGGCGGATCAATATAAATGCAGTCCACCTTGCCCGCATAAAGATATTCCAGAAGCTGAAGAGCATGATAGTTATCAGCCTCAATCAGCGTATGCCACAAATCACTATCAGGAGCATTGCACACACTATCGATTGGTTTTAAGTACGGATAGATAGGCTCACCAAACTGGGCAACTGAAACCAGCTCATCTACAGGTATTTCTTCCATCTGTGCCGTCACTTTGTGATAGCAAGTAGCTATACCATCCTTGATGGCACTAACCTCATACATTTCACTGACTGCACCCGTCTTTTTTGCCACAGTCGAGCCACGTTTTACCGGTATATCATAGAGCGGCGTACACTCCGGCAGATGTTCTTCAAACACCAACCCGAATTTCTTTGTCTTTGACAGTCTGTTTATCTCCTGCTCCAGTCTGGCTCTAAGTGCCTCATCCTGCACTTGTGCAAGTAAATCATGTATTGCAGCCATGCCATTTCCTCCTACTGTTTGTCTCATTTGCCGGCATTATACACTCCGACATCTTAATTCTATCGAATATACTGTCCCATAATACGGACTCTAATCTGTAATGGTTTTATCTTTTATGTGATAGGCGATCCCCTTCTTCTCACAGAAATCAATCACTTCTTTTGCCTTCTCGTTATAGAACTGCTTGTGTTCCGGATATCCAGTCGTTACATCCTTACAGTAATTGGTTCTTCCGAAAATAATCTTGTCTACAAAGCTGACTGATTTCAGGATCTCCATCACGTCCTGTTCTATCAGATTCGGCGTAGGATACGGCTCGATACTGACCCATGTCTTACAACCTTTGTCGTGTAGCTTCTTCAATGCCTTCAAACGGTCTTTATATGATGCAGAGCCCGGCTCCATCCGCTCTCTGTATTCCTCATCCAGAGAAATAAGAGTGATTCCGTATTCGTTTTCCTTAGAACATTCTGCAAGACTGACTGGAAGAATGCCCTTCGTAAGCACTGTACACTTAATGCCTGCTGCGTTCAACTTCTTGATCACATCTAAGCTCATTTTTTCAATTTCCGGATATCCCACCATGAACGGATCCGTAGTAAAGCAAAGCTGTACAGACTTGATCTTATCTTTCAGCCGGGGAATCTCCTTGTCCAGAATCTCCAAAGTGTTTGAAACAAGATACGGTTTCAGCCAATCCTCATATGTCTTGACCTGCCCAAATCTTTTTTTCATCAAGAAGGCATAGCAAGGATACCGGCAGCCATGCGCACATCCCTGCACGAAATTCAGTGTATAATCTCCATACTCCACACCGGTTTTGTAGAGCATAGATTTTCTTTGTATGTAGCCTTCCACTTGCGGCATAATCAATAACTCCTATCTGAAAATGTTATTGTTGATCTGTGAATCACAGCACCATAGTACTGTTTCAACGCAGCATATGTTTTATTACTGTAATCACGTACAGGAAAAACCGGATGCTCAAACAAATAGGCTTTTACCTCATCCTTAGGTACATCCTGCCTTCCCTTAAACTTCTTTTGTAGATATGCTGCTATGTCTCGAACTGTATAGCATGTATCATCTACTGTTCGTCCTGAGACAATTTCTCCCGTAAGCGTATCGAATGTCAGCTGATCATATTCCCCGCTATTATTGACATGCTTGCCAGACGACTGGTCATCAAAGACCTTCCAAGCTGTTGATTTGAAAAGATCAAATCCTGTCTGATGCCCAGTACAATGAATCAAGTTATACACAACAGAGTTATTGCTGTTGAAGAACGGAAATGCAGCTACATAATACCGCCCGTTTTTTCTGCCACTAAGGTCCAGTATTATCTGCTCTATCTTCTTCTCAAAAGCTTCTCTGTCACTGCCGAAGGAAATCAGCTCATCAATCGTCGTCTGATAGGTTTCCTCATATTTTTCAATGACTTCTGGCTTCTTTGCCATCTTTGCCGCCCGGATTGTATCGGATACCATATGATTGATGATGATTTCACCCCAGTTTTTAAGAAATGGCATCATAGCATCCCATTCAATATGTGCATCATAAGGATCGTAAACGAGTAGAAAATGCATATCACTAAACATCGTCGAAAACTGGCTTCCAATCTTACGAAGTAATACGTTAGCATCCATCGACTCTGTGTAGATAGTGAGATTGCTGGCCTTCTTTGGTAGCCTAGTTTCCAGCAAATCAATCTTTCTTTCGTCCAGATCATTAAAATATATGTAGGCTTGCTTATCTGTGTATCTGGTCATAGCTTCCGCAATGATCTCAGATACCAGAAGCGGCGTACCTTTTATCTCATTCCCTTCATCATCCTTATATACGCCACTATTTGACATGCAGTCGATATAGACTATTCCGCGACATTTCTTGTTCAGCATAAGAATGTTGATCCATGCTTTCACATACTCCGAGATCAATTCAAATTTCTTAATGCTGTGTGGCGGAGCAACGCTAATCACATCATTCTTCTTTGAGCTCGACATTCTTATCACCTTCTTCCGGAATCAGATCCATGATGTCGCCGATGTTGCATTCAAGCGCTTTGCACACTTTCATAAGGACTTCCATACTCACGTTTTCGCCCTTGGACAATTTTGTGACAGAAGTCCAGCTGATTCCGGCCTGTGCCTGAAGGTCTTTCTTCTTCATATCTTTGTCTATAAGCAGTTTCCAAAGCTTCTTGTAACTTACTTCCATAGCAATCCTCTCGGTTCCATTCTCAGAACTCATATATCATCAGGTAACTGTGCACACTAACACAGTTTCGATTATACCACCAGCCCAACGAAATCACAAGCGAAAAACTCCATATACGCAGGAATACCCACCGCTTTTAATTGAATTCTCTCCGTTTTCATGCTATAATGCATCATGTATTATTGTGTCCAGAGGACATTCCTTCGAAAAGAGGTACTTATCCATGAGCAAGGCTCAGAATGAGATTGAAGAATTCATATACAAAATCTGTTACCGTCCCATCTGGGAATCGGTAAATAATTATATAGCACTACATCCAACAGCACTGAATCTCAGCATGGCACGCATTAAATACCCTGATACTGCTCTGCTGCTTGATATGCTTCTTGAATATGCCACTCATATCCGTATCGATGAAGATTCTCTGTTCTTCGATGCCATACTAAGCTGTACCATAGAACTTCAGCAATTTGATGAATACCGCGGAGAAATGTCCGGAGAAACATCACAGTGGTTGATTGCGTCCTGCGAAGCTGTCATCACAGATGAGCTGGATTTTCTGAAGGTTTCATCCGTAAAGCCCTGGAGCAGGGATTCAAAGCCATTCGGGAATGGCATTGCAGCTTCCAAGAGCATAGTTCCTATTATTGCTCGTAAGGATCTTGATAAAGAAGCTACGGTTTTTCTGGAAAAGTATTATCCGGAAGCCTTGGCTGAGCCGATGCGCGTTCCAATTGAAGATATCGCTAAAGAGAAACTTCATCTGAATGTTGTACAGGGATATCGGATCACCGACGACTTCAGCATATTCGGCCAGATCTGCTTTTCTCCAGGTAAAGTAAAAATATATGATCTCTTCAAAACTTCAGAGAAAGAAGAAGAAGTGCCTAGAGGCACAATACTGATTGACGCCTATACCTACTGGCAGCGTAACAGCGGCTGTGTAAACAACACCATTGCACACGAAGTCTATCATTGGCATCGTCACAGACTATATGCAGCGATAAAATCCATTCTACGGAATGAAAGATTCATTGCCTGTCGTTGCCCTGCTGACATGGTATATCCCAATGAAAGCGAAGAATGGACTGATGAACAGCGTATGGAATGGCAAGCCAACAACTTGGCTCCCCGCATCCTTATGCCAATCGAAACCTTTAAGATTAAAGTTGATGAGCTGTATCAGCAATACAGCTATGAGGATACGCCGCTGAAGTTGGAAGTGCTCACCTGCATTGCCGATGATCTCGCAAGATTCTATGGTGTATCAAGGCAGTCTGCCCTCATTCGCATGACAGAGACAGGTTATCCTGAAGCAAAGTCTGTACTGCAAGCCATAAACGAAAAAGAATGGCATTCCTACGTCAGCCTCGAAGACGTTTTCTATGAGTACAGCACTAATGGTGATTTCCGCAAGCTCATTGACTCCGGCAGATTCAAATATGTTGATGGATATGTTGTCATCAACGACGAAAAGTATATCACCGCTGATGAAACCGGAAAGGCAACTCTTGCCGAATATGCCTGGGACAATCTCGATGAATGCACCTTGTCCTTTGGCTGGCAGCGGATACGTCGTGCATCCGCAAAAGAAGTTCTTCCTGAGATCATATTCCATCGCGAAAATGATGAACAGGACATATCCAAATATGATGCTGATCATAATACTGCAGTCTTACAGTTGTCGGAGGATCTTCAGCGCAAAAATAAGAACTTTGAGGAAAACGAGAAAATACATTTGCTCTCTACTGCAAACAAGAACTGTTGGGAATATATCTTTGAAGTCATCAACATCAAAGGTATCAGCAAAGCTCACTTCTGCACTCTGACTGAGCTCGGAGAAGAGAACTACAGAAAGGCAGAAAAGGGCCTAAAGAACGATCCGACAGTCAGAACAATCGTCGCCATAGGTGTAGGCCTATCCCTCGATATAGAAACTGTCGACAAGATGCTCTATCTTGCCGGCAGAAGCTTCAAGGATACTCCAGAAGATAGGGCCTTACGTTTCTGCATTACCGGTCTCTCCGGGCATCCTATATCAGACTGCAATGATTTCCTTGCTGCCAGAGGATACGAAACTCTTGGCACAAAACAACGTCTATAGAACTTTCAGCCGCTATTCCATCACTGGGATACGCGGCTTTTTCTTTTTCAAAAATATTTCCGACTCGGTGAGTCGCGATTCGCCCACAATATCCCTCATTCAGTACTGAATTCTATATAAGCAGATCCGCTGAAACCCGCAAAAATGCGGTTTTTTTTGTTGTGCTTAATCCGACTCGGTGAGTTTTTCCAAATAAAAAGAAAGCGATTATGATGGGCTTAGTTCCAGTGAGATTGCTTCTTTAGCGCTGAAGATGGTTCTACCGTCTCACTGAAGCCACCATGAAAATCACGTCAGCCCATGTAGAACAGGCTGGCCGAGCAAACTAGGAGGAATCCGAAATGACTGGCCACCTGATAGGGACAATTGCATATCGTCATGCGGTTTCCTCCGCGTCAAACAGGAGGAAATCTCATGACGAACAAAGACAAAGATCAAGTATTAATTCCGATGGTCACCACCATCGAAGCTGCACTGGATTACGGATTTTCCATGAAGGATATCCGTCTGTGGAAGATTGGTAACCGCATGTGTACCGTCATCCTCGTTTCCGGAACCAAAGAGCAGTACGATTCGTATCTCAGCTCTTTCTCCAATGAATTCAAGGCTGAAGATCGCGATAAGCGCTGCCAGATTAGTGACGGCAAAGGACATGCTATCCGCTGCCCTGAAAGCAACAAGTGTAAGGACTGCCCTTTCTATCACTCTCTTGACAAGAAAGGCTACGGAACTCTGACCTTTAGCGATCTGACCTGGACAAATGAAGACGGCGTCGAAGAAGCTTATGAGCCGGTTGCACCCGAAGGTTATGGCAGTGCCGAACGTTACCTAGAACTCCTTCAGGAGCTCATGGGCTATATCGGAGCAATCCGTCCGGAATATGCACCAGTAGTCAAGCTTCTCTCAGACGGTCTCTCACGCCGCGAAATCGCCAAGGAGCTCGGAGTGCCGAAGTCCACAGTGATTGACTGGGTAAAGAAGATTCAGGAGATTACACTCAAATTTATGGAGGATATCATCTAAACTCATCCTCTGACAAAAAGACAGGGAGCACATTACCAGCATCATTGGTAGTGTGCTCCCCTTTTTTACTTGTGACCTCTTACAGTGATCTGATAGACATCATGATCCTTGATAGACTTGATCGCCTGTCTCAGTGTCCGTGCTCGCCCATGTTGATGGTACGGATGCTGATAACGATGTTTGTGAAAGATGATGCACGATCCGTCACTCGGATATCCTGTGCTGTGTAAATACCAATAATGGCCGGTGTATTTTGACTGGATTGTAAGATCATACGGATCCAAGACAATCATTCTGAAATATTTATCGTCGATTGCCTGAAGCTCTTCAGTGGTAAACATCTTCACCACCTCGCTCCCTGCTCTGCCACCATCTGAGCTCGAATTTTGACCCTCTCCGCCTCGTATCTCATCTGTAAGGCTTTCATCTCCCTGTCCATGAACTCAGCCTCTGCAGCCTTCACAGAAGCCCTCTCGGCATCCTGGGCGATTATTATCTTACCATCCTCGCAGGTGACGGAAATATAATCTCCAACGTCAAAACCAGCCTCCTTCAGCCACATGCCCTTCAGCATGATGGTAGGTGTCTCCCGGTACTTGTATCCGCTCTGCCCATAGACCTTAATACTTCTTTTCTTCGACATAATAATTTCCTCCTTCGGTTTACTCTGGTTTTTCGATTTAGTACTCTGTTTACCCGCCATATTCAGATCACTCTCATACGCACCACCGCCTTTCCTGCTCCGGAGAAAAAGAAAAGAGCTACCAATGCTTTTTCGCATCAGTAGCTCTTACTGTTGGTTCCGTATGATATTATGATGGTTATTTCTTGTCCTGCTCTTTCTGGGCATCCTTGATCCGATAGTAGTCTTCCATCTTCAGATTCAGGTGCACATATGAGTCAGGTTTTCGGTTGCTCAAGAGGCACACAGTCTCCACCCAGACGGTCTCGCAGAACTGGTCCACGCAGCACGCCTTCTCCAGGCGGTATCCCGCCGCGAGGAAGCTCTCCAGATCCCGGGCAAGGCTGGTCGCCTTGCAGGAGACATACACAATACGGTCCACCCCGTAGGAGAGGATCTTCGGCAGGGCTTTGGGATGAATGCCCTCCCGCGGCGGATCCAGAACGATCACATCCGGGTTCATGGCCAGCGCCCGCACAATGGCAATGCGCTGCTTCTGCCCGCCGGAGAGCATATTGGGGTAGGCGTCGGCCTTGTCGGCCAGGCCGATGCGCTCGAGCAGTTCCATGGCCTTGGCGTCGGCTTCGGCCTGGGTCATGCGCTTGAGGTGCACCGGGGCCAGCGTAATGTTGCGCTTGACCGTCAGGTGCGGGAACAGGTTGAAGTGCTGGAACACCATGCCCATGCGGGCCCGCAGCTTGTTGATGTCGTTTTTCGGGTCGGTGATGTCCACGCCCTCAAAGGTGATGGTGCCGCTGGTGGGGAGCTCCAGCAGGTTCAAGCTCCGCAGAAAGGTGGATTTTCCGGAGCCGGAGGGACCGATGATGACCAGCTTCTCCCCCACGTCGATGTGGGTGGTGATGCCCTTGAGGACCTGGTGGTCTCCGAAGGACTTCTTCAAATCCTTAACGTCGATCACTTTGACGCAGCCTCCTTTCCAGTTTACCCTGGAGCCAGGTGAGCACCACCACAATACACAGATACATCACGGCAACGCCGATGTAGGGGGGCATGTAGTCGAAGGTACGGCCTCCGATGGTGCTGGCATAGTACACCAGCTCCATGCCTCCGATGGCCTGGACCAGGGAGGTGTCCTTGAACAAGGTAATCAGCTCGTTGCCCAGAGAGGGCAGAATGTTCTTAAATGCCTGGGGAACCACGATAAAACGCATGGTATCCAGATAGCCCAGGCCCAGAGAGCGGCCGGCCTCCATCTGGCCGGGGTCCACCGCCATCAGGCCGCCGCGGATGATCTCTGCCACATAGGCCCCGGAATTGATGCCCAGGGCCAGGGCCCCCACGCCGGTGACGGCTGTGGTGAGGAAAAGTTCCAGGTAGATGTTCATGCAAAGACTCCCATTTGATCAAATTCCCCATTATCCTATACTGCTCCGGCTAAAAAGTCAATAAAAACCCCGTTCCGGGCAAGAAAATCGGCATTCGTCCTCTTGCGCGGCGCGGTGCTGTCCAGTATAATGTAGAGGCAAACAAGCCCCCAGGGGTAAAATACCACCGGGCCCTCGCGGCCTGACTTTCCCGTAAGAAAGGACGAACGCCAATGACTGATATGCACCTGTCCGACGCCATCCGCTATGTGGGGGCGGACGACACCGACATCGACCTGTTTGAGAGCCAGTACCCGGTGCCCAACGGGGTCTCCTACAACTCCTATGTGATCCTGGACGAGAAGGTGGCCGTGATGGACACCGTGGACAAGCGGAGGACCGGGGAGTGGCTGGAGAAGCTGGAGGCCGCCCTGGCCGGGCGGAAGCCCGACTACCTGGTGATCCAGCACCTGGAGCCGGACCACGCCGGGAGCATCGG
>OEQP01000060.1_pt1 | contig 15950 bp, 24 predicted proteins | sample 1539791 | NCBI WGS metagenome assembly OEQP01 (sample SAMEA3891866, study PRJEB23780) | metagenome | biome: terrestrial biome; feature: animal house; material: Caecal content | place: Italy | collected 2015-05-05
GCCATGGTGGTAAGCCCCAGGGAGGATTCCGGGGACCAGTCCCGGGGCCGCAGCAGCAGGCTGAGATAAACGCCGGAGCCCTGGGGGGAGTAGAAGGAGCGTCCGTACCGGCCCTTTCCTGCCTCCTGACAGCCGGCAACCACCGCCGTGCCCTCCGGGGCCTTTTCCTGGGCCAGCGCCTTCACCGCCTGATTGGTGGAGCTTACCTTGTCCTGCACCTGCACCTGAAGGGCATCGTGGCGCAGATACTTCTGCACCCCCTGGCAGGAGAGAATGTCCGAATCCCGGGACAGGCAGTAGCCCTTGTTGGGAACAGCGTCAATGGGATAGCCCTCCTGCTGCAAGGCTTTCACAGCCTTCCAAACCCCCGCCCGGGAGACATTCAGGGCCTTTCCAATCTCCTCCCCGGAAAGATACTGCCCCTTGCTGCTTTCAAACAGCGCCAGAATTTTCTCACGAAGGGTCATGGCGAACTCCTTTATGAAGCTTCAAAGCGGCAGAAAGCCGGCTGCACAACGCCAGAGCCAGGGCCACCTTGATAAGATCCGGGATGATGTAGGGAATGACGCATTTCAGAAGCACCGCCCACAGGCCGATGGCTCCGGTGTTCCGGGTGTAGACCAGGAGGAACCAGCCGGTACCCAGAGCATAGCAGGCAAAAAGTCCGGCAACCATAGCCACAGCCAGGGCCCAGGGCTTCCGGCCGATGAGCTTCTCCAGGCCCCACATCACAAGGGCCGAGGCCAAAAAGCCAAAAATGTAGCCGCCGGTGACCCCCACCAGCGCCCCCAGTCCGCCCTTCATCCCGGCAAACACCGGCAGCCCCACGGCGCCCATGAGCAGGTACAAAAACACAGCGGCAGAGCCCAGCTGTCCTCCCAGCACCCCCACGGCGATGAACACACCGAAGGTCTGCATGGTGAAGGGCACCGGCCCGGGAATCATAATCTGGGCGCAGATTGCCATGACAACGGCAAAAAGAGCCACATAGGTAAGCTTGCGGATTTTCAGGGAATTTTCCATAGGGATGCTCCTTTTCCTTTTTCTGTAAGAAGTATAGCATATATCTGACGAATTGTAAACCATAGATTTGAAAGTGGTTTACAATCCGCAAGAAGAATTGTTTTTGGAATGCTTGACAAACCGGGTGGTATATGGTAGAATACTCAGGCATGAAAATATAGACTTTTTATTCGGAGTGATACCCAAGAGGCCGAAGGGGCTCCCCTGCTAAGGGAGTAGGCGGTCAAAAGCCGCGCGAGGGTTCAAATCCCTCTCACTCCGCCATCGAGAAACAGGGCAGATAATTTTATCTGCTCTGTTTTTTGCTGTTTTTCGGAATTTTTCGGAGAATCCAAAACTTTACGGGAAATTGTTTTTCGGCTGTTCTGCCTGTTTTATGGCGGCCCAGTTATGAAAATGGCGATAAAATGGCGATGAAATTGGCGATGAAATAGTTTTACCCCCCTCCCGGGCGCTGTGGCCGGGAGGGGGGTTGGTTATGCTGTGGGTTTTTCCGTCTGGGTTTTTTCGTGCTGGGTGCCAAAATAGAAGGACACTACCATGGAGATGATGACCATGGCATTGTCCGGGCCGATGTCGCCACGGAGGGCCAGGGCCGCAAACACGGCGATTACCACCATGGTCACGATGGTTTTCACCTTGATGAGGCTGGCCAGGTTCTTTTTGATGGTTTCCATAGGTACCTCCTTAATTCGGTTTGTGGAAGGCTTCCAGGTCATCAATGCGATGGTTGATAACCTTGATCTGCTCCTCCACCACCGGCATGCGCTTGGCGAAGTTGTTATGTTCCCGCACTTCCCGGGTCAGCTCCTGGATTTTGGTATCCGTAACCGCCTGGGATACCCGGATGGCGTTTTCGTTTTTCCGGGCGGTGACCAGGCTGGTGACGATCACGCCAACCAGGGACAAACCGCCGGTAATCAACGCCACCACAATGGCTTCATTCATGGTTCTCACCTCCGGTCAACACTCGACGATTTCGATGGTCAGGTTTTTGAACAGACCGCTTCGTTTGCTCTGATAGGCAACACTTAACGGCTGTGCATAGGCATTCACCGTTTCCATCTTGTCTTCTTCGTTCAAAAACGAAAACCGGAAGGTGGCTTTGCCTTTCATAAGATTCTTCAAATAGACGAACTCTTCTTTCGTAAGAAATGCGTACGAAAACTTCCAGCTTCTTCTGTTGTACCGATCTATTGACCTGTGATAAACTCCGGATTGGTCGAAGCCGCTGGCTGGGCTTTCGGAATCCTCATATGTGATTTGCACATCCACATCGGAGCTGAGCATTTTAGAGCCGTCTATCAGATGAAATTCATCATACGGTCGTTTAATCACCAGGGATAACCTCCTGTCCGTTTCTCGTAGCGGTCTGCTTCTCTTTTCACGGCATCAAACAGCTGTTTGTCCGATATGCGAATATTCAGTACCGCAGACAAGATGGCTTTCAGCAGGGACACCATGTTATCCAATATAGCGGCATTGCTGTCATCAATGCCCTCCAGGATACTGAAAATGCGCTCGCCAGCATTTGCGACAGTATCGGAAATACCTGCCTTATACACAGATACGGGCGGAACGGCGGCACGGGTCAGAGCGCTGGTAACCTGCATATCCGCCTGCATGGAATCGGTCGTGAGGGTGGATACATCATGCAGTGCTTTGGTAAGCGGCTGGGTATTGGCCTCAATACCAACAGCAATGCCGGGAGGAATCCATTTTCCCACTTCGTCACGCATGACCTTGGACGGAGATGCAATGCCAAAGAAGCTTTTAATGGCATTCAGAGCGGAACTGGCGATATTTTTGGCAGCGTCCCAAAGGGCACTCGCCATTGCGCCGATGCCATTGATCAGGCCGTTGATGATATCCTTGCCCACCTGGATCCAGTTGATATTTTTGATTGCGTTCCAGATTTTCTTCGCCACATCTCCGGCGGCGGTTATGATGTTCGGCATGGCGTTGCCGATGCCTTTGATCAGGCTGACAATCAAGTCAAAGCCTGCCGCCAGGATTTTGGGCAAATTCTGAACCAGTCCGGACAGCAATTTTGCCACTGCGTCACCGGCGGAGAGTAATATCTGGGGGAATGTCTGCCGGATGCCATCTATCAGATTCAGCAGGATTTTTTTGCCTGTTTGGAGGATATCAGGCAAATTGGATACCAGCATATTGATGAAGGACACACACAGGTTCAGGGCAGAATCCACCAGGCCGGGCAGGGCACCAAAAATACCGTCCACAATTTGGTTTACCATGGTGCCGCCATTTTCCAGCAAATCGGGAAGTTTGCTCCCGATGGCATCAATCACGGACTGGACAATGTTTCCATCTGTTCCAAGGATTTCCGCCGCAGCCTGGTCAAGGCTTCCCCGCAGGCTGTTGATGGTATCGCTTCCCAGCTGGATCCAGTCGGTGGACAGGATGGCGGTGCCCAGAGAAGTCACAATATTCAAAGCCGCTTCCGCCAGGTAAGGCAATGCGGAAATGATGGCGCCGCCTATTCCGGTAACCAGGTCAATGCCCATTTGCAGGATGGAGTCGGCGTTGTCCGCCATAAGATTCATGCCTTGGATTGCCATGCCAAACAAGCTGCTCAGGGTTGCAGGCAGGGCAGAAAAAATATTTCCCACCATGGGAACCAGGTTGTTCTGGAAGAAGATGAAAAAAGTCTCACCCAAAGCGGCCAGGGACGGCCCGATGTCCCGGCCTGTGGCAAGATTGGCCAGCAAATCGCTGAAAGCCGCCTTCATGGATGCCATGGAGCCGGAAAATGTTTTTTTCGCCTCATCCGCAGTTGCGCCAGTTATGCCAAGTTCTCCCTGGATAACATGGATTGCCTGGTACACATCATTCAGGTTGTTGATGTCATACTCTACTTTGGAGATCTTCTGGGCATCGGCAAGCAGCCGTTCCATTTCTGTTTTGGTGCCGCCGTATCCCAGCTTCAGATTGTCCAGCATGGTGTAGTTCTGCTTTGCAAAACCCTGGTAGGCATCGGTAATCCGCTCCATGTCGGTGCCCATTTTGTTGGCATTGTCGGCCATATCCTTCAGGGCCATGTCCGCTGCCGCCGCCGCTGCTTCCGTGTCCCCTCCCAGGCTTTGCAGGAGGGAGGCGGAGAAGCTGGTGACCTGCTCCATATAGTCGTTGGCAGACATTCCGGCGGTTTTATAGGCCTTTTCCGCATTGGCAATCACTGTTGCGGCACTGTCCTTAAACAGCGTCTCGATGCCGCCCAGGCTTTGCTGGAGGGCAGCTCCGGCTTGCAGCGAATCAGAAAGAATCTTTCCAATTCCGGCAGCGGCAATCAGGCCCTTGATCTTCCCCACCAGATTGGAGCCGAAGATACCGCCGGCGGACTGACCGGCAGAAGGCATTTCGCTGTCGAAGACATTGGAGAGATTCCCTTTGATGCCTTCCGCAGACGGGATTACCTGCACATATGCTTTTGCGATACTACCTGCCATGCGCCACCCCCGTTATCTGTGTCCATGCGGCTTCAAAGTCCTGGTCGGATTCAAATGCTTCTACCGCTTTATCCTCTTGTTCGGTTCCGAGAATCACGGAAAGAATAGATGGGGGACGGTTTGTCCCATTTTTGCCATCTTCCGATTTCATCCACAGCAGCATGGACAACCGGTCCACCATTGCTGCCAGAAGAAGATCCGTCTTCGATGCTTTTGCGCCCATAAGGCGCATTTTAATCCGGGAATCCTCCCTCAAACCGACAGCGAGCGTTGCCAGCCTGGATGCCGGCAACGCTCTGTAATCGTATATCCCGTATGTTTCCGCAAGGTCACAAATCAGTGCATCCTTGTCTTCGGAAAGCATGCCGGCGAGGGCAATCAGTTTTTTAAGTTACCGGATCCACGGAAGATTTCGGCAATGGCTTCGCTCACCGCAGAGATGGGCACATTCCCGTTTTCCGGGTTGCGGAGATGCGCATAGAGGGCCTTTTTCTGCTCATCTCCCAGAAGCAGCTTGAGCACCTGGGACATGGCCATGGGATTTTTCTCCACATCCGCAATGGCATCCAGCAGCTCCATATTGTCCAGGACATGATCCTCGATTGCATAGGAAAATCCGGATTTCAGCTTACCAGTAATCACTTCTTTTCCCCCTTCCTCAGTCGGCAGCAGCGGCAGGATCCACGATATATTCGTGGTGATATACCCCGGAATCATCGGGTTCTGCGGAAATGGTGATGCCATAGCCCACCGTCTGATTGCCCTTATATACAATCTCATCGATGGCGGTAATGGTTCCGGTGGGGATTACCAGCCGCTTTGCCACCCCGCCCTTCATGATCATATCAATGACCCAGGCGCTGGGGCCAAGCTCCTCGGCGGTGACATTGACGGAAATGCCGGTGCTGATGTCCCCGGTAACACTGCCGTCACCGTATACGGTTTTCAGCACCTCCGGGTTAAGGGCTTCGATCATCACGAGCTTGAAGGTGTCCGGCTTTTCGGTCTGATAATGCAAGACCTCATCCCCGCCCCAGGCCCGGGCACTTTCAAAAGAGGGGCTGTTGTTATTGGAAACACCGTCCTCAGAGATGTATCCCAGGCTCTTGAACGCCTCATTCAATTCGGTCACGGCATCGGTAGGGAGCGCAGTGCCCACCGGCGCCCGGAATGCAGCGCCGCCCTTTTTGGGCTTGCTGGCCGTGACCAGTTTGGAACTGACCTTTACAACTGCCATATATTGGCTCCTTTCAGTAATGATTTATCTCGTATACTGCCTGATAGCGGTATCGCTTGTTGTCCGTATCGATTACCGGATAATCTGCTGACAGCTGAACCATTCCAACCTCATCCAGCGTATCCAGGCTGTCCAACACGGATTTTACTTTTTCATTGAGGCTGGCTGCCTCAAACAAAGACTCTGCATAGGAATCTGCAATCAGGTTCCCGTTCTCCAGAAAGCGCTCACGGCCTGCCCCGGACCTTTTCAGAACCACAAACCTGGTGGGCGGGGCGGCGGGAATCTCCAGAAATACGGGAACCTGGAGGGCGGCAGCCGCATAATCACGCAGAACTGTCTCGATCATCTTGTGCCTCCATAACGCCCTTTGCGTTTACTCTGGTACGGCCGACATGCACATCGGATACATATTTTACGCCGGTTGCCTGGGTAAGCCTCCGGGCTTGTGCTTCGCAGATATCCCCTATCTCAGGAGATTTCAGAAGCTCCCGGATTCCGGCACTATCCAGCTCAATCCGTACATTATCCATAGCGCTCCACCCGCACCTTTCTGTTCCAATCCAGGGGAAGCTGGGCCTCGATGTATTCCCTGGGGGGTGTATAGACCCGCCAGCTTTGCCCAAAAAAGTCAACCCGGCAGTCATCCCACCGGTGGGTGTCCCCTTTGGGAAGGCAAAGCTCATAGGCCGCCCGCTTTCCATACAGCTGCAGATCCTGGACAACGGCCTCCGCCGCCACCGGAGTAACCAGCACATTTTCCACTTCCACCGGGGTCTCCCTGAAAACAGGTGCAGAGAATGCATCGGTTCCGGTCTGGGTTCGTTCGTACAAAGTTACGGAGATTCCCCTAATCATTCCCGCCATACAGCTCCATCACCCCAAATCTCTGCCGCCGCAGACCAAGACGGTCCAGCTCACTTCGTTTGATAAACAAGCCGCCGCCGGGTACCAGCAAAGTGCCGGAGGCGGAATAGCCTCCGGCTGCCTGGCTCATCTGGGTCATAGGCTCCTGGTTTGTGGAAGTCATCAGCGTCCTGGCAACCACATCCACCGTGACGCTTTTGGCCACTTCGGCCAGGTCGGGATCCTTCTCAACCATGGCATCCAGATCCCGGCCACGCTTGCGGGCTTCTGCGCGCAGGGAGGCGCATACCACCGGAAGCAAGGCGTTTGCCCGCTCCGTCTCCTGGGGGGTCATGGGCCGCCATAAGGATGTGATGTCATCTATGGTTGCGTAGTTCATGTCTTTTTCCTTTTGGCGGAGCCGGTGGCTTTTGCGCTGGGTTCGGATGCCTTCTCCTTTTCTGCGTCAGCCTCCGGGTGTTCCTCCGGCTCCGGAACAGGGAGCCAGGTCTTGGACCGGATTTCAAAGGGAGTAAAAAGAATGTTGCCGGTCTTTGTGTGCTTGTATTTCATTCCGTCACCCCCGTATTATCAGCCCGCCGCTTTGGTGATTACGGCGAAGGCCTCCGGGTCCAGGATGCCCCAGCCAATGTATGCCTCCATCCGCAGCAGCACCTGATTGTGGCCCTTCAGGTCTCCGGCGGAGGCGTCGTTGTCGGGATTGCCGTACTCGATAATCTCCACAGGCATCTCAGTGGCGTAACCCCAGCGGAAGCGGTTGGCAAAGTCGCCCACATATGCCATGCTGGTGGCTTCCACGGAGGTGGGCATCTTGGATACGGTGCTGTTGATGTCCAGGGAGATGCCGGCGAAATTTGCAGGGCATCCGCCGAAACGGAACTCGGGATACTGGACTACGCCGTTGGCCTTGACCTTTGCCATGTCGGATGCCATCGTGGGAGACATGGCGATTCCGTTGAAATCCTTATCGGCGCCGGTGATCATGGCGATGGCGGCATCCAGGTTGTCATCGGGCGTACCGGCGACATAGGACACGCTGTTGCTGATCTTGTCGTCAAAGTTGTTTTCGCCCACCACTGCGGAGTCCGCATTGGTCCGGGGGTTAACTCCGTGGAAGGCTGCCAGATCCAGAGCACGGGCAAAGGCACGGCCTGCACCTTCGCCGAACTCCTCCAGAACCCGCAGCTGATACGCTTCGTCGGCACGCATGAACTCGTCGGATACCCGGGCGGAATACTCAAACTTGACGGGCGTGATGTTCACGCTGCCCAGGGTGGCACCGCCGGCGCTCTTGGCACCGTTCTCCGCTACGATATCCGCCTCCTTGTCCAGGCTGAAGGTGAAGATTCGCTCGCCGGTAAAGGGAATGGGCTTGCGGGTGGAGAGCTTCGCCAGGGCACTGTGCCCGGATACCATGTTGATCATGCCCTGAACAAGCTCAGGGGGAAAGTTGGTTCCCATAGAAATTCCTGTCATAATTTTTTACCTCATTTCTTAGTCTTTCATCAGCTGGCTCAGAAGGGCTCTGGTAGCCGCCTTCTTGCCATCTGCCGGTGTGGGTTCTGTGTCCCGCAAAGGCGGGGCACTGTGTGTCTGACCGCCCAGCAGCTTTGCAAGGGCTTCCGCATCTTTGCGGATGGACTCCTCGCTTTCGCCGGACAGCCGGCTGGCCAGCTCATAGGGCAGGCCGGACTCATGGGCGATTCTCGTTTTTACCGAGGCGGTCTCGTAGCCCTTGATTTTGGCCTGCATTTCTGCCAGGTTCTGATCGTACCCGGCGTACTTTTTGGCGGTGTCTTCCGCCTCCCTGGTCATCTGACCAATCTGCGCCTCATAGTCGGCAACCTTCCGCTTCAGGTCGTCATAGTCGCCATACTTTTTGGCAATGCTCTCTCGCTCCCTTTTGAGCCGCTCACCAATGGCGGCGTCAAAAGCCTCTTGTGTCGTGATAGGTACAAATTCTGCCATTTTTTAACCCTTCCTTCCCACAATTTGCCCGGTGGTATCGGGAAATATTTACAAAAAGAACGGGATATCGTCCTTTTAGTAACTGATTTTCTGGCGCCGTCTGGTTTTTTCTTCCGCACACAGCCAGAAGGCCAGTATGGCGCTGTCCAAAAGCTCAATATGCACACCCTCCATGAGGGCTTTGTATCCAAATCCGCCGCCGGAGCCGATGGCCCGCTTTTCACAGTTGGATGCCGCCTGTGCCAGACTGGGCTGCCCCATGTGGCAGATGGTTTTTCCGAATATACCCTGCTCAAAGGCGGAATTGGCCGCAATGACCTGGTTGACCGTGGGCAGGACAGGAGCCTTTAAGTGTGCGCTTTTCATGGCATCCGCCAGCAGCTGCTGTCCGCTGGCACCGTCCACGGCCACACCGGCCAGGTCGGCCCTGGATAAAAAATCCACAATCCACCCACAGCCGTTTCGTGCCGGCTGGCAGTCGATGCTCTCAAGGAAAATCTTTCCGGCTGCGGTCTTTACCCCTATGGAGAGCGCCACACCGCTTCCGTCTTTTGCAAACTTGATTCCCGCATACAGCTTCCCTCGCAGGCCCGGCAGCTTCTCGCACTTGAGCCCGTCCCATTCGGCCTGGCTGATGGCGCTTTTCAGGCTGTACCGAAGCCAGAGGCCAAGACGCTGGATATTAAAATCCACCGCATCGGACCCGATTTCGTCGGCAATTTTCCGTTCTGTAAGCACGGTGCCAAGACTGGGGTTCGTTTCATACCAGGCCTCTACATCATGGGGGTCTGTCTGGTTTTCCACGCTCCACTCGGCCCAGAAGGTGTTTTGTGCCGTTCCCTGCAATGCGTTGTTCCGCAGCTTCAGGAACACGGTGCCGGAGCTGACCGGCGTAGGGGGTGTGCCGCAGAAGATGGTCTGGGGGTTTTGGCTGTCGGACACAACATACTTGAGGGCGCTCTCCTGGTCGTCGGTGTATTCCTGGGCCTCGTCAATCACCAGGAGGTCAAAGCCTTCGCCCAGGCCGCCCTTTGCTGACCGGGTTCGGAAGCTGATGGAGCCGCCGCCATCATCCAGCAGCGTGATGCACTCCATGCCCATCTGCTTGGTGTAGGTGTAGCTCTTTTCATAGGTTTGCCCTGCCTTTGGGCGCATGACTTCTGTGTAGCCTGCCCCGTTGAGGAGGGCGGCCAGTCGGCGGGAAGCTGCTGTGCTGGTGGTAGTCCGGTGAGCGGTGTGCAGGATCCTTTCCCCGTTCTCCAGGCCGTGCAGCTCCCTTATGGCCACCACCTCATTTTTGCCATTTCGGCGGGGAACACTGTATCCGCATTTTGTATGCACCCACAGGCCGTCATCCCCCACCGCCATGATGTCGCATAAAAGAAGAAGCTGCCATTCCTGGGCGGTTCGCCCGGTGGCAGCATACAAGTCGGCGGCTTCCTGACCTTTGGTGCTGGTGTATGGCAGCACCACAGAAGTGGTGGGGGTCTGGCGGCCTATTTTCACTTGCTCCGAAGGTTCTTTTGGGACAGTCCTGCTTGACGGATTCTTTTTCGGTTTGAGGTCGGTTTTTCCGCTGGTCATTCCATTCCCTTCTTTCCGTCAATGTTGGAACAGGCCCCAGGCTGTCACCTCCTGCATGTGGGTTTCTGAGTATACGGAAAATAGAAAAGTGCATAAAAAAACCACGGTGCAAAAGCATCGTGGTTTTAGGGGGTATGTTTATTCAACCGCTTGTCCGGCAGAAAATGCGGCTTTCGCCTCTTCCAGACTCATTTGGTTTGCACCACCCTGTAAATTAGGATTTTCTGACTGGATGGGGTCATTCTCCCAGTTGCAGACACTGCAAATGTCGTACTCTCCAACATATGTTTTGCCACAGCATGGGCACTTAATTTCTGTCGAGCTCATATTGCCAGTAAGCCTCCTTCTTTTCGGGCCTGAAGAATGTACGAATCGTTCCATCTTCGTTTATCACGAGAAAATCATTCGTCGAGAACCGGTACTTGGCAATGCTTCCATCGCTGCGCAGCAGCTGCACAACATCATCCGAAAGCGGTGCATCTGCCAACCCGGTGGCTTGGCGGAGATATTCCGGTATGGAAATCGTACCGTATTCCGATTGGTGCTTGGTGAAATGCCGCTGCAGCATAGCCTCTGTTTGAAACTGTCTGGTTTCCGGCTCCAAGCCCACGGTTTTTCTTTCTTCCATTATAACAGCTTCTGCCGGCTCTGTCCACTGCTTTGTATGCACATTTTGCCGCTTTCCGGTTCCCGGGTCAAATTCCACAACGCACCGGCAGTTGCCGTGGCGTCGGTAGACATCCGGGGGAACATCGGGATAGGTATAGCTTCCGGCAAGACGGCTGCACCATTCACAGCAGCGGTATGATGCTTTTCGGATTACTTTGGGAGCCAAGCCGGATTTCCCCTGAAAATCCACATTGGCCTTCAGGACGGAATCCACCACGCCTCTGGAGTATGTAACCACCGGCTCGGAAAGAATCCAGGCTACATCGTCATAGAACTGCGCTGCGTCCAGCCGATTGAGGATTCCGTCAATTTTATCCTTGTCCACAGGTACGGTTTGGGGTTTCAACCCGATGCCTGCCGCCTCGTTGAGGGCCTTTTGCAGCTGCTGCGTTACATCACAGACCATTGCATGATCTTCCTCCAGTAGCGGACGGATAACACGGTCTGCAATATTCCAGTACATCTTGCCGTCGGGCAAATCCTTTCCGGTCAGGGTGGAAAAGGCATCGGCCAGGGCACGGCCCACAGCCTCGGCATACTCTCCGGCCTCCTCATACCCAGCCTTGCCCGCCTTCAGGAGGTCCGGAAGCTCCGAAGCCCTGGCATCATCTGAAAGATTTTCCAAAAATATCCTGCGGAGCCTTTCCAGAAGCTCCGGGGCGATGTCGTCCATCCTTTGCACCTCAGCTTTCGGAAGAAATGCCGGTCAGCTCCCGGAGATTGGAGGGGCCGAAGTAACCGGGCATAACCTGGTTGACTTTCCCCACAGCATCCCCGATTCCTGCCAGCATGGCCGCATCCGGCTCAAACACCGGGTCCCATGTGGGACGGGTCAGGTAAATCTGCCTCCGCTGGTAAGCAAAATTATCCCGCAGGCAGGCGGCCAGGAATCCGGCATTCAGGAAGCCCGTGCCAAAAGTGCGCTGGGCCTTCCGTGCTGCCAGGCGCAGAGGCTCATGGCTGGCTTTGATTGCCTCGGCACTGGATGGGTTGTCCGTCACGAACCCCAGGTCGTCCAGGGTCAGGCCGGTTTCTCCTGCAAACAGTGCCGCAAAGGTCCGCAGCTGCTCCGTGAAGGGGCTCATGCTCACCTGGGAGAACTGACCCACTTTGGGGGAATCCCCCTCTTCGTCCTTGGTGAATTGGAGCATGGTGGAGATGGTCGCCCGCCATCTGTCCATGGGCTCTGCATCCGGGTCGGTGCCCAGGACATACTTCTGGGGGAAGGAGTAGAACTCGGCGGAGATTTCCGAGCGTTTGAGGGTGCGCAGCGCTCCCTGCATCAGATTCATACACGCCCGGGTAATCCGGCTGTGCCCGAAGGGCCGCACAGCATCCGGGCGGTGCAGTATGGGCACAAGCAGAGGATAGGGAGCCGGATTTTTCGTCCGGTACGGTTTTGCACCTTTGGGGTAGTACCAGGTTTCTCCGGCGGTGAAGTAGGCCTCCAGCGTTGGGCTGTCATGGTCGTCCCTGGCGAGAACGGCGTATCCCTCCACCAGCATATTGGTAATGGGGTCGATAATCCCGGTGGCGTTGCCTCCGTCGATTACCTGAAGCCTGGGAAATCCGGTGTCATCCGGCGATATGTAGATAAAGCAGCAGGCCGCAATGAGCGCCGAGAGGATGGCTGAGTCAAAAAGAATATCGGCATTGTTTTGGCGATAGATTTCGTTCAAATCAAAGTTGTCGTTGGCAAACTCCCGGAATACCAGCCGGTCCGCCAGCTGATCCACCGCCTTCCCGCACCAGCCCAGCACCTCATTGAAACACTTGAATTCTTTCGGGATGATGATGTTGAAATCCCTGTTGGCATTCTTCATCTCATAGTAACGGTACCGGACAGCAACTCGTATCCGCTTGTTGTTAAGCTTGCGCCGCAGGTATCCCATACCTCGGTATTTTTCCATGAATCGAGCCTCCTTCTTCGGCTGCCTTTGCCGAATGTATAAACATGAGAGCGAGAAATATTCCCAGTACGGCGGGGGAAGGTCGCAAGGGATGCCTGGGGGGGAGGATACCCCCCGGTATGACGCCGGAAATCCGTCATCGTCCACGGTATGCTGTCCAATCGCAGCTTTGGGGAAGCACCCGTGCAGACAGGATGTTTTGCTCCGGCTCCTGACTTCGCCTTGAAATAAGTTTGTCTGACTTTTGACGGTTACAGCACCAGTGTGCCAGCTGCAGGTTGCTCATGTCGCTGGGATGTCCGCCTTTTGCAATGGGGATGATGTGGTCAATACAGGCAGATAGTGGATGTGGGTATTTCAAAGAGAAGTCCACAGGCTTTCCGCAGATTCCACACACGGTTTGCGTCGCATAGATTTTCTTTTTGTTCCGGTCAAAGGCAAGCCGGTGGGTACCGTCCTTATCCGGCCTGTTTCGTTTTGCTGGCACCCACTATCCCCCCTTACAAAAAAGGAGCCGTGTTTCCACGGCCCCCCTCGGGTATTCGTATTTCAGTATACCTATGATACCACAGCTTTTTGCAAAAGTCTTCCCGTTTTTTTCCCAATTTAGGTCTGCTCCGTGCCGTACAGGGCCAGGGCAAACTTGTGGAGGGCTTTGTCCCGCTTCCGGTAGACACTGGACTGCTCCACCCCCAGTTCCATGCACAGCCGCTCCACGCTTCCCCGCTCCGGGTACAGGTAAAACCGGTGGAGCACCAGCCTTTCCTCCGGGGTAAGGGTATCCAGGCCCCGCTGGGTAATCTCCACCCAGTATCGTGCCTGCTCCAGGGCCCATTGCAGCTCCTGCCGGTGGGCAAGGTTGTTAAGCAGCGCATCTTCCCGGGCACTGCCACCGCCTTTGACCGGTGTGCTGTCGGTTCTGGCTCCCCGGATGGATTGGGCATCTGCCTCCAGCCGCTTCATTTCCATGGGGATGTTCTGAAGGCTCATGCGCATGGCATCGTATTTTCTCAGCTTCTCAATGGCTTCTCCCTTCCAGTTCATTTTGCTGCCTCCTTTTCCTTCTCCCAGGTTTGTTTGCTCCGGCAGGGGGTGCTGCACAAATCCCTGGGGCACAGGCAGCCCTTGCAGGGGTCGGTGGCCAGATACTCCCGCACCCGCTCCGGAGGCGCATAGGTTCTGCCGCCTACCGACACACCGGAGGGCTTCCGGTCGTCTTTGTCCATTGCTTTGCGGGGATAGGCGTGGATCAGCGCCCACCGGGCAAGAAACCATTTCTGCCAGAGCTTGCATTGCTTGTTCTCGCAGTCCAGGGGATTTGCCACCCGGGTGCAGCTGAGGCAGGGGCTTTTGCTTCTTCCGTTCATGGTGTATCCTCCTTTGGTGGCGATCCCATCCTATACCGCCGCAATCAGTAGATTTATCGGTTATTTTTCCGTTACCTGACGGCAAGGCCTGCCGCAGTGGGGGCAGAAATTTACCCCAGGCACCCACCCCGGTGCCCCGGCAGCAGCAACACACCGCATACACCGCTCAGACTGTACCGACATGGTATACCGACAGGTCTTGCAGCTGTGGCACACAGAACAGGGCGGCCAATACCTTCTTTTCATAGCACGCCTCCTTTCTCTCATCTCCTCCCATGCCGGCGATATGCCTTTGTTACGGCATAGGTTCTCTGCTGATAAACACCGCTGGCAATTTCACGCTTTCTTCTGGCTTCGGCCATCTGGGCTTCGTGGGCCGCTTTCCAGGTTGCACCCCTGGGGCAAATATCCTGACACCCCGGATACCTGACCGGTGGCACACAGTAACGGCAGGGGTTATCCTCCATAGGCTTCTCCTTTCAGCGCAGCTTCGGCGTCTTCACGGGTTGGGAATACGGTTTTACCCCATTCCCGCTCAGTAAACGCAAAATTATTTCCGGTATAATACCAAGCTTCCACCTTGTTTTTTTCATGGTCACTTTCGCTCAAGTCTACTTCCTGTACATGGTCCATATATACTTCTCCGTCCTCTACTATGTAGATTTCTTCGCCTGAATAAAGCTTATAATAGGGTTTTCTCAGCAGCACCACGCATCGCCCGTCCCGGTCAGCCTCCACCAACTCACGGAGGCGGTCAAGGTTGTAATCTTCTCCAAGCACATTCTCAATGTCAACCAAACGACGGAGAATTTCATCAATCATTGCGGAAGCATTGGTGCTTCCGCTTGAATAAACTTTAGTAATCCGTTCCATTCTCACTCCTCCTATCAAGATCTACCATGATTCCGCAATTTCTTTCGCCGCACCCTGCCTGTATATGTTGAATAAAACCCCTGACCAGTTTTCCTGTCCTGAGTTGCCCAAATATACACAGTCTTTAATGGGTTAAAATACTTGTGCCCAAGCTCCCGCCTTTCCTTTATCCGATTCAGATACCAGTCAACCGCATGGTATCCAAACTCTTCGCGCAGCATATCAAGGCATAATCCCTTGGGGATTTTGATGTAGTCCATCATATTCCTCCTCTAAAGTTCCCTAATTGATACACCTTTCTTGGCCATCAGTTTCTCTTTCAGCTTGTAGGCCTGCGTCTTTACCCCTTTCACATCCTCTATGATGGTTTCTGTACCCGCCATGATATACCGGCTCCACACATCTCTATCCTCCGCTGAAATGCCGAATGGTAAAAGCCCCGTCAGGTTATAGGCGAAATCGGCCCGGTACCGGATTGCCCGGATCCGCTTGCCCTGGCAGTCGGTATAGGCCTCCTGAAGGGTGAAATCCACCTGAAGGCGCAGGTCCTTGATTGCTCCCAGGCGCATGGCATTCATCAGCTGCACATACCTCTGAGCCTCCTTGCGGGAATCAAACCGGATTCCGTTTATCTCTATTTTCCGGTTATGGTACTTGGAGGCCTGGGCGGCTATTTTGCCGCCCACCTGCTGTCTCACCTGTTCCGGCAAATCCGCCAGAGAATCAACCCGCAGTCCCATCAATGCTTCCCTCCATTGTCTTGACCAGCTGCCGCAGGAAGGCTTCCAACGGTGCTGCGTTGTCTGGATTCTTGGCCACGGCCTTCTTCCGGTGCCCCTGCATTGTGTTCCAGGTAGACAGCATCTGCTGGCCCAGTAGCTGCACCGCCGTCAGATCCGGGTCTGAGATTTTCTGTGCCTTTTGTGCGGCTTCCAGCTCCTCGCACCTGGCCTTGAATCCATTGGCAGCATTTCGCAGTGCC
>OEQP01000061.1_pt1 | contig 15739 bp, 18 predicted proteins | sample 1539791 | NCBI WGS metagenome assembly OEQP01 (sample SAMEA3891866, study PRJEB23780) | metagenome | biome: terrestrial biome; feature: animal house; material: Caecal content | place: Italy | collected 2015-05-05
GAAGATTATATCTGGTAATCTCAAAAAATTCGTTGATGAGCGCTTCTAAACGCTTCGCCTTATCCAACGTAATATTTACATATTTTTCACGCTGCTGTGCGGGCATATCTACAGCTTCACTTAACAGGCTCAAATAACCTATTACAGAAGTTAAAGGCGTTTTCAAATCATGCGCAAGATATGCGATCAGATCATTTTTTCTGTTGGCTTCATCTTTTAATATTTGCTCATGCTGCCTCATAGTAGATTTGATTTCAACCATCTGTGTAGATATTTCGGCATATTCTTTTGGAAACAGATCAGCAGCATCTTTTTCGCTTTGCATAAACTCGTGTATTATTTTACTTATTTGAGTAACAGCTTTTTTGACCTCGGCTTTTGCACGAAAATGTGAAACGGCTAAAATAACAACCAGCCAGAATATTAAGCTCACAGTTAAAATCCAGAAAAGTAAAACTTTTAGTTTTGAATAGGCCGGCTGCCGGACTAATCCAAAGGTGTTCGCCTCTGGAATATACTGTTCCTGCGGTATCATATAATTACTTTCAAACCAATCTACAAAAGAACCATTCAAAATATAATCTACAAAATAGTAAAGTCCGATACATAACAGGATTCCCACAAAACAGATGGAAAGAACAATTATAGGCTTTGAAATCTTATTTTTCAATTTTGTATCCACACCCCCACACAGTCTTTATATATTTTGGGTTTTCAAAAGAGTCCCCCATCTTTTCACGAAGATGGCGGATATGAACCGTAATTGTATTATTACTTTTACTGTAATATTCATTGCCCCATATTTGATGAAATAGTTCCTCGGAGCTTACGACTTCCCCCTTCTTTTGGCATAGAATACGCAAGATGGAAAATTCCGTAGGTGTAAGGGATAGGGGCTTTTCATTCAAAAAGCATTCGTGCGTCTTAATATTTAGGACAATCCCTGAATGAGTGAGTACATCCGTCTCTGTATCTCCACCTGCGTTATAACGCTTGTATCGTCTTAATTGAGCTTTCACACGAGCTACCATTTCCAGCGGTAAAAATGGTTTTGTGATATAATCGTCTGCTCCGAGTGATAGACCATTGATTTTATCAATCTCTTCGCCTTTAGCAGTAAGCATAATCACTGGATATTGATACTTTTCACGAATTTTTTGGCAGAGTTGGAAACCACTCATATCTGGAAGCATTACATCCAAAATTGCCAAATCCAATTGTTCTGATTGAATACAGTCCCAGGCATCAGTTGCATTAAAAAACTTGAACACCTGAAATCCCTCATTTGTCAAGTAAAGGGAAACTAAATCAGCTATTTCCTGTTCGTCGTCAACAATCAATATTTTATCTTGCATAGTTACTCCTTTATACTCCTAATTGTCTTCTTGCATTCGTCCACGAGTTCTCTGTATCTTTAAGTATTATTCGGATTTTAGACATCTTACAACCAAAAGTACAATAGCAACTCTTAAAATAAAGAGGCCTTTTTTCACCTGTTTCTTTCAATGTCATAAATCATTACTCATACCTCTGATAGTGTCTTTCATTATATTTCATTTACCATAAGAACACAAGATGCGAACTATGATGCACTGAAATGTATCTATGATATCTGACGTCTTTTTGAAACACATATATCACTTAGCACGGAAATCTAAATTTGGTTTAGAGTTCTACATTAGAAAAATCCCAGGAGCTCACTCCCCTGGGACATCCACAAACTTGTATCCGACTCCCCACACAGTCTGGATATATTCTTTTGTTGTTACCTCCCGCAGCTTCTGGCGGATATTCTTGATGATACAGAACACCGCACTGCTTACATCCACCGGCTCCTCCTTCCAGACTGCCTGGTAGATCTGCTCTTTGGTAAAGACTCTTCCTGGCTGACTGGCAAGGTACGCCAGGGTGTGAAATTCGTAATTCTCTGTCAGAGAAATTTCTTGCCCCTGATACGATGCCTGGTGGCGGAGCGAGTCAATACAGAGTCCGGAATACTCAAGAACCGGATCACTCTCTGTCGCTGGCTTCTCTGTATCGAATCTTGCCAGAAGCTGCTCTGTCACCTTTCCAGCTGGATCCGTGGTACGGAGGATGATTTCAATTTGATCCATTATAACGCATCCTTATCTGATCAAATTTAAAGTGTGATAATAAAGCGGCACACTTAAATTGCTTTTACTGACACTTCGTTCTTCTTCATGTAAATAGCTCCTGTAAAGATAGCCGCAATACTTGCGATAATATGACTGATCAACACCGCAACCCAAATTCCGTTCAATCCAAATCCCAAATACGACAGTAAATAGGCAAGAGGCATCCTCACAATGATGTAATAGAAAATCATCAGGAACATACTCTTTGATGGACTTCCCATTCCGTTAAGTGTACCCAGATAACAATTTGTCACTGTATTAAGGATATATCCGATACTGACGATCAGGAAATAGGTTCCCACAATAACCGCTACATCACTGCTTTTAACAAATAAGCCAGATAATTGCTGCGAAAAGCCAACCACTGCAGCGGACAGTATCACAAGCAGAACACAGCCATATCCCAAAGCGCACTTTAAATAATCCTTAGCCCGGTCATATCTTTTGCCGCCAGCACACTGTCCAATAATCGTAGTCAGGACCATGTTTAAAGCCATAGCAGGGTAAAATAGTATGGTTTCCAGTTTCCCAGTCACACCATAAGCCGCTATTGCAGTTACACTATATGTACTCACCAATGCTGTGAGAAAAGTCGTGCTGACTGCCGGGATGCTCTGCTGGATCACAGCGGGGATTGCTTTCTGGATCAATGGCAATACATCATTTTTGTCAAATGCAGAAATTTTGAACGCAAACAGTTTTTTCTTTTTCAGATAGATCAGCATGAACATTAAGCAAATAATCTGAGAAAGCAAAGTAGCAATGGCAGCACCATGAAAGCCGATAAAATGGATAAAAATAGGATCAAGTATCGCATTTAAAATCGTCGATACCAGCATGGCTGCCGCTTGAAACATGGAATTACCGAAACTCCTTAAAACTGCGGTAAAGTAAAGATAGAGATAGACAGCGAGATACCCAAGCACATAAATTGCCAGATAACTATATGCCATATCGTATGTTTCGACAGGCGTATTCAACGCTTTCAAAATTACCGGAAGACATATCTCAAGTACGAGAGTTACAAGAACAGAGAAAACAACTGCAACGCAAAATGACGTGGCAATTAAACTTTCTGTTCTGCTTTTGTCCTTTGCCCCAATAGCCTGAGACACTAAGATTGATACACCATTTGTCGCTCCCATTGCTACCGAAGTCAGGATAAGAATGATCGGAGTGGAATTTGTTAATGCGGCGTAGGCTGTTTTTCCAAGCAAATTTCCAATCCACAGACTATCCACAAGATTATACATCATATTCAAAAACATAGCGGCAATCATCGGAAGCGCCATTGCCATAAGGCAACGCTTCGTATTCCCACCGATAAAATCAATTTTCGTTGGCATAGTAATTACTTCCTTTCCGACATTATTGAATGAATATCATTCACTCAAATTGCCTAAAATAGCCCCTACCATAACATTGTAGGGGACATTAAAGATGCAACGCATAAATAAGGAACGCACGGATCTTCTGAGTCTTTTCTTCCTGCTTCAGTTTCTCGTCCAACAGGATGCCCAGCTGCCCGTACACACAAAACCTTGCTAAAGTCTGCAAATCGTCAAACCGTATCTCGCCGTTTTGATGAGCTTTTTGTAACAGCTTCTCCACGATTGGCTCCAATTTCTCACACACTTTAAGCGCAAGCTGGTCATGGAACTTTTTATTTTCAACACCATGAAAAACAGAATAATATTTTGTATCCTGATCTTCTATAGTAGCGGGCATTTTTTCGATAATCTGCCGCAGAGATTTATAATCGTCCGTTTGGGAACCTATAAATTGCTCTACCAACACATCCGCATATTGCTCCATTGCACTGTCAAACAACGCCTCTTTTGACGGGAAGTAGCGATAGCATAAACCTTGAGCCACTCCGATTGCTTTTGCGATATCTGTAATAGAGGTTCTCTCATATCCCCTTTCGCCAAACAATTTAAGGGCAGTGTCTAATATTTCCTGTTTTCGCTCTTCTGGCTCTTTCGTGATCCTCATATTGGAAACCTCCTCTCATTATAATAGCACGCTCTTCTTAAAAAGACAATGAATGAATACCAATCATTTTTTACCCATAGCAATACACGAGGTGTTCCCAATCTGTTCCCACGACACATCATGGAAATACTCTGAAAACATGGAAACAATTTCTTCTTTTGAATAAATCTTCACATCCCCTTCTTTGCTATGGCGCATATAAAAATTCATAATTGCTCGTCCTATATAGGGCTGCCAGCAATCCCCCATAAGAAAAGTGCCTCCGGGTTTCAAAACTCGATGTACTTCGCCTAATACCTTCTGCGGCTCCGGATAATGATGAAATGAGTCGTTACAGTATACAACATCGAAAAAGCTATCCGAAAAAGGAAGTGATTCGCTGTCCCCTAACAGCAATTTCACCTGTTCCGGCAATTTTGCCTTTGCAACAGAAAGCATTTCTTCTGACAAATCAAGGCCGTAGAGTTCTTTGCGATGATCTTCCTGCAAGATCAGCCTCATCATTTCCCCCGTCCCACAACCCAGATCCAATGCACACTGAAATGATAGGTGTGACAATTTCTCCAGCAAGACAGGATAAAGTGAGCGGGCGTGCTGCCCCTTGATATCCTTATCATATGTTGCGGCCTGTTGATTAAATGTTTCTCTTGAATTTTCTTTTATACTTCGCATGGCCCAATCTCCTTTCCAATACTAAGTATAGCACTCTCTTTTCAAATGTCAATGAATAATATTCATTCATTCCTATGTTCTTATTTCTACACCCACAAATAGTATTGTATTTAATTGACACCCACTATATCTTGTGCTACTATAATCTTGTATTTGAGTTTTTGTGTCATCCCGAAATGGGAGTCTGGGCCATTCACCCAGGACACATGCTGTTTAAGTTGGAAAATCGTGTCATTATAATGCCGTTTTTTACGGCACTGTAATGGCACTTTTTTTATTTTCACTATTATTTATTTTAACGCCCAAAGAGGCAGAAAGGAGAATTTCTATGTCAGCAATCATCTTTTTACCAGGGAGGCCAACGACGGATCCTCAGATCATGCAGGCAAAGAACAGCAACACAACCTATACGACTCTGGACATCTCCTGCCCCCAGCGGGGAGCGGACGGGAACAAAGAGACCGTATTCTATTCCTGCTATTTCAATTCATTTCTGGCGGACCGCCTGATGAAAGCAGGTGTAAAAAAAGGGACCGGACTGATTATCATTGGAGATCTGGAGCTACATCCCTTCGTTCATCAGAAGGGGAAAAACCAGGGAAAAGCGAACTCCGGCCCCAGCGTGGTTGTCAAAGACTGGCAGTTTGCGCCCTTGACTTATGACGATGTAAATGGGGCCAATCCCGGTGTACCCGGAGGCGTTCCTCAGAACGGCTATGGACAGCCCGGAGGCGCTCCTGTTCCCAATCAGCAGGGCGGATACCCGACACCTGCACAGGGCGGCTATCCACAGGCATCCGGTGCTCCTGCCGGCAATTATGCACCTACAGGCGCCGCACCACAGAACCAGAATGGATATGCACGGGGAGGACAGGGAAGAACAAATGCTCCACAGGGCAACGTACCGCAGAACGGTTACAGACAGCCCCAGAACGGCTACGCTCCGAATCCTGGAAGCGCACCGAATTACGCACAGGGCAATCCGAACCAGCAGCCTTCCGGCGGCTATGCTCCTGGAAACGGGGCAGCTCCGGGAACACAGGGCGGCTATCCGGGAGATGGATTTACCCAGGTTACAGAACAGCAGGCAGAGACACTTCCCTTTGTCGCTTGATGCTGACGCACAAAAAATTTCATAAGGAACGATCCATGTAGAGAATTGCACCCGGAGACTACTCCGTACAGGCAGTTCTTTTTTTGTGTCCGCACGGGATCCAGGAGAGCGCCGATCATCGGCTCTCCTGGGTGCGGCACAGCAAGTTTAGGAAGAAAGGAAGAATGTACATGAAAACAAAGAAAACCAGAACGATCAAAATGACGTTACAGATTACCGTATTGTGCCTGTTTGCGGCGGCATTTCTGCTTCCAAAGGGAAGCCAGTCCTATCTGATGACTGGCATCGCTGCTGCAGGAGTCCTTGTTTCCCTGGCAATCCTTATCATCCCTCCGCTTGCTTCCGGACTCCGGAAATTGCGGATTCCGACTGGAAGGGCAACGGATACAGGAAACGGGAACTCAGATCTGGAAACCATCCTGATCCGGCAGATCAGCTACCAGATTACAGACACACTTCAGTCTGCTTTTCCGGAAGCTACATGGGAATTTGCAGAACCCCTGCGTCTTTCCCACCTGCTGGATGGCGATGCGATCCGCTTATCTACCAGAAACACCGGTAATCATAACTTTGCAGAGGTGTCTATGGATGAGTACGGCAGCCTGCATCTTCAGATGCTGACTGTCTCTGCGTTGAAACGGAAAGGCGACAAAGCCGCATCCCCGGATACGCCAAAGGTTGATCCTGCGTCCTGGTACTCCCTGATTGGGAAACCATTCCTTGTGGAAATGATCGGGAATTTACAGGCAAAAGGACACCAGAAGCTGTTCATTGGAGAACAGGGGGACGTTTATATCCTCAATGGGAAGGAGCCGGAAGTAAAAGGCAAGCTGGAGCATTTCCCGCCCAAAGCCTACTGGCCTGCACTCCTGCAGGTGTTTGCTGATGATGAACTGGAAGCGGCAGAGACGGAAAACGCAGTAGAGATCACCTGGGCATAAGGAGGAAAAGCAACGATGGCAAGTGGAAAATTAGTGGAGAGCTGGACCTTCCAGCGCACGCTCCCAGAACCTTTCAAAGACTATACGGATGACGCCGTGTTTAAGAATATCGCATCCAAATACTGTACCCAGCCGCAGAAGAGAAGCACGCTCCATGCGGCTACGCTGCAGGCCGTCCTGACCTATATGGAACTGGAGGAGCCCGCAGGCGGGAAGTCCGCAGAGGAACTGGGCGCAATCGGGAGCCAGACCAATACCTATACGGTGGCAGAATATCCCAGCCGTACCGGAGAACTTCATGTGGTGGTCTATAACCCTGCAAACGGGAAATTTATTGCCGGGAAGTACACGGTGCCGCCGGATACGGAAAACTCACCGGAAAAATATGTATTCAAAGATTCCGAGAATACAGGAACTGCTTTGTTATTCGCTCTGATGCCTACCTTTCTTTCCGATGAGGAGTTCAATGAGAAATACCAGCAGTTAAAGGAATACCGTGCAGCCGGTTATCCGGACATGGATGAGGCGGCAGAAACGGCGGCTGTCCTTTGTGACAATGCTTATCGCCGGATCCGATACAGTGACACGCTCCCAACGGGAGGGATCCGCACGGATATCGCTCCCAATGGTGTCATCCCGCTTTTGAAGCCGCTGGTTCTTCAAACGGGAACCTATGCGCCTACGGAAATCATCCACGGGGCTTTCCAGGTACTGAAACCCGGCAACACCTTCAAGAAAAAAGCGGAAGTCATAGCGAAAGCAGATTTCATGGGGCAGTATGTCTTATCACCTGCCCGTGTGCTGACTCCGGAAGAGGAGCTGACCGTACCGGTACTGCCGGATTGGTATATCATCCCGAAGGAAGTCAAACGGATCTGTGAACACGCTAAGATTACAACGGATACGGTACAGCCCATGCGGAACTTTCTTCTACGTGGCCCTGCCGGCACGGGAAAAACGGAAGGAGCCAAAGCAGTTGCTTCCGGGCTTCATCTTCCTTACCGGTGCCTGACCTGTTCCGCAAATACAGAGGTATTCGATCTGCTCGGGCAGATCCTGCCGGATGTGGACGGGAAACGCACTGCCCTGGAGCGGCAGTATCCGTCTTTCCAGGATATCATGCTGGATCCGGCAAGCGCCTATGAAAAACTGACCGGAACCTACGATGAAAATGTTACAGAAGATCAGGTCTACAAGCAGCTCATTGATACTATTTTTGATGAAATGCACGAATACTATGCCTCCAAAACCAGCCAGCAGCATTTCCGTTATGTGGATACGCCGCTGGTGGAAGCAATACGGAACGGATACCTGATTGAGATACAGGAGCCGACGGTCATTGCAAATCCCGGTGTGCTGGTGGGATTAAACTCCCTGATGGACCGATGCAACAGTGTGTTTCTCCCCAACGGAGAAACGGTTCAGCGGCATCCGGATATGGTGATCGTCGTGACAACCAACAATGACTATGCAGGCTGCAAGCCCCTAAACCAGTCCGTAATCTCCCGTATGAGTGTGCTCATCGACCTGATGGAGCCGGATGAGGAGACACTGGTAGAACGGGTGCTTGGCGTTACCGGCTGCAAAGAGAAAAAAACGGTTCAGACAATGGCACGGATCGTCCACTCCATCTCGGAATATTGTCGGGAAAACCTGATCACAGATGGATGCTGCGGTGTCCGGGAACTGATTTCCTGGGTGCAGTCCTATATGGTCTGCGGCGATATCCGGGAGGCGGCCCATTACACCATCCTGCCTTCTGCTACGGCAGATGCGATCAGCCGCGCGGAGGTTGAGGAAAGCTGTCTGGATACTGTCCTGCCATCCTGAAAAGAGAGGAGGCAAGCCAGTGGGTAAAACGCCTCTTACAGAACCAGAAATGTATGCACTTCTTGCAAAAAACCTGTCCTACTTACGCAAATCTCAGGGCGGGCTTTCCCAAAAAACGGTGGCGCGGATCTTACACCTGCCGCCAAAAACCATTATGAATTACGAAAACTGCAGGGCCACTCCGCTTGCCTATGCTGTCCTGAAACTGGCAGATTATTACGGCTGCTCCGTGGAAGACCTGCTGACAAAAAATCTCATAGAAAGGAAATAGAATTTTGAACAGCAACCAGAAAAAATTAAAGCAGATGATCCGGGAAGAGGAATCTTCCATTACCGATCAGGAATTTTTTACGTCCTCTGCCTTCCATCAGTATCTGACCTCCCAGGCACGTGCTGCTACCGGGCGTTACTGCTACGGCCTGCAGGCACTGATTTCCTGGGACGAATCCGATGGTGCGGCACTGGCTTACACAGACTCTTATAAGATCTACCTGAATGCGGCAAACCATGTTACCCAGAGCTTTCCGTCCCGCTTCCTGCGGGCGCTGAGCCTGGTAGGGATGACCGGACATGAGACGGCACATCTTTTGTTTACAGATTTCACCACGAGAAACCTCTACCTGACAAACCTGGGGAACGGCTCTTTTTACCCGGAAGATCCTTCCGTGGAGCTGCCGGCTTATCAGAAAAACCAGACGGAGATCCTGGACGCCCTGCAGGAAAAAGACAAGGCTGTATCTCTGACCTTGCAGACCTGTGCGGCTTCTCTTCAGAACATCCTGGAAGACATCTATATTGAAGCGAGGATGTGTGCTGCCTTTCCCGGCAGCTTCCGAAAGGGCATCCAGCTCAATAACCTGCGGATGCTGGAGCAGATTCCGGATCTTCATGAACAGCTCAGCCGGGACTACCAGCCGTTTACGATTGCCACCAACCTGCTTCTGGCCTATTGCCGGTCCGGCACCATCAGTAACCGCTACCACAGCGACAGCGAATATCTGGATGTGCTGACCGACGGCATGGAGTATATCGACACAGCGCTGGAGGCACCGTCAATCAGGGAACGGCTGACTGCGACAAACTGCCTGCTTGTCCTGTTCTGGGACTTTATCAAACCGCTGGTAGAAGAAATGCGGGAGAAGCTGGAACACCAGGATGAAACGGAAGCAACAGAGGAGCTTCAGGATCTTCTGGATCAGCAGATTGCAGGCGGCACGCCCATTCCTCTGGGAAAAGGTGGTGGAGAGGTAAAAAATATCCCTTCCGCCAAAGGAGGCGCAGGCACCGATCCGCAAGACGCAGATTTCTTTTCTTCCAAAGGCCGTCAGGAAAGCCTGAAGGAAGCGGAAAAAGTGATGGCGGAGGAAGGCGGGCGGATTGCCCTTGCCAAGACCAGCGCTATTTTAGACGGCAATGATCCGGGCGTAACCTACGCATCCCAGTATGCCGGCACCGGCTATGAGGATGCGGCATCAGATATTGCCCGTGTCTTAAATGAAGCCGCAGCAGAAAAAGCGCAGGCAGCCTATGAACAGCAGCTGACAGAAGAATTACAGAAAGCAGCAAATGATATCCATTACGGAAATGCCCATGCCGGTATCCATGTGACCATTCATCGGGTACAGGACATCCCAGACCGGCTGATCCGGCAGTATGAGGAAGTTGCACCTCCTCTTCTCAGGGCTTCCAAGCGCCTGCAGAGTTCCATACTGCCCCTCTTAAAAGAGGAGGCGGAAGGCGGAAAGCAGAAGAACCTTCTGTATGGACGGCGGCTGGATATGCGCTCCTTCCATCACAAGGACGGTTCTTTCTTCATCCGGACCAGGCTCCCAGCCGATGAACAGCGGCTGGCAGTAGGGCTCCTGATTGACGAAAGCGGATCTATGGGCTGGGGTGACCGTATCACTCACGCCAGAAAGACAGCCATTGTCCTTTATGACTTCTGTGTCAGCCTGGGGATCCCGGTGACCATCTATGGCCATTCCACGGATTACCGGGGCGTAGCCCTCTATTCCTATGCGGAGTTTGACTCTGTGGACGAGAATGACCGCTACCGGCTGATGGATATGATAGACCGCAACGGCAACAGGGACGGCGCAGCGCTCCGCTTTGTTGCAGAGCATCTGGCGAAAAGACCGGAGAACCGGAAACTTCTGATCCTGATCTCCGACGGTCAGCCAGCCGATACCGGTTATCGCGGCACGGAGGCAGAGGCGGACCTGCGGGGAATCAAGAAGGAATACGCCAGACAGAATATCGTACTGTTTGCGGCAGCCATTGGCGAGGACAAGGATGCCATCCAGCGCATCTATCAGGAAGGGTTTCTGGACATTACCCGTCTGGATGACCTGCCGAAAAACCTGACGCTCCTCGTTAAACAGTACCTCAAATAAATCATAGAAAGAAGGGATAACTTATGAGCCAGTCTTATCAGAACCTGGCATCAGACCAGATCTGTAAGGTCCAGAATGACAAAAAACTGATTTCTTTTCATGACCGGCTGCGGGCCGCTTTGCCTGGCAGCTATGCACAGATACACGCCAAAGGAGAGTTCTCAGAGAACAACCATAAGGTTCACTCGCTCATCGGCGTGTCTATCCAGGATTATTCCAACGGCACCGGGGAACGCAATATCATCACCCGGTTCCATTTAAGCCCGGAGCAGGTGCAGTTTTTCCTCACCCGCCTTACCGCAGGCTTTCAGGAATTTGAATGGAGTATCAGCAAGATCTTTGGGGAACCCGATCAGTACGGGTACTCCACCGCACAGCAGTTTTCCATTTCCAGGCACGCTCGGGCATCCGACGGCAGGGAAATGAAGAACCCGTGGCGGATCCAGATCATAAACGGAAGGGGGATCAAAGTACAGAATCGAAACGGCGGCTCCTATATGCAGTCCGGCAGCTTCCAGATGGAAAAATCGGCCTTTATCCTGCTCACGGACATGGATCTCTACCTGCTCTTAAAGCGGGTGGATGCCTATGTGACCGAGTGGGAGCGCTGCATTGCCCCGCCGCTGATCTCAAACGGGAAAGAGATGCTCGCAAATCAGCAGGCCCAGCGCCAGCAGATGCAGCGGCAGCCTTACCCATACGCAGCATAGAAAACACGATACAGCCATGCAGGAAAGGAAGCGGAAGCCCCGCTTCTTTTTCTGTTCCGGCGTAAGAGAAAGGACGGTTTTTATGAGTATTGCCGTGATACGAAACATGGATACCCAGGGGCGCATCATCATCCCTGCGGATATCCGCAAAGAAACAGGCATCCGCAGCGGCAGCACCCTGGAGATTGCCACGGACGGGACAACCATCCGCATCCGGAAGTGTACGCCCCGGAATACCGGTTCCAAAGAACTCCGGGATTTCCTGGAGCCTCTCTATAAGAACATCCGCTGCGGGCTTGCCATCAGCAGCACTGACTGCATCCTGGCATCCAAAGGCTGCTATCTGCCAGAAGGCGCACAGATCACAGAGGAACTGCGCTCTCTTATCGAGGAGGGCAGAGAAATGTTTTCTCAATCAGGTCTCTGCCCGCCAGTTCCCGACTGCTCCCGGAAGGTTGCCGCACTGTTTCCGGTCACTTTAGCTCTGGCTTCTAAAAAAGCAGCGCTATTGCTGATCCCGGAGCCAGGACGGTGCTTATCGGGCGCCGAGTGTAACTGCACACGCCTGATAGCAAACATGATTACCCGGAAATACAAACCGAATGAATAGAAAGGACGAATGATTATGAAAGCATTGCACCCATTAACAGAAGAACAGAGAATTTTCGCAGAGAAGCACCATGATTTTATCTATCAGTATCTGAACGGACGCCACCTGAATATCGAGGATTACTACGATACCGCTGTCTTTGGCTATCTGAAAGCCGTACAGGATTATCTGGAGAAACCGGAACTTCAGCAGTACCGCTTCTCCACCATCGCCCGCATCGCCATGCGGGATGCACTGGCAACGGAATGGAAAAAACAGAACCGGCCCATGCGCCGGGCTTATCTGGAGGAGTATCAGGAAGATACCGCTGAACTGGACGCTTTTCTTCCCACCCGGCAGGAACCTCTGGCAGAGGCAATGGATGACCGGAACCGCCTGCTGGCGCTTCTGGCTTATCTGACGCCGAAGGAACGCCAGGTGGTCCATCTGCAGGCGGACGGCTACACCTACCACGAAATTGCCGAGATCTGTAATATTACATCCCACGGGGTACACAGCCGGTTCTACCGCCTCCGCAGAAAAGTACGGAGTCTGGATGGAATGGAGGTGTGACTCTTTTATGACGAATGAAAAAATCACGGCTATGCCAGTAAAAAAGACACAGATCCATCTGACCGCCACTCTCAGCCTGCCCCTGCGTCTGCATGAGCGGGCCTGGATCCTAACAGGCTCCCGGTCCCTGTCTACTTCCCTGGTCCAGCAGATCCTGGAGGTATCGCAGGACGGCGTCGTATTTGAAACTGAAAACACCGTTTACTATTTGACCTATGCTCGCCGTCCGGCAGAGATTGAGGTGATGTGCGCTTGACTGATATTTATGAACGGGGGAGCAGCCTGCAAAAGCTGCTCTCCACCCTAAAGCTCAACCGGGAACGGGTTCCTCTGGAAACTTTAAAGAGCGTATACCGTATTCCTTATGAGGAGCTGAAGGCGCAGATCCGGGAAAGCGTCCAGGAATTTGTCCTTCTGGTCGCCTGCCACCACCTTCTGATCAATCCGAATTTTTCTCTGGATGAACAGACAGCTGTGGTACAGGCTGCCATTGACCGCTCCCGGATGCCAAAGGAGATTGGCAAAAGCCTGACCAGAGACTATGACGTGTCGAAGATCCACCGGATGGCACTGAAGCTGCGGGAAGAGATCGAAGCGGCACTCTGGCCCTATATTGACCGGGAAACCTGTCTGGTGGCTGACCTTGCGGATATTGAAAAAACGCCGGTCATCTATAATACCCTGACCAGACAGATCTACCAGGACGGGGGATGGATAGACCAGCCGCTGGATCTGCGGGGAACATTACTGATTTACAGGAAACAGGAGGATGCTGTGCTGCCAGGCGCAGCCCTCCTTCAGAAAGGAGAACAATAGTTATGATATTAGAAAGAAATGAAACACCAGAAGAACTCGCTTTTGCACTAACTTTTCCGCAAATACGGGAAGCGCATGAAATCTACAAAAAGCACTGCTTTTTCCAGGATTTTATCGGGCAATGCGAAGACCGGCGACAGGACAGGATCGGACTTTGTAACCTTCCCTATCAGACACTGGAACATGAGACAGATATCCTGTGTACAGCCTATGAACTGTATGAGAAACTGGAGGACAGCAATGTTTCCTATCATGTTACGATGGAGAACGTGATCGATGCAATCGAGAAACAGATTTTAAACGGTGAACTGCGCCCGCATACAGAACCGGCGCCCCGTGTGGTGCTGATCATGGAGGACGGCATTGTTACCGCCTCGTATACAAATGATCCGGCTATCCAGCCAGAAATCATCAAGCTGGATAAAGAATATGATTCCGCCGAAGAGCGGGAGGCAGTTTACGGAGCTTTAAAGCACGATCCGGAGCTGACCGAATGTGAGTGCCATATTACCTGGCCCGGACTTGAAAAGGAGGCCGCCTGATGACAAATGTCTGCAAGAATACACAAGGAAATACACCGATAAAGATTTATGTTTTACACGGGTATACGGACGGTCTGACAGATCCCATCGTCAGCACCGACTACGAGGAAGTGTACGCAGCAATGAAAGCTGCCTATGAAAGCGCCCTGGACGGGGTAGAACAAGAAGATTCTGACCGGGAATACAGCTTTCTGGAAGGTTGGTCTGCTACTGCTGTCGTTCATGGAGACTGGATGGAATGGCAGATTGCGGAACTGGAGCTACAAATCCCCAACGGACAGCCTGCATCCCAGGCTTGAGATTTCTGTCAGATCCGACAGAAAATCCCCTCTGTATCTTGTCCCGGCAGTATGGTAAAATAGACTCATTGAGAATAAGAAGGAGCGATTTCCTATGAAGAACGAAGAACTGATCCGGCGTTTCCGGATTGAGCGGAAGAAATTTGACCGCTCCGGTATCTACGCCTATACCCAGCGGACGCTGGCTTACAACTCCAATAAGATCGAAGGCTCCACACTGAATGAGGAGCAGACAGCCTCTCTGTTTGACACCGGTATGCTGCCCCGCAGTGATGATTATTACCGGGCCAAAGATGTAGAGGAAACCAACGGTCACTTTCTGATGTTCAATAAGATGATCGACACGCTGGATGAGCCTTTGAGCGAGGAACTCATTAAGGCGTTCCACTTTGAGCTGAAAAGCGGTGTGTTTGAAGACCGAGCCAACGGCTATGCCATCGGGGATTATAAAGAGCGTCCCAATATGGTGGGAATGTATGAAACCGCCCTTCCTAAAGAGGTGCCGGAAAAAATGCGGGAGCTTCTCGCCTGGTATCACGGAATTTCAGTCAAGACTCTTTCCGTCATGGCTCAGTTCCACGCCCGGTATGAGGCGCTGCATCCCTTCCAGGACGGCAACGGCAGAACCGGCAGGCTGATCCTATTCCGGGAGTGCTTAAAAGCTGATCTGACGCCGGTGGTCATTGAAGACAAGTTCCGGGGCAGATACATCGAAGGGCTGAAGGAATACCGGGAAACCGGAAAGACCGGACTTCTGGAGGAACTGTTTAAGGAAGAGCAGGAAGAATATGCTAAGAAAGTGGAATATTTTCTTGGCGAAGGATAAATGATTTCGAGCCGCCCTCACGGACGGCTCCTTTTATGTTCCCGGATCAAATGTGTATCCTACTCCCCAGACAGTCTGGATATATTGCCTGTCAGTATAAGCCCTGAGTTTCTTCCGGATACTGTAAATCATACATTCGACCTTTGCATACACACTTATAGGAATATCATCCCAGACTGCTTCGTGGATTTATTCTCTTGTAAGTAGCTGATCATCCGTACCTACTTACCTTGTAATATACAATCAGCTTTATCCAATTTTTTCAAATGTCTTACCTATATTT
>OEQP01000066.1_pt1 | contig 15314 bp, 9 predicted proteins | sample 1539791 | NCBI WGS metagenome assembly OEQP01 (sample SAMEA3891866, study PRJEB23780) | metagenome | biome: terrestrial biome; feature: animal house; material: Caecal content | place: Italy | collected 2015-05-05
GCCCCACCCATTTCATCGGGTCGCTGGCCTTCAGCTGCTCCGTTGCTCCGGCTTCTTTCGCCAGCTGGGGAAGCAGCTGCTCCATCCGCCGTTCGAATGTCTCCTGAATCTCCAGGCAGTGGGGATACAGCTCCTCGCTGAGAAGCAGGTGGCTGTAATAGCCCGGATGGTTCTGATGCAGATACTCTTTCCGCATTCTTCCGTACTTGTTCAGCGGCGGCAGGTCCGGGTTGCTCAGCTTCAGGTCGGGAATTTGATAATCTCCGTTCTGAATGTAATTCAGGTTGTCCATTTTTTTCCATCCTTTCTGTAAGTCTTTCTCTTTCGTACTTTCTTATGACCGCTTCAATCTGCCGCAGTACCCCTTCACTTATGGAGCCGATTCCTTTACCAAGCTCTGCAATCGCAACAGGTGTCTGAAAGAAAGCCATAGCCTTGAAATCATCCGCTTTGAAGTGTTCTTCCGGATGAAGCCCGCACCGGGACAGGAGGGAGTAGGCAACGCTGACGGAAGCGGCGGCCTTGAAGTAAATACCTATGGTAAATTCATCGTACTCTACCTCTGGGGAATTGTCAAGGGCACGGATGTAATCAAAGTTACCGTCCTCCCAGTATTGGTCAGTAAGGTTTTGGGCAACACCGGATAAAATCTGTGGCAGATTGTCACCGGCAGCTCCATAGGTGGCTTCCAGCATGGCTGTCACAGACTCTTTGTGTTGTTCCCCCAGCTGCCAGAGCCAGGGGGTACGGGAATGGGGGGTTGTTCCGGTATCTGCAACATCGAACACATAACGAAGCCGCAGTCTGTCACCGGTATTGTCCAGCAGGGCAATACCCCTGCCGCCTCTGCGGACATACCGGCCCATCCGGTGGTTCCATAGCTCATAATCCGCACAGGCGGTGGCCTCCGGCCTCTGGGCGAAGATGAGCAGCTGCTCGTGGAATGGGTACTTATAAAGCCTTCCGGCTGTGGTGAGGAAGGCAGTCCACCTCTCAGGGCTGGAGACAATCTCTCTGGCCGTCCGTTCCGACAGCTGTCTGAAATGTTCTATTTTTGACGGCATGATTTTCTCCTTTCGCTAATTCCCCATCTCAATTTCCATATCCGCAAGAGGGGCTTCCTCTGGGGCTGACAGTTTCTCTGCCAGCACGGGAGCATCTTCCACCCGAAACCCCTTTGGGGGTGGGTCCAGTTCAAACAGGAAATCCCGGGGGATGGTGTGTCCGTTGGAGTCTTGGTACAAAACCACGGTGAAGGGTACTCCGTAGTATGTTCTTTCCCTGATGTCTTGGACGAACTTCTCAGCATCCGTATACTCTACGATCTCACCAGGTAAGCCGTTGGTTTTCAGGTATTCAATCCGACCCACAGCCTCCGATTCTGCTGAAGGCCCGCATATGTTTGATACAGACTTGAGAATGGACAACATTTCCGGGTAGAGAGTGCCGTCTACCGTCAGTCCTTTCGGTAGCTGGGCAATCTGCTTCTCATTTAGGTAGACGCCGCCCCTAACGGTCAGGTCCTTCGGCAGTTGTATGATTGGCGTATTACGCAGGTCAAGATTGCCGACTACGGCCAGGCCCTCCGGCAGGTTTGTAATCGGCGTATTACGCAGGTTAAGCTCGCCATTCACAGTCAGTCCTTCCGGCAACTGGGTAATCGGCGTATCATGCAGGTCAAGGTCGCCATTCACAGTCAGCCCTTTTGGCAGGCTTGTAATCTGCGTCCCCGCCAGATACAGGTTGTCGCCCACGGTCAGGTTTTCCGGCAGACTTGTAATCTGCGTGTTATACAGGTCAAGATAACCGCCCACGGTCAACCCTTTTGGCAACTGGGTAATCGGCGTATTACGCAGGTTGAGAGAGTCTCCCACGGTCAGGCCCTCCGGCAGCTGGGTAATCTGCGTTCTCTCCAGGAATAGGTTGTGGCCCACGGTCAGATCCTCCGGCAGTCGTGTGATTGGCGTATCTCGCAGGTCAAGATTGCCACCTACGGTCAGGTTTTCCGGTAGGCTTGCAATCTGCATATTACGCAGGTCAAGATTGCCGCCCACAGTCAGCCCTTTTGGCAGGCTTGTAATCTGCGTTCCCAGCAGGAATAGGTTGCGGCCCACGGTCAGGTTTTCCGGAAGGTTTGCAATCGGCGTATTACGCAAGTCAAGGTCGCCACCCACGGTCAGACCCTCGGGCAGCTCCGTAATTTGCGTGTTTTTCAAGATGAGGTCGCCGCCCACGGTCAGGCCCTCTGGAAGGCTTGTGATTGGCGTATTTTGCAGGTCAAGGTTGCCACCCACGGTCAGCCCTTCCGGCAACTGGGAAATCTTCGTTCCCTCCAGATCAAGATGGCGGCCCACGGTCAATCCCTCAGGCAACTGCGTAATTTGTGTACCAATTAGGTCAAGGCTGCCACCAACAGTCAGGCCCTCCGGCAGGCTGGTAATCGGTATCCATCTCAGGTTAAGGTTACTGCCTACGGTCAGGCCTTCCGGCAACTGGGTAATCTGCGTCCCAGGCAGGTTGAGACTGTGGCCCACGGTCAGGTTCATCGGCAGACTGGTGAGCGGTGTGATATCCAGGTCAAGGTTGCCACCCACGGTCAGGCCCTCGGGCAGCTCCGTGATTTGCGTGTTTTTCAGGTCAAGGTCGCCATTCACAGTCAACCTCTTCGGCAGTCGTGTGATTGGCATCCCAGCCAGGTTAAGATTCCCATTCTGCGCTTTCATCATTTTTCTGGCTTTCCAAAGCGTTAATCTCATAATTTCTCCTTTCTGCCGGTTCTCCGGCTTGGTTTCGTTACTTCGTGGCAGCCCTGCGGTCAACTCCGGATTTATCCGTCCCAATCGGGGCCTTCCGGACTTTCAGCGGGTTCGGGTGTGTCCTGGGGGCTTTCATCGGGGCAAGTCAGTTCCTCGGGCTTATTTAGATTCAGCAGGGTGTCCAGCTCCACCAACCGTGCCGATTTCTCCTTCAGCTCATCTTCAAAGGGGAAGGATTTGCCCATCTCCTCTTTGGCCGCTTGGAGCTGCTGGTAAAGGTTATCCAGCTGGGCCTCCACCTTTTTGAGCTTCTGGGGAATGTTGGCCAGAGCGTTGTCCATGCGGATGAGATTACCTCTCGGGTCTGTTCCCAACACAACCTCATGGGTCATGGCCCCTTTCATCCGGACGACCAGGGCCGCCTCAAAGGGGTCAAAGGATGCGCTTAATTGGAAACCTCGATAACTGCCGATTTTCACAGCCTGGTTGGCTGACACATTTTTGCAAGCCTTCAGCAGGGCCGTTCCGGCTTCTTCTTTTTGGCAGTAGAGCTTGCCTTTGATTTCCAGCCCGATGAATCCATCTTTGGGATGGGGATGGCTTTGGACGGTCTGAATGTCGCCGTTCAGACCGGAGATACAGCCCTTGAGCTGTCCGATTTCCTCGGGGAATTGTTTAAGCACCCTGTCCTCCAAACGGTAGCGTTTGCTCTGGAAGTCTGCTTTCATCAGCTTCAGCTTTGATACCTCTACATCCAGGTCCATGCGCTCCTTGATGCGTGGATCGCCAGCACACAGAGCCTTGATTTCGGCAAAACTCAGGGCCGTTTCATCCATATCATCACAGCTTCTCACAGGTGATTTAGAGGTCATAATCTGGCTGATGAATTTCTGCTTGTTCTCCACCGTCTGCCACAGGTAGGCATCGAAAGTACCTTCCGTCACATAGCGGTAAACATGGACCAGGGGGTTCTGATTGCCCTGGCGTTCAATGCGGCCTTTCCGCTGTGCCAGGTCTCCCGGCCTCCAGGGACAGTCAAGGTCATGGAGTGCTACAAGACGGTCCTGGACATTGGTTCCTGCGCCCATTTTAGAGGTGCTGCCCAGCAACACCCGGACTTGACCGCTTCGCACCTTTGCAAACAGCTCCTTTTTCCGCACCTCCGTGTTGGCGTCGTGAATGAAGGCAATCTGGGAAGCAGGCATCCCACGGTCAATCAGCTTCTGACGGATGTCCTGATAAATGGTGAAGTTGTCGCCTTTTCCAGAATCCTTCTGGGGCGTGGAGATGTCACAGAAAACCAACTGGGTTAGTTTTCCGGATTCCCCATCCTTCCAGGTCCGCAGAATGTTCTCGACACACAGATTCACCTTTGAGCCGGGAGCATCGGTCAGAAGGGGATTGATTATCCGTTGGTCAAGGCCCAGCTTCCGTCCATCGGAGGTGATTTTGAGCATATTGTCTACTGACGGGTCCACATTGCCATTGTGAACCTGGGTCGCTCGTTCAGAGAGGGATTGCACCATTTGCTGTTGCTGTTCCGTGGGCTGGGCCACAACATTGTGATACTCCACCTCCGGGGTTGGCAGGTTCAGCTGGTCAGCGGTTTTAATGTCTGCAACCTCTTTGAAAAGGTTCATCAGCTCCGGCAGATTAAAGAATTTACTGAACCGGGTTCTCGCCCGGTAGCCGGTGCCCTCGGGGAACGGTTTGTCAAGAGGTTTTTGCGAGATTGTCTAAATTAAATTTTTGAGCGGTGGAAGTACCGCCCAAAACCTCACGCTTGCAGATGTCAAAAAGCGCCTTTTCAAGCGGTTTTTTCGCCTTTTCAGCCTGTTTCACACAGACGATATAAGTTGTTTTGCCAAGTCGTAATTCATAGCTTGTATTCGTGTTTTCCATTCGCATTTTCCTTTCAAAAATGATTTTTACTGTCTGAAAAGAGAAAAGGCGGCTTCTCTGTTCGGGTTCTAAATGAAAAACCCAAACTTCAAAACCGCCTTTCACTTCCCGAAAAAGCAAGAGGGCAAGAAGTTTTAGTGTCCCATCGAAGGGGACGCTTACCTTGCCCAATCGTCTCTCATTTTCGGTTTTCGTGCCGGCTTCGGAGCTTCTCTTTCCTCGGCTCGTTCCTTTTGCGGGAACAGCCTTTCAAAAAACTCCTTTACCTTGTCGGGGAAATGTTGCAGAGCCATAAGATAGGGCTTTGTAATCTCTACAAGCCTTTCGTATTTCTCCGTGACCTCTTTCAAACGCTCCTTGACATTCGACAGACGGGAGCTTAAATCCATCGCCTGCCTTTGGTAGTAGCTTACGCTCCGCTTCAAGTCGTGGATCTCCGAGCGTGAAGAAACGCCCTCTTTCGCAAGGGCTTTTAGACTGTCAAGCTCCTGTTTGGTAACAGTGTACTTGCCCGTAATGCCCTTGCTGCCGAGAGCGTCTATCTCGCCGTAGGTTGCCGCCACTTTCTGCTTTGTTCTTACCTCGCCCCTTATCTCCGCAAGCTCCTTTTTTGCTTTGTTGACCTTCTGCTCGGTTTGGGCAAGGCGTTCCTTGTCTTTCTCAATCTGGAAGTCCAGGCTTTTCAAATTCTCCGCCGTACTTCCCAATTCGCCACGCTCAAAACCCGTAAAGCCTGCCGCCGTCAAATGCTCAAAGAGCTTGTCTTGCAGAACGGAATAGGACTTGCGGAACACGGTTTTTCCTTTCTCGTTGCGTACCACTTGCCCGTTCTCGTCCAATTCGGGGACTTTGCTTTCCCACTTTTTTGAATGGGAGACTTGATTGATGACTTCCTTGACCGTACCTCGGAGAGCTTCGTCCTTGCACCTTTTTGACCAACGGATTTCTTTTCGGACGGTGGGTATCGCCACGATATGAAGATGATAATGGTAGACCGGCTTTCCCAATTCCTCCGTTACCGCCTTGTTGATTTCATCGGCGTGCATGACCGCCGAGATGATGTTTTCCTCGCCGTAAATCCCACAGGCGAAACGGTATGCTTCTTCGTAAAATGTCCTCGCATACTCATAGCCGCCCCGTTCCTCAAAATACTTCGTGTTCACATCAACAATCATCTCATTAAAGAGCGTGGCGTTTTCTCTCAGTCCTCTTGTGGAGATTTTGCCCTCGTCAATGAGCTTCTGAAAATACTCGTTGTAGGTCAGACCGCCCGTGTCTTTGAAGTGAACATTGAGCGGCGAACGCTCCAAATCCACATTCATATTCGCATAGCTTTCATTCTTGCGCTCGTTGTGTCGCTCGTTCTTCTGCACACCCGCTGCGGTTAATTTTGCCACACGGGCAACGCTCCAACTTCCTTCCGCCAATCACATCACCTCCAATTCTGCGGAAAGGGCAGGGGGAACGGTTACGCAACTTTTTCAAAGTGCGTAACCCACTATGACACTTTCAGCAAGCTGAAAGATGTCGTGGGCAAGGGCTTTCCCCCCTTGACCTCCCTTAGTGCGCCCGCCTCTCTGCTTTCTGTGCGCCGTTCCCCGGCGGCGCTCAGAAAGACAGTTCGTCGTCGCACTTCGGCAAAGACCAAAACCAACCGAACCGGCGTTTGGTTGACACCACGCCGAGGATTGCTTTTGCCTTCTTTGCCGTGGAGCCGCTGATGTTCGCTTCACTGAGTTTCGATTCACATTCGGACGCTTCGTGTTCCTCGCCGTCCGACAGCAACTCCGAGAGCAGACGAACGGCGGCGTCCGTTTTCACATTTGGTCTGCCGCCGCTTTTCTGCGGGAGCATAGATAAAAGCTCGTCCGCCGTTTTCTCCGTCTGCTCGATGAAGCGTATCCCGTCCTCACCGACCGAAAAGACGATTGCCATTCCCGTGGGGGCGAGGTTTGCTTTCTGCTGAACGAGGATACGCTCGTCCTCGTTGTCCCCGTTCCTGCCGATGAGAAGTGCGCTCCTGACCGCACCCACGATGTCGATAGAGCCGGGAGTACGGTAGATCGCTTTCGTCCCGAACATCTTGTTTAGATGATTGATGATGACGATAGCGCACCCGGTTTCTTTCGCTATGCGGATAAGGCAGTTGAAGCGTGGGCGGACTTCGTTGGCGGCGTTGATTTGACAGTCCCCGATATACGAGGAAAGCGGGTCAAGGATCAGCACCCTTGCGCCCGTTTCCCGGATAGCGGAGAGGATACGCCCATCGTCAAAGGTCAGTGGGCTTTCCTTTTCGCTGATGAACAACAGGCGTTCTCTGTCCCCGTTCGCCTTGATGAAGCGGGGGACAATGGTATCGTCCGCATCGTCCTCCGTGGTCTGATAGATGACGCTGATCGGCGTAGGCGGCTTTCCCGTTTCCGTAAATGGCAACGGCTCGCCCCTTGTGAGCAGGGCGGCGATTGTCAGCATAAAGGTGCTTTTCCCGTCGCCGGGGTCGCCCTGCAACAGCGTGACCTTGCCGTATGGTATGAACGGATACCACAGCCATTCGATTTTCTTCGGCTCGATTTCACTCGCCTTGATAAGCTCAAGGCGGGCATTGTTGGTTTGGGTTGCGTTTTGCATTTTGTTCTCCTTTTTGTTTTGATAGATTTTCTGCTTATTCCATTCCCGGCGCATAGGCACCGCCTCCTTCCGTTACTGCCGGGACACAGAAAAAGCCCTTGCTTTCAGTACATTTCCGGGGCGATTATGGGGCATATGCTCCGTTTTCGTCACCTGTGAAAGCAAGGGCTATGTATTCGTATTCGTATTCAGTTGTAGACTTACGCCAAAGTGGAGCGTCTTGGGAAGAAAACAGCGCCCAAGTTTTTAGTTGTGGGGCTGGTAGTTATCTGCTCGACAAATAGGAGTTTTTGAAGATACGCTACCATGGAAAAATAAAATAGAACACTAAACTGCTTAATACAATTCCGATAATATACAGTTTTCTATGTTTTACTTTTTTGAAAAATAATACACTAAACACAACAGCCCCTATAATATCCATTAACAGCTGAAATAGGAATGTGTGATGTTCCAAAAAATAAAATGAAATTGCTATTGTTTCTGCTACTAATGCACCTACTGGTAAAGAATACAACAATGAACTTAAAACATTGTCTTTATTCCAATAATATAAAACAAAAGCTGCTATTGCACACGGAATAGAAAGCAAAGAAAATAGTATAAACAAAGATTTACGGAATCCACCTGAAAATAATGGGATAAACATTCCTAATATTGCCTGTAATCCGTAGAAACTCAATGTCATTCCAAACATATATAAGAATGAACTAATACCTGCACATTTATTTGAAGTGCTTAATAAAACAATTATTGTATTTGTAATAATCCAAAATCCCAATAATGTTTGAATTGACGAAAATCCCCACAAAGAGTCTAAAGAGCAATAATCCAACAATCTACATATACATCCTATAAATATACCAACTAAAAACACCATACTATAAGACTTTAATGTATGGCTTAATTTTATATTTTCCATATCAACACTCCTCTCTACAAATCCCAGTTTGTCATTTGCTGTTCGTTTGTTTTCTAATAATAAGAAAATAAGCCAAAAGGCAGGCAAAGTCACTTAACGCTGAAAAAAGTTTTGTCTTACAAGTAAATACCCAATAGAAAAGAATAACTGTTTCTATCAGCATAAATACTGCTGGCAGTAATCGAAGTGTTTTTCCCCATAGAGAATTTTTTCTTCCGGACCATAGAACAATTCCCAACAAAGCGCATACCAAAGCGGGCGGAATACTGTACAACAACCAACCTCCAATATGGTTTACTGCCAGTTCAGATAGTGAGTTAAATTGCGTGACTCCACTTTGATAAATTTGAAGAGATTGATGTGCAGTTGTGATAAAGAACATTAGGAATATGTATATTCCCGCATTGAACGCCGCACACTTCCTGTTTTCACTAAATAAAACAATCAAAGAGGTTGAAAACATCCAAAATCCGAATGTACTTGAACTCCAATAATAAAATGACCATAAGCTATTGTCTGGAAGTTCAATAAAAAGTACAACGGAAAGCCCTGCGAGTATACCTAATGCAATCACTAAACAGTAAGATTTTAATTTATCCCGAAAAAACACTTTCATTTGATTACTCCCGACACCAGTAAGGAAATCTTCTTTTCAACTGCCGATTTGTCGAACAGTCGCCCACTCGACACCAAATATTATACACTCGAATTGTGAAGAAATCTACCTCAAGCAGCTATTTTCTCGGTGAGAATACTCCCTTCGACTATACTGCCGACTTTATGACTTTTTGAACACCGACTTTTTGAACACCCGCTGAAAAGGAAAAGCCGCCATCGGTTGACAGCGGCAATTCCCTGTGGGCGGGTATCAGTTGTAAATCAAGTCGTTGTAAACGACCTCTGCGGCTCGGTTGCGGATATTGTTCATAGCCTGCACCCACCTCATACCGTCCTCGGCTTTGAGTTTTTCCGTCACGCACTCCTTTTTGGCAAGCTGTTTTACCAGCCGGGAAAGCATAGCCTCGGCTTCCTCGTTCAGATCGGCAAGGTAGGCGTTCAGCCTGCCGCTTGTCAGAAGCTCGGAATAAAGAGCTATCCTGTGTTCTCGGATATACCGCAGATGTCGCTGTCCCCATATCCCAATGGGACGCTGTTCCTGCCCGTCCCCGAAGTCCGGCAGAAATACCTCGGTTTCCATATCCTCGCCGCCCACCGTCTGATGAATGACTGATTTCCTATACTCGATTTCCATAGCGTTTTTCTCCTTTGTGATTATGACCTCTACGATGGGACACTAAAACTTCTTGCCTTCTTGCTTTTGCCGATGAAAGAGCAAATCACACCACCTCCCGTAGCTCTTTGTCGGCTTGTTTTTTGTGCCACCATTCAAGACTGTACTCGTTATGATGTTTCTTGCGGCATTCCTCGGAGCAAACTGTCTGACCGCTGCTGTTCGGCCAGAACAGTTTGCCGCAGACAGCGCATTTTCTTTGGCGGTAATAGTGATCGCCACGCTCGGCTTCTCGTTCCGCTTTCTTTTCAGCCTGTTCCGATTGATAGCGGCACTCTTTGGAGCAGAACACTTGACGGTTGCTTGTCGGGATAAACTCTTTCCCACAGTGGGGACAGACCTTTTTGCGGACGATTTCACCGCCGTTTTCAGCGATTTTCTTCGCCTTGCGCCGTTCCCGTCTGGCTTTCTCCGCCGCCCTCTGTCGGGCTAACTTCTCCGCCGCAAGCTGTTCCTCTTTTGCCTTTATCTCGGCAAGTTCTTCCCCGCTGTATGCGATATTGACCTGCCCGACATAGTTGAAATAGATGTCAACCTGCTGTGTGCGGGCATTGCCCACGCCCTGTGCCTCATACACAACGATTTTGTCCACAAGTTCTCGGAACATCGTATCGCTTACCTCGTCGGGGGACTTGATTTTGCGTATCAGAGCGATGAAATGCTCGATGTCAAGCGGCTTTTCCTTGTTGTCCGCCACCTCTGATTGGAGCTTTTCAATCTTGACTTCAAGCTCCGCCTGCTCGTCATCGTACTGCTTCATAAGCTGTTTGTACTGCCTTTCGGGGAGCAAGCCGGACACAAGGTTTTCATACAGACCACGCACAAGCTCGGAAAGCTCGTCGTATCGTTTCTGCATACGCTTTAACTCTGTTTCAGCCTGTTGGGGCTTCTCTTTCCGCTTTTCAAGCCACAGCCTTTGCAATTCCTCGGCAAACGCCTTTTCGTCCTTCATCACAAGCCTTGAAATCCTCTGGACGGCGGATAGGAGTATCGCCTCCACGCTGTCTGCGCTGATACCGTGTGCGGTGCAGGAATCCACTCTGCTGGCGTACCCGCCGCAACGGAAAGAATACTCAATAGAGCCGTCTTTCCTGCTATAATGGGTTTGCAGGGTCATTCGTCTGCCGCAGTCGGCACAGTAGAGATAGCCGCTCAAACGGTGGTAATGACTGCCCCACGGGGAGCTTCTCCCGGCTCGTTTCCTCGTGCGCTGAACGCTGTCCCAAAGTTCCTGTGAAATGATAGCTTCGTGGGTGTTCTCGAATACATACTGTTCCTCTGCGCTCGTTTCCTTGCGCTTGTGGAGCTTGAAGTTTGTACCCACGGACTTACGGAGAATGGTATGACCAAGATATTCCTGCCTGTCCAGTATCTTCCTTACCGTGGACACGCCCCACAGATACGGGTCGGAGTATTTCTTCCCATTGGACTGCTCCTTGTGGTATCTTTCTGCGTGTGCGGCGGGAATCAAGACCTTTTCCTCGGTGAGCAGTTCCGCTATCGCTCGTGGACTTTTGCCCTCGCTGGCAAGCAGGAAGATACGCTTTACCACTTCGGCGGCTTCGGGGTCAACAACAAGCGTCTGCTTATCGCCGGGAAGTCGGTTGTAGCCGTAGGGAATACTGCCGGAGCAACGCTTGCCGTCCCTCATACGGGTGTCAAAGATAGCCTTGATCTTGTTACTGGTGTCTTTGGCGTAAAACTCGTTCATGATATTGAGGAAAGGGGCAAAGTCGTTGTCGGTGGCGTTATTGCTGTCTATGCCGTTGTTGATAGCGATAAAACGCACATTCTTCTGTGGGAAAACGACTTCCGTATAAAAGCCAACTTGCAGGTAATTCCTGCCAAAACGGGATAGGTCTTTTACACAAATCGTATCAATTTCTCCCGCTTCAACGGCGGTAATCAAGGCTTGAACGCCCGGTCTGTTGAAATTCACTCCCGAATACCCATCGTCCGTATAGTGGCGGATATTCATCAAGCCATTTTTGTGGGCGTAATCTTCCAAGTATTTCTTTTGGTTGATTATCGAGTTCGACTCGCCCACAAGGTCATCGTCCCTCGAAAGCCTTTCATAGAGTGCTGTAACTCTTGCTTTTCCTGCTGTTTTCGGCATCCTTTGCCCTCCTTTCCTTATGTAATATGATTTGAGATTATAGAGATTACTCGTCCTTCACCAATAGGAGAAAACAGGGGGTCTAAGCGGAACTGTTTTCAAAAAAATTTTGAAAAATTTTCGGCAACCTCGAAACCGCCTTTGACCGTCTCTTTTCATTTAGAAAAGTACGATTTCATCATCCTCAAAAATTATAGCCCTCCGGTGCCAGCTCCAGGGCCGTCACCGTTTCACCGAACCGGCTGGCCCAGCAGTCAAAATGGGTCATGTTCAGCTCCTTCAGCCGGTCATATTGGAGATACCGCTGCATGGTGTAAAGCTCCGTCATGGAGTTGCTGACCGGAGTGCCAGTGGCGAATACCACACCCCGGTTGCCGGTAAGCTCGTCCATGTAGCGACATTTTGCAAACATATCACTGGACTTTTGGGCGTCGCTGGTGGAGAGGCCGGCAACATTGCGCATTTTGGTAAACAGGAACAGGTTTTTATAGGCGTGGGCCTCGTCAACAAACAGTCGGTCAACGCCCAGCTCCTCGAAGGTTACAACATCGTCTTTTCTGCTGTCTGCCTGGAGCTTCTCCAGCTTGGCTTCCAGGGCCTTCCTGGTTCGCTCCAGCTCTTTAATGGTGAAGCGTTCGCCTCCGCTCAGCTTTACCTCTGCAATTCCGTCTGTAATCTCGTCGATTTGTTCGTAGAGCAGCCGCTCCTGCCGTTCCCGGCTGATAGGGATACGCTCAAATTGACTATGGCCCATGATAACGGCGTCATAGTCGCCGGTGGCGATCCGGGCACAGAATTTCTTGCGGTTCTGTGGCTCAAAGTCCTTTTTGGATGTGACCAGGATATTAGCAGCGGGATACAGGCGGAGAAATTCAGACGCCCATTGTTCCGTCAGGTGGTTGGGGACAACAAACAAAGATTTCTGGCACAATCCCAGCCGCTTGGATTCCATGGCTGCGGCCACCATCTCAAATGTCTTGCCTGCACCTACCTCATGGGCCAGCAGGGTATTTCCACCATAGAGGATATGGGCAATGGCCCCCAGCTGGTGTTCCCGGAGGACAATCTCCGGGTTCATCCCTCCAAAAGTAATGTGACTTCCGTCGTACTCTCTGGGCCGGGTCGAGTTCATCTCCTCATTATACTGGCGAACCAGGGCTTGGCGGCGCTCCGGGTCCCTCCAAATCCAATCCCGGAAGGCTTCCCGGATGGCCTGCTGTTTTTGGGCAGCCAGGGTGGTTTCCTTGGGATTCAACACCCGGCGTTCCTTGCCATTGGAATCCTCCACGGTGTCATAGATTCGCATATCCCGCAGATTTAAGGAATCCTCCAGAATCTTATAGGCGTTTGCCCGGTCGGTGCCGAAAGTGGTGTAGGCCGCAACATCACTCCGGGAGATATTGCTTTTTCCGGTAATCTGCCATTCAGCAGTTAGGGACGAATAATTTACCTGAATGCTTCTTTGTAAGTAATACGGGGTGGCAAAGGTTTCGTGCATAAATTGCTGAATGTAGGCTTTGTCAATCCAGGTTGCACCCAGCCGCACATCGATTTCGGATGCGTCCAGGTCTTGGGGCTGCACCTGGCTCAGAGCCTCCACATTGGGACGGTACAGGTCGCTCACAGCCGCCGCTTGCTTGGCGTCCCGCAGCTTCTGACGGACATTTCCGGACAGGTATTCATCTGCGGTCACATACTGGGCCTCTCCCTGGGAGAAGTCAGGAATCCGGAAAATGACACCTTTCAGCTCCTCTGCCAGCTCGTCCTGGGATTTGCCGGTGAGCTGCTCCATGTAAGCCATGTCCACGCAGGCCCTTTCGGAAATGGATACGGCCAGAGCGTCGCTGGCGGTATCCACGGACAACACCGCCTCATGGGGCTTAATGGTTCGCCTGGTGAACATATCCGCTTTACGCTCCAGCTGGCCGTCCTCGTCGATAACCTCCAGGGCGCACAAGAGGTAATAGGAAGAATCATCCGAAAAGGCCAGCCGGTTTGCCCGGCTGTTAATCAGGCCGTACTGAGAGGAAAAAGAATCATAAAGCTGATTCAGGGTCGTCTGCTGCGCCTGAATCTCGGCAGCTGTGGTGCTGCTGTCCAGCTGAAGGGCAATCAGCTCCCGGACGCAATCCCGCAGGCCAATCATGCCTTTTACCCGTGCTTCTGCCGTGGCGTTCAGACTGGGCCGCACCATCCGGCTGTTCTCCCGGAAGTAGACCATACCGTCTACCAGAGCATAGGAGTAATTCCTCACATTGGGGTCGGCAGGGATGGAGGTGTCAGGGGCTTCACCTTCCCCCAGTTCCGGCAGTTCGGCCTCCTGATAAGTGCCGTGGATATGCTTCACGGCCTTCTGGAGCAGCCCCTCAAGTTCCGCTCCCTCTATGGGATTCACGGTGTAGTCCACACCGTGGGCGGTGCTTTCCGTTTCCTGGCGGCCCAGAACCATCCCCGGATGGTCGATAAAGTAGCGGTTAATGACAAACCCATCTTCCGTTCGTCCGGTCTGGGTCCAGTCCGGCACCACATCCAGGGGACGGTCCCGCTTTTGCAGGAAAATGATGTCGGAAACAACCTCGGCTCCGGCGTTGGCCTTAAACGCATTGTTGGGCAGCCGGATGGCTCCCAAAAGCTCAGCCCGCTGGGCCAGGTACCGGCGCACGGTGGAATCCTTGGCGTCCATGGTAAACCGGCTGGTGACAAAGGCCACCACGCCACCGGGTCTTACCTGGTCCAGAGCTTTGGCGAAAAAGTAGTTGTGGATGTTGAAGTGCAGCTTGTTGTAGGCACTGTCGTTGACCTGGTATTGCCCAAAGGGTACATTGCCCACGGCCAGGTCGAAGAAGTCCCGTTGGTCTGTGGTTTCAAACCCGGCTACGGTGATGTGCGCCTTGGGATAAAGCTGCCGGGCGATCCTGCCGGAAATGCTGTCCAGCTCCACACCATACAGCTGACTGCCTCGCATTTTCTCCGGGAGCATACCAAAGAAGTTACCCACACCACAGGACGGCTCCAGGATGTTGCCAGTTTCAAAGCCCATGTTGCCCACGGCCTCATAGATAGCACGGATAATTGTGGGGCTGGTGTAATGGGCATTCAGGGTAGAGGCTCTGGCTGCGGTGTATTCCTCCGGGGTAAGCAGCTCCTTCAGCCGGGCGTACTCAGCAGACCAGGAGGGCTTCTCAGGGTCGAAAGCGTCTGCCAGACCGCCCCATCCCACATACCGGGATAGGGCTTCTTGCTGCTCCGGTAATGCCTGCCCAGTTGTTTTTTCCAGGTATTTCAACAGCTTGATGGCCTCAATATTGGCTTGGAATTTGGCTTTGGGGCCACCTTCTCCCAGGTGTTCATCGGTGATGTGGAAATTCTCGGCGTTGCGGCGCAAGTTATTTTTGTATTCCTCGTAGGCGGCTTCCTCTGCGGCCTTGGTATTTGGGAAGGTCTGCCATTCACCATTAACCTGAATGGATACAGGGTGTTCCTCGTTGGTATTGCGAGGAAAAGAAAAAGCAGAGGATGTTTGTGCATCCTCTGCTTCGATGGATTCAATTTGCTCCTGTTCCGTGGGAAACAGATTTATGGTTAGTTGTTGATAAGCTCCGCTATCAGAATCTCCTCGGCCTGTGCCTTGCAGTTGTTCATCAGCCCCACCCATTTCATCGGGTCGCTGGCCTTCAGCTGCTCCGTTGCTCCGGCTTC
>OEQP01000071.1_pt1 | contig 14537 bp, 13 predicted proteins | sample 1539791 | NCBI WGS metagenome assembly OEQP01 (sample SAMEA3891866, study PRJEB23780) | metagenome | biome: terrestrial biome; feature: animal house; material: Caecal content | place: Italy | collected 2015-05-05
TCACCTGGATCTGGCCCTCCACCTCAACGGCCAGACGGAAACAGCAGGGAACCGGATCCACGGCACCGTCCAGCACCACCAGCTTCTGCCGGGAATTGGGATTGGCCTTATCCTGGTAAACAGTACAGGCTTTGGTTCCTTCGCCCAGTTCGTATCCACGGGACTGCACCACCAGCTGATTCAGCTTCTTGGCAGCGGCTTCCGTAGCTGTCACCTTCAGGGTGTTTCCGCTCCGGGTGAAGGTCAGACCGGAGATGTTGGAGGTGAAATGGAAATTTGCCAACACGCCATTGCTGTCTGTTGCCGAGCCGGTGTAAAGCCCAGTTCCGGCATCCTTTTTCAGGGTGATGGTGCTGGCCACATTGACCAAAGAGGGTTGGGGAGCCGTAAAACTGGGAATCTTTCCGTGCTGTTTCAATTTTGCCAGAAGTTCATCATATTTGGCCTTTACAGCCTGGTCTGTCAATGCACCATAAAAGGGCGGCGTCCCATGGCCTCTTTCTGAGCCATCCACATTTCTGTACCCTGTGACCATATCCCAGACACACAGGGCGGTTGCCTTGATGCCTGCATCTGAGGTATCTCCGTTGTTGGGTGCCCCGTATGCCATGGCTAAGAAAATGGCCCGCTTGCTGGTTCTGTCGATCTGCCAGGAAAACCAGGTGCCGGTGGAGGACTTGTAAATGGCGTTGGGCCACCCGTCCGAATCGATGTGACTGCCTCCGGGCACCGTGGCCTCGTAGCTACTGCCGCCCTGCATCATGGGCTGCAGGCAGAAACCTACCCGTCCGTCGGACAGCCAGAAGATGGAGCCGTAGGCTGTGTAGTAGGGGCCGTAGCGGTAGGGCTGCAGGTCAGAGTGCCAGTAGAATTGGATAGAAGCGCCTCCTGCCGGGTAGTAGGGCTCCTTGCTGGCAATGGTGATTTCCGTTCCGCCCGGCAGCGTCATGGGCATGATTTGGCTGGCCCCTGTTGTGGTAGGGATGATAATGTCACCAATGTCCAATTCAAAGTCCTGCTCCGTGGGCTCTGTAACTTCCGGGGGAGCATCCGTAACAGGAGGCTCCATCGGCTCCGTGGGCGGCGAGGTCTCCTCTGTAAGCGAAGGAGACTGCCCGGTGTCCTCCGTCTCAGTAGCGGGCGGTTCCGTTTCCACAGGAATCTCCGGTGCTGCCGCAAAAGCGGTGGAAATGCTGCCCAAGAGCAGCACCATAGCTAGCACCAGGCAGACTGCCTGTATCCAGTGGTGTTTCATACGATCAGTCCTTTCTGAGAAATTTGCATATAAAAAGCCCCGACCTTTGCAGTCAGGGCAATATGCCGATATTTGAAAAGCTTAATAGAAGACATAGAACCAAAGCTGGTTGTCCTTGATTTCGCACCAGCATTTGATATGCCAGTTTTCAATGCTGTCGTACCCATTCAGCCGACGGCACTCAGCGAAAAGATCCACATTTCCCATCATTTCCGCTTCGATCACCTGCTGAAAAGTGCACCCGGTTCGTTCTGCAGCCAATAGGATCTCCCCCTTGCTGAGGTTGATGGGCATATCGAATCCACCATCGAACCCCAGACTGTTGTCAGGGATACAACCGTACTTGCTTGCTGCATACTGGTTTCCGACAGCCATAGCCCGGCGTAAATCCAGGTCAGACCATTCCAGGGAAGGTTCTTCCAGCTGGGGAATGGTCCGGCTTTCGACAGCACCACACCGGCTGCAGGAACGGCTCTCACTGCTTTCCTGCTGGGTAGTAGGCTGGGTGACTACAGTCCAACTGCTCCAGCTGTGTCCCAGCACAGCCGTCTCATCTGTGGTGTAGGAGCTGCCACAGCTGCACTTGTGGAGGGTGTATCTCTTGCTGGTACAGGTGCCAGCTACTTTGGTGGAAGTATAGCTGTGGGTGTGAGGCGGCTCGGTAGGCTTGGTGGCAGAAAGCTGAGTTTCTGTGCTTTCATTACTTGGCACTGTTTCAAGAGGAACGGTCGGTTCCTTTTCTGCTTCCGTTTCTTTGGGAGTATCCAACGCATTCGGTTTGCTTTCTGATTCAGCAGGAACCGTTGTACTCTCTGTCGCAGTACCTGTAGTTGGTCTGCTTTCCGAGGGGAAAATGGTTGTAGAATATGCTTGGTAAGAATTCTTGGTTGGGTCTGTCACATTGGCTGTAGGTCTGCATCCGGCAAATACCAAGGCGAGCAGCGATACAAGAGCAAATGCTTTTTTCATGTTTGACACCTCCGTACTGCCAATTCTATGGCATCAGCCTTCATTTTCCAAGTGTGCAAATCTCTTGATTCTTCTTTTCAGTAAGTCCAGGTGGTTATCTGAGGGGGAGAGTGTGAGAGGGGGAGAGTGTGAGAGGGGGAGAGCGGCAGAAATAACCGATGCCGTCGTCAAAAGGATAGACTACTCCCTTGGTGATAGTGTTATCGGTCACTTATCTGTCACCTCGGTCTTTCATTCGCTCCCTGTACCGCTGGTAGTATTCAAGCGCTTTCAAAATATACTCTTCGGTTTGCTTGGGATTGATGTTTTGGGGGAGATATGGTTTTAACTTTTCTGCGTGGAAAGTGATTTTCTCTTTCTGATTTGGCTTTTGCTCACACATGATTGAAAGAATGACATCTGCGTAGAGCCTGCCCTCACGAGAAAATTCCTTCATCTTGATTGCTTGAACCAGGGAAGGGGTTGCATCTTCGTACCCGATTGTTTCAATCAGGTCTGCCTGTTCTTGTTCGGTAAGGTAAGAAAGCTCTACAGCAGGACGGAACGCAATCCGGCCTTCGTCCACCATATCAAGCAACGCTGGTACAAGCTTTGTAAGACGGATATATCGATGAATCTGCCTGGAACTATCGTCTCCTGCCTCTGCTAGCTCTTCACGAGAATTTTGGCCCACTGGTCCAAAATTATTTTTACCAGGTCTTCCGGCCTGCCGTTTGATTGCTTCCAGTTCCATCTTGTAGGAGAATGCTTTTTCGCTAGGCAGGATTTTGGAACGCTGCCGATTGGAATGTGCCATAATGATGATTGCCTCATCTCTGGTCATTTCTCTGACTTCCGCTTTGATGGTGGGAAAGCCTGCCAGCTCTGCCGCTTTGCGACGCCTATGCCCGGAGGCACATTCATATCGGCCATCTTCCTTTTGCCGCAGGATGACCGGCGTGATGATGCCATGATTCTTTACACTTTCCACAAGTGCCTCCATATCCTCGTCCATACGGACTTTGTAAGGATGGTTGGGCATGTCGTCAATTTGGTCCAGCGGAATATCATGGATACGAGGCAGTTTGCTTTCTTTTCTGCCTTCATCGGTCATGAATAGTTCATCTAGCGCCGTCAGACCTAAATCTATTGGTTTCTTTTCCAAGCTGGCTCACCTCCTTTGTCAGTGCGGCATAGGCCTCGGCAACTCTGCCGTTCTTATCGTAGGCATAGATGCTTTTCCCTTCCTGGGAGGCCTCCGCTGCACGAACGGATCTTGGTATTTCTGTCCGAAACACCCGGACAGCATCTCCCATTGCGCCACGCATGGAAGAGATGATTGCCTTTGCGTTGTTCGTTCGACTGTCCACCATGGTGAAGAGGACCCCATCAATGCGAAGCTTTGGATTGATTTGCTTGCGGACTTTGGCAACGGACCTGAGAAGCAGGTTCAATCCCTTGGAAGACAGGTAGTTCGGCTGAGATGGGATGATGACACTATCTGCCGCAGCCAATGCGTTGATGGTCATAAGACCAAGAGAGGGCATACAGTCAATAAGGATGTAATCGTATTTTGACTTTACCTGCCCCAACACATTCCGCATGATAGTTTCACGGCTCATAGCATTGAACAGACTCATTTCAACACCAGACAGTTCGATGTTTGCCGGGAGAAGGTCCGGTCCTTCTTTGTGCGGTATGATCGCGGATCCTGTGGGCAATTCCATATCGTGAATTTCTGCCAGCATTGCCGTTGCCAGAGTGTGCGAAAGGCTGTCCGGATCCTGGATGCCCATGCTGATGGTCAAACTTCCCTGTGGATCGCTGTCCACAAGAAGTACCTTATAGCCTTGCTTTGCCAACCCTACGCCAAGGTTCACAGTGGAGGTGGTTTTTCCAACGCCGCCCTTCTGATTCACCATTGCAATGGTTTTTCCGTTCACTACTTTGCTCCTTTCCAAAAAATAAGCCGCCCACCAAATCGGTGAGCGGCTATGTATCAGATGTTGTAAGTGGATTTATTCAGTGTAGTTTTCCGGGAGAAAGTTTTGACCATGCTGCCTCATTGCAAAATGAACCACCTGGTTTTCAAAACGCTCTTGTGCTTCCGCGACAACGTTAACCAAAAGCTTTCGTCGGCTGCTCCATTTTGTAATGCCCGCCAGATAATCCGATTTTCGTTTATCATCCAGGATAAAAGGGGTAATTCCGTGCCGCAAACATTCTTTGAGCATCAGAAGTCTGCCAACTCTGCCATTCCCATCCCGAAAAGGAGAGATCATTTCAAAATCGACATGGAGATTCAGAATATCCGAAATCTCAGGATTCTCGATCACCTCGTATTCTTTTATCATCTCGTTTAACGCTGATGCAATCTCTGCAGATGGTAACAGATTCCTGCCTGGGCGTTTGTAATCGGCAGGCCTGTACTGACCTGGAGCGACGCGACCTCTGCGCTCATCTACTGTGCCAAACATAAGCAAGTAGTGCAGTCGCATAATTAGTTTTTGAGACACCGGATCCATTACATGGTCGATGATATAGTCTATGCAGACATGATGGTTCAAAGTTTCAACCAGATCAGAAACCTTTACCGGCTCAAAGCAATCTTGGACTTTGCCTTTTTTGTAAATCATTTCGATCTGTTTTTGTGAGAGCCGATTGCTTGCCATACGGCTGGAACAGTAAGTGAAATATATTTGTATATAATCGTACAGGCCATGAAAAGATTTCTTCGTCTTTTGCTTTTGAAGCTTCCGTGCAAGATGAGGAGTTTCTTTCTTTTCTCGGTCAGTATCCGGAATATGTTTTTGCGCGTAATTGGGGATCAGCCAGGACCGGCCTTCCCTGTACGCGCCGGGAATGATTCCTTCTCTGCATTGCTTACGAATCATTTGCTCAGACAACTGCCATGCGGCAGCAGCTTCAGCCACTGTGATGTACTCCATTTTATTCATTCCTTTCAGCTGTGCTGGGTGGAAAAATGAGGGCTTTGCGAAACTGCCCGTTTTGCGAAACTTTTACTACCCTAATTTCTACCCTAAAAACAGCGAAACACTATGCACCAGCTGTCACGAAATTGAATATTTATTGGATTATTTGGTCCATTTAGTCTTATAAATGCATAAAATACATATGGTTATTCATCCGAGGCCAATGGCATTCAAGAGGTCAGCGGTTCGATCCCGCTTATCTCCACCAACCACCGCAAGGCATTTGCTTTGCGGTGTTTTTTTGCCCAGAATACATCATCCGGCCGGGAAGACTATCTTCCCGGCCGGATGTTTTTTAAGAGGCAGTATTGTCAGTTTTTTACGGGTATCCCGGGAAAAAAGGGTGTTTTAGAGAATGAAAGGATTATGAAACCTGGGCCGTTTCCCCGACCTCTACAACCACATCCCCAATCCGCACCTGGGACACCTCATCATAGGGAATGGGTGCTTCAAATACATAGGTGCAGAAAAGACACCCGGAACCGGGAACCGGACTGCCATGCTCCATGCTGGATGTTTGCCCGGCCTTTTCGGGATAAGCCGCTATAACGGAGCCGTCTTTCAGGACGAATTGCAGGATACCGAAATCCCCCGCTTCCTGAACCTGTCCATCCTCCAGGCTGTAATAGAGCGTTGCGCTTAAGCCCTTCATCATAAGAGAGAAAATCGTGGCATTTACCTGTTTTCCGGAAATCTGGGTATAAGAGCCGGAAATGGGGGACGTGAGCAGCTCCCGCTCCCGGTCGTCTACCTTGGCAAAAGAAAATTCGAACGCCCACACCCCTTCTGCCATAGTGCGCTCCGAATAAGGATATTCCTTTTCGTTATATACCAGATTTTCCAGGTACAAGATTCGGTCTCTTCCGTCTGCAAGGGTAAATTTCCCGCCCGGAGACTGAAAAACATTGTATTGAATCACCAGGGAGAGGGTGTTTTGCAAACCATCTCCATCGGAGATGGGGAGAAAGGTAGCCTTGGAGGAATGGATAGGTGTACTTTTGGGGTCTGCCAAATTCAGCTTATCAAAATCCATTACAGAGCCCAAAGCCACCCCCTCCATGTCTGCATCTTCCGGCCCCACAATATCCACCAGCATATAAGCGGCGGTGCCGTCTGTCAGGGCACCTTTCAGGGTGAGGGTGAAACCGTTTTGGGTGACGCTTTCCCCCACTTCCGCCAGATGTTCTTCCACATACGCCTGCTGGGAGGGGGTCAGTTGGGTTTGGCTGCCGAATATCCCAAGAAAGTCCCGGATGATTCCAAGACCGGCGGCAAAGGCGTAGCCAAATCCCGCCGTCACCATCAGGCAGAAAACAACGCCCACAGCGGTGAGGGTCGTTTCCAGGCGGCGGAGTCTTTTCCTGCGCATGGCTTCCTGTGCGTCTCGCGCCAGAAAAACATTTCTGGCCATTTCCTCAGGGCTCTTCATAAAAACATTCCTCCTTGCTTAGCACCGCTTTCATGGCTTTCTTTGCCTGATACAGCATATTTTCTACCTGCCGTTTCCTTTTTTTCATAATGGCAGCCGTCTGGCCGTTGTCAAACCCGGCAAAGTAAGTAAGATACAAAACCTGGGCATAATCCGGGTTGATTTTCCGCAGAGCCCGGCGGACAGCGATTCGCTCCTCCTGCAAAAGATAGCTTTGTTCCAGGCTGAGGGCGTCATCGGGAAGCTCTCCAATTGCCTCCAAAGGGAGGGCTTTCCCTCTGGATACTTTCCGCAGGTGACTGATTGCCAGATTCCGGGCAATCCTATAAAGCCACGCCTGAAATTGTCCCCGGGGAACATACCTGGGCCTGCGAATGGCAATCTTTATAAAGGTTTCTTCCGTCAGATCCTCTGCCGTATGGATATTGTGGAGAAAGCTGTCCAGGTAAAAAATCAGACCGTCCTTGTAAAGGCGAATCAGCTCCGCCAGGGCAGCCTCGTCCCCTGCGAGATACTGAAGATACAGCTCAGAATCTTTGCCCAAAGTGTCCCCACCTCCCATTCTTAAAATCCTCTTCACCTATATAACGCAGGGGAAAGAAAAAACGCTGAATAAAGAAAAGAAATAATTGAACCAGCACCGGAAAACCCATGGTCTGCCCCAAAGGGGCGGCCCATGGGTTTGTTTTTATGTGAGGGAGGATTCTTTTTTTGCCATTTCCCAGCTTTCCGGATAGTGGGTGCGGTAGTAATCGGCCATGGGGCCGGGGGTGTGGAGGAGGTGATTCTGACGGATGGTGTCCGCCTCCACCTTTCGGATCCAGTCTTTGGTATCCTGGGGCAGGGCAGAATACCGGCGAATCACCAGAGCGCCCAGCCTCTCCTGCTCCAGAAGAGCCTGGTACACATCCGGGATTCGTTCCTCCCTAAGAACCGGGACAGCCTCCGGGGAGACTACCTCGTTGGGAATCCGGGTGGGGTTGGTCTTTTCCGGGCTGCACAGGTACATGCTGGCGCTCTTTCCCCGGTAGAGAACGGCCAGAGCGTCGGGGAAATACTCGTCCAGATAGATTTGTCCTTCCCGGGTGTAGCCATAGGTGTATTCATAATTTTGGATTCCGTACAGAAGGGCCATGGGATAAAGGGTCGTCATATACACCATGGCGGGCTTTTCCTAAAACAGGGGCTTGCCGGGGCGCAGCAGGGTAAGCCCGGCGGTGGGGGAGCAGTGATAAAATGCCATGAGAAAATCTCCTTTCCCCCTTATTTTACTCCCTGACGGAAAAACTGCAAGTCTTGAAAGAAACAGGGATTTCTGCTATAATATAATCACAAAAAATGGGATTTTTCCCCAGAGGGACGGAGGCGGATAGGATGGAAAAGGAATACATCATCCGAAAAGCCCGGATGGAAGATGCCAACACGCTGGATGCCATGCTTACGGAGCTGATTGGGTATGAAACCAGATACGACAGCAATCTGGATGCTTCCTACCGGGTACAGGATAACTATGCCCGGCTGGTGGAAGAACCAGGCTGTGCGCTGCTGGTAGCGGAGGCGGAAGGCAGGATTGTGGGCTTTCTGTATGGGTTTTTGTACCAGATTCCCGGAATGCACGTGAAACCCATGGCCCTTCTGGATGCCCTGTTCGTATCGGAGCCTTACCGGGGCCGGGGAATTGCCACCGCTCTGTTTTCTGCATTTCGCCGGTTCGCCGCAGAAAAGGGCGCTTGCCGGATAGAGCTGAAAGTCATGAGCCAAAACGAAAAGGCCCTGCGCTTTTATGAAAAGCTGTCTTTTCAGGAGTGCAAAAAATACATGACTCTGCCCTGAAATTAAGCACCTTCCTCCTCTGTGGGGAGAAAGTATATACACAATATCGCTTTTGCGGATTGCCTTCGATTTTAGTGAAGGCGGTCTTGCGGGGAACGGTGAAAATATCTTACGGATTTGCATTTGGTACTTCAGGGGTACACCACCTCTGTTGAAGCTTGAATAAAAGTGTAAATGCATCATCACGAGTAACAGTAGGGTGAATGTTGGTGTTGTTTCACCTGAAATTCGTAGAGTTTATGGATACAGACTCCATAAAAATTTACTCAATCTAAGCAAAACTATTACATATTTTACATATGCGTGGTAGCAAGAGAGAGGATGATTGCCCTATAATAAAGACAAAATGCACAGTAGTATCGTGTGCATAAAACAAGTTTGGAGGAAAAACTATGAGAAAATTGATTAGCCTTTTACTAGCGATTTTGCTGCTCGTGACTTTCCCGCTATGTGTATTTGCACAGGAATTTACTTCGTTGAAATTAACTCCTGAAAGTTCGGTCACCGATTTTGAAGCTGTTTTCCCTTCGAGTTTTTCACACAAAACGGCGTATACTGATGTTTTGGGAAATCAAGGGGAAATCAAGTTTGAAATCTTTGGTGGAAAAACTTTTGTCGAGGTATATGTAAATGGAAGATTGACACAGCGTGTGTACTCGTCGCCAGCGGAGAATGTCATCCTTTGGACGGAATACGCTGAACAAGCGGACTCTGTACAATATAAAGGGCAATCTATCCAAAGTTGTAGTTATACGGAGGTAGTTACAGATATTGTTTATAATTCAGTTCCAGAAAAAATGGCCGAACCTTATTTCTCTACATTCGACCCAGAAGGATGGGCATATCTTATGACACGGCCGAGCAATCCCATGATATCCGGATCTAGACCGTGTACGGTATACTATCGTAACTATGATGATGAACCTGATGAAAATAGATATTGGGGAAAACGCATTGAATTTTACGCAGGCACTGCCATTGGCATAGTGGTTTCTGTTTTAACTAGCTTCTTGACAGGTGGTGTGTCCATTGAGGCAATAGTTGCAGGGCTTGGTTCTGCAATTTTTGCAGATGCGCTTACGCAGTATGTGTGTGGAGAGGTGTGCTTTTCAACTCAAAAAATACGCTATGCACCTGTAATTTCGGGAAAGCTCATCTTCAAAGATGCATATATCACTAAGAGGTGGGTTATTATTTCGGATACGGTTCATCAGAGAGAAACGGTAAAACTAGACAATCCAGAATATGACTATAATAGGGGGCACGATGCATATGCGATTGCGGTCAATGCGCAACAGGCGGAAGTGGACAGCCGGACCTAATCCACTATTATTATTCGCATTATCCGGAATTGTATTCCTGGGGATACTTGCATTGAACTGGGTGCTTTATTCCGGCGTTATTTCCATGGATTTTTATCTTGGCTTGTTCGTGATTTTGTCTATGTGGAATTTGTTTGCAGAGCTTGGCAGGAACGAAAAATGGAAACGGCATTGGCTGAATGTCTGGGTTACAGTATTCTTGATTGCTGTTCAGCTGACGGTTTTCTGCTGCTTTTTACCGTGCTACACTGCGTCAGCAGCAGCGGATATGGTTGAGCATTCTATGGGCAAAGTGGAAATTGTGGAATCCCATGGGATCGATACAACAGATTCTTTAAGCTTGTTTGTCAAAAAAGGATATGTTTTTACATGTAAGGAACTCACAACGGCACAAAAATTCATAGTTTTTTTCAATCCGGTATCCGGGCAGTATTATGAGATGAAATAACATATTATAGATGGGTTTTGGATTATCACCCGATTGCGGCAGAGTCTTATACACAAATAGACTCTGCCGCTTCCTTACGTTTGCAGAAACCCTGCGCCCGGAATTGACGGAGGGCTCGACCAGTGGTATCATAGTCACAAACAAAAACAGGGGGTAGCAGGATGTTATACAGACCCGACCGAAAGGGCAGACCCATTTCCCAGCTGGGGTACGGCTGTATGCGCTTTACCAGAAAGGGCAGCGGCATTGACTATGAAAAGGCGGAGCGGGAGGTGCTTCTGGCAATCGACCAGGGGGTCAATTACTTTGACACCGCCTATATTTACCCCGGGAGCGAGGAATGCCTGGGCAGAATCCTGGCGAAGAATCATTGCCGGGACAAGGTGTATATCGCCACCAAGCTTCCCCAGTATGTTCTTCGAACCGCTGCCGCCGTGGAAAAGACCTTCCGGGAGGAGCTGGAGCGGCTGCGGACGGACTACATCGACTACTACCTGATGCATATGTTCACAGACTATACCCAGTGGGAGCGGCTCCGGACCCTGGGGATTGAGGAGTGGATTGCCAAAAAGAAGGCAGAAGGCAGCATCCGCAGCATCGGCTTTTCCTTCCACGGGGATACCCAGATGTTTTTGAAAATTCTAAATGCCTATGACTGGGACTTCTGCCAGATTCAGTATAACTATCTGGACGAGCACACCCAGGCAGGGCGGGTGGGGCTCCAGGCGGCGGCCAGGAAGGGGATTCCCGTCATCATTATGGAGCCCCTCCGGGGCGGCAAGCTGGTGAACCTGCCGGAAAAAGCCAGAAAGGTCCTGAAAAACTACTCACCTGCAGAACTGGGCCTCCGGTGGCTGTGGAACCAGCCGGAGGTGACCTGCGTCCTTTCCGGCATGAACTCGGAGGAGATGGTGCAGGAGAATATCCGTGTTGCCTCGGAGGCTCAGCCGGGACACCTGACCGGGGAGGATCTTGCCATGGTTGAAACCATCAAGGGAATCATCCGGGAGCAGGAAAAGGTGGGCTGCACAGGCTGCCGGTACTGTATGCCCTGCCCCAAGGGGGTGGACATCCCGGGGATTTTCCACTATTACAATCTTATGTATATGGAGAAAAAGGCCCCTGCCCGGTTTGAGTTTGCCCGGAACGTAGGCCTGCGGAAGGAGCCGGGGTTTGCCACCCAGTGCGTAGGCTGCGGCCTGTGCGAAAGCCACTGCCCCCAGCACCTGCCCATCCGCCAAAAGCTGAAAGAAGCCGACCGGGATCTGCGCCCCCTGCCCTACAAAATCGCCATCGCCATCGCCCGGAAAGTCACCAGGCAATAACCCCCAAAACCTCAAACAGGAGCGGCAAAAGCTGCTTTGCCGCTCCTGTTTTTGTGCCTTAAAAATCGATTTCGTATTCCAGATATCTTCTGGATTCGTTGAGAAATTCGCTGGACATGGTGGTGTTTCCCTTGATTTTCATGCCTTTGAGCGCCATGTCAATTTTGGCGGCATCCTTTTCCTTGATGCCCGAGGAGTTGCTCAGCTTCAGGGTGTACTTCTGGTGGCTGATGGGGGAGGCTTCATCCATCCGCAGGGCAACCAGGGTCTGAATGCTGGGCTCCTTCTGCAAATAGTGCAGCCGGGGCAGCTGGGGGCTGTGGCCGGGGCACTCCATCTCCGCCGCTACCTCCACAGAGGTCAGATCCCTGGCATCCAGATTGTGCTCCCCATCCAGGGTGGCGGTGCCGGCCGGTACCTTGATGCTGCCGTCTGCTTTTGCGGAGCATTTGGAAAACGTGGTCTTTTGCTCTTTATAGGTCACCCGGAAATGCTTTGCTCCCAAATCCTGGGCGATTTTCTGCAATTCGTTCACCCGGGCCACCTTCAGATGGCTGAAATAGTCCTCCAGGGCGATGTAGTGCCTGGGATTGCAGGGGTCGACATAATATACCTCGCTGTCCATATCCGGGTAGAAGGTCAGGGCAAACAGGTCTACATAATCTCTGTAAATGTTTATGACCTTCATGTCCTTCTGATCGGAAACGAAGCCCACGGAGCCGATGCAGACCTCACTTTCTGCGTGCTTTTTGTCCGGCTCCGTAATACGGATGAGCTTGCTCAGGACAAAATCCGGCTGCGCCAGGTCTGCCGGGAAAATGGGCTGCAGCAGCCGCAGAGCAGCCTCCTTGCTTCTTTCCTGAGCCCGTTCTGCCATGGTCAGGGCGGTATTCTTGGCAGCGGTGCCGATGTTTTCCGCCAGAATGGAAACATCCTCCTTGCCAAACTGCCCGTCATCGTTCTGATCTACAGCCTTCACCACGGTGCTTTTTGCTTTCTGGAAAACATCCTTGGCGCTTTTCCCAACCCCGGCGGCAATGCTTCCCAAGCCAGCTTTTGTTTTTTCCATCTTACTCTCTTCCTTTCGGTTTGATGTCATCATAGAACCTGCAAAATCTGCGAATCCCCATAGGGTTTATCTCCATTATAGCATCAATCCCAGCCTTTTCATAGCCAGGAAAAACAAAGTCGCCTTCCGCCGGGGATTGGCCTGCCCAAGGGCGTTGCTTGTGTAAAGTAAATCAAACGGCCGGGAAGGGTAGCTTCCCGGCCGTTTTTGTCAGTTTCTGTCAGTTGATAAAGGTCTCCTCCAGGGCCTGGGTTTCCAGGTTCAGGATGTATTGCTTCTGGTGCAGTCCCTTGGACTGGCAGATGTAGACCTGGTTTTCCTCGTAATACCCGATGTCCACAATGTCCGGGGCTTCCAGAAGGGTCCGCTGCTCTGTGGTGGTTAAGTCTACCTGCACCAGGAAGTCTCCATCCAGCAGGAATACCATTCCCCTTTGGTAGTCCATATCCCGGAGCTGGCCGTGTTTGGCCTTGTAGAGGCTGTTGCAGACGCTGCGGTCCAGGCTCAGCTGCATCAGCTCCCCATCACAGGTGATGGTGTAGATGTAGTACAGGGAGTTTTCCCACTGGGTTACCGGCTCGTTGAGAACCTGTACCAGAGGCTCTCCGGGATTGCCGGCGTAGAGGGTGGGGAACTCATAGGGGTTGGCGTAGAGCAGAACCGACAGGGTGTCCGTTTCCATGGTCTCTGCCAGCAGCTCATCCTGGGACTGGGACAGGGGTTGTAACCCCATATCCTCCCAGCTGCCGAAGTTTACCTGGGGAACGGCAGGGGCATCCGCCTTGGGGTTGTAGTGGTCATGCTGCAATCCGGTGCCGGTGAAGCAGTCGTCAATGGCCCCCAGCTCCTGGGTGTACTCGTCCTTCAGAGGGGAGTACCAGCAGCGTACCAGGGCCATGGTGCCGGACTTCTCCTGGATGACCTGGCAGATGCTCCGGGCGAGGTAGTTGGTTTCCTGGTAGGTGTCAATTCTCCCCGGCTGGCCCCACACATCGGTGAAGTTGAATTTTTCGCTGGTATTTTTGTATTCGCTGTCAGGGTTATTGTATTCCGTCACCAGGATTTCCATGATTTCCGGGTTCATCATGGTCCAGCCGATTTTTCCCAGGGTGGTTTCCGGGGCAATGAGCCGGAACTCGCTGGCAGGATATACGGGGATATCCTCATAAATGGTGTCTACTTTTCCATCGGGGATATACAGCCGATAGATGGCGGCCTTTCCCTCTGCTTCGTTTGCAAAGTAAATTACATCATAGCTGACCATGACTACATCCAGCAGCCGGTCGGCTTCTGCCAGGACTTTTACTTCCTCCGTCTGCAAATCCACGGCGGCAATCTGGGTGTCGGTGGCCACATAGCCCACCCGACCGTCACCTCCCAGAGCCACGGCAGAAGCCAGCTCCTCCGGGAGGGTAATGGTGTGCACCGGGTCTGCGAAACTCTTCACATCCCGCACTTCCAGCACACCGCTGTTTGCCGTAATTTCATAGAAGGCAGCACCCTTTTCTCCGGAGATCAGCCACTTAGCCCCGGAGTAGGGCATATCGATGGTGGTCAAGTCGGCATAGGAAACAGGGGTTACCGCCTCCTGGACATACCAGGAAGCCGCCTCTCCTTCCGTGGGGGCTTCCGTGGTGGGCGCTTCCGTGGTTGGAGCCAGGGTGTCAGTCGTGGACGGCTCCGGGCCGTCCTTGGGGGCGCAGGCAGAAAGCAGCAGCAAAACCGCCAGCACCAGGGCCAATCTCTTCTTCATTGTGATACCTCCTTTTTTTCTTAAATGCTTTGTTTTTCTGGCGGATTCCATGATAATCCGCCAGAGGTTCCGCCACAGCCGGATGGGAATGTGGGGTTACATTTCCGACTTTTTTGATAATTTAAGTATATCAGAAAGGAAATACTATTGCAATATAAATAT
>OEQP01000084.1_pt1 | contig 13744 bp, 14 predicted proteins | sample 1539791 | NCBI WGS metagenome assembly OEQP01 (sample SAMEA3891866, study PRJEB23780) | metagenome | biome: terrestrial biome; feature: animal house; material: Caecal content | place: Italy | collected 2015-05-05
GTAGATATACAAATTGTTGGTGGGCTCATCCAGCAGCACGTATTCGGTGTCCTGGGCGATGACCATGGCGATCAGGGCCCGCTGCCGCTGGCCGCCCGACAGTTCATCGATGAACCGGTCCTGGAAGTCTTCCAGCTCCATATAGGCGATGGCACGGTCGATGATCTTTTGATCCTCTGGGGTGACCCGGTTGCCTGAATAGGGAAAACGCCCGAAGGTCACCAGCTCCCGTACCGTCAGCTTCATCTGGATGTTGTTGCTCTGGGTCAGAATGGCCAGACGTTTGGAGAGCTCTTTGCTCTTCCATTTGCCGATGTCCTTGCCCTCAAAATCCACCAGCCCGCTGTCGTGGGCGATCAGCCGGGAGATCATCCCCATCACGGTGGATTTGCCCGCGCCGTTGGGGCCGATGAGAGAGATCACCTTTCCCTTAGGAATGGAAAAGGTCACTCCGTCCACCACCGTTTTGCCGTCGTACTGTTTGGTCAGTTGCTTGATCTGCATGGTCACACCTTCTTTCTTGTCAGGAGGAGATAGAGGAAGTAGAGGCCGCCGCCCACCGTGATGAATACGCTCACCGGCACCGAGTAGGAATAGACATGCTCCACAATCAGTTGCCCGCCCACCAGGACCGCCATGCCAAACAGGGCAGAACCCAGCACAAGTTGGGTATGGCGGAAGGTTTTGAGCAGCTGCCGGGACAGGTTGGCGATGATGAGCCCCAGGAAAGAGATGGGCCCCACCATGGCGGTGGCCACGGCGATGCAGAGGGTCACGCCCAGCAGCAGGCGGCGGATGCAGCGGTCGTAGTCCACGCCGAGGTTGATGGCCTGCTCCTTGCCCAATGTCAGCACATCCAGCAGGGCCAGTTCCCTGCGCAGAGCGAAGATGACGCCTGCCAGAAGAATCAGGGAAAAGACGATAATCTCGGAATTGATATTGCTGAAGCTTGCCACCAGGGTATTCAGCAGACTGTCGTACTCATTGGGGTCCATGACCCGTGTAAGAGTAGTCTGAATGCTGCTGAAAAACGAAGTTAGTACTGTGCCCACCAACAGCACATACAGCACATTGTGCTTGGTCTTTTTGAAGATCCAGCTGTAGATAATGGTAGCGGTAATGCCCATGAGCACCACATCCACCGCGAAGGACAGGTTGGCATTGGAGGCCACCACGCTGGCAGACCCCAGGAAAAACACCACCGCCGTGTGGATGAGGGTATAGAGGGAATTCATCCCCAGCAGGCAGGGGGTCACGATGGTGTTGTTGATGATAGACTGAAACACCAGCGAGGCGCCGCCGATGGAAAAGGCGGTAATGAGCATGACAATGAGCTTGGGGGTGCGGATCTTCATGGCGTAGGCCAGCAGCTTGGGATTGGAAAAGTTGACCTCCACCAACATATATCCTGCTGCACAAAGAAGAACAATCGCAGCCAGGATCAGGAGTTTGCGCCGGTTGGCGCGTATGGCAGCCGTGTTCACTGGTCTGCACCTCCCTTCAGGTTGGGCATGGCGGAGCAGCAGCCTGTTCCGGCGCTGCCCAGACGGATGGCTTTTCGGCCGTGCTTGAGCCGGTAAAAGAGCAGGCCGATAAAGATCAGGCTTCCCAGGATGCCCACGATCAGCTCGATGGGCAGCTCGTAGGGGGCAATCACCACCCGGCCGATCATGTCGCACACCAGCACGAAGATTGCGCCGAACAGGGCGGTGTCCACCAGCGTGCCCCGGATCTTGTCTCCCTTGTACATGGCCACCACATTGGGGACGATGAGGCCAATGTAGGAGATGGAACCCACCACCACCACAATGCTGGCGGTAATCATGGCGGCGATGGTGAGCCCGGCAAACAAAACCAGATTGTAGGGGACACCCAGATTTTTGGAGAAGTCACGCCCCAGCCCCACAATGTTGAAGTGGTTGGCGAACAGGAAGGCCAGCACCACCAGGGGCACCGTCAGCCAGACGATTTCATACCGGCCTTTCAGCACCAGGGAAAAGTGGCCCACCAGCCAGGAGGACAGAGCTTGGGTCATCTCATATTTGTAAGCCAGATAGTTGGTAATGCCGCCGATGACATTGCCGAACATAATGCCCACCAGAGGGACCATCACCACATCCTTGAACTGGATGCGCTGAATGAACCAGACGAAGATCCAGGTGCCCAGAATCGCCGTGGCAAAGGCGAAGATAGCCCTGCTCCATAGGGTGGAGGCCGGCATAAACAGGAGCGCCAGCAGGATGCCAAACTGGGCCGAGGAGATGGTGGCCCCGGTGGTTGGGGACACGAATTTGTTGCTGCACAGCTGCTGCATGATGAGTCCCGCCACACTCATACCAATGCCGGTGCATAGGATGGCCAGCAGGCGCGGCAGCCGGGAGATCAGGAAAATCTCCAGCTGCTCAAAATTGCCTGCGAGTAGCTCACCGGGTGTCAGGTCAATCACGCCCACAAACAGTGAACAGCAAGACAATATAAGCAGCAGAGCAGAAAGAACGATGGTAGATCGATACGGTCTGATAAAATCCTCTCCCTTCTTTTTGGCGGTTAGCGATAGCTAACCGCATCCCATAAGCAATGCGCAGCGGCGATTGGACTTACCATGCATCACGCACTGCGCATCGTGAGTGTATTATAGCACATGGAGTTAGCCATGTGCAACCACGCAAAAAGCACAAACTACCAAGCGGAAAGGATTCTTTTTTTATACATTCTGCAAATTTTTGCCCCGAGCGGACTGCGTCTGAGCAGTCAGCCGGCCCATGCTCCGCAGGCTGACGCCCAGGGTGGAGAGATTGTGCAGCGTGGCAGAGGTGGCGGGCGGCAGAACACCGGCCACACCAAGGGCAATCAGGGTGCCGTTGAAGCCGATAACGAAGCGGTAGTTGGAGTGGATGCGCGCCATCAGCGCCATGGCGATCTGGCGCAGCTCTACCAGTTCCCAGAGGCTGTCAGCAGCGATGGTGATGTCTGCAATCTCCCGGGCGATGGCGGCACCGTCGCTGATGGCAATGCCTGCATCCGCCTCGGATAAGGCCGGTGAGTCGTTGATGCCGTCGCCCACCATCAGGACGGTATGCCCCTCCCGGCGGAGCCGTGCCACATACTCTGCCTTGTCCGCCGGAAGGACTCCGGCGCGGAAATCGTCCACTCCCACCTGGGCGGCAATGGCTGCGGCGGTGCGGTAACTGTCGCCGGTGAGCATGACGGTATTGGTGACCCCCAGAGCACGGAGGGTGGACAGAACTTCCTTCGCCTCCTCCCGCAGCGGGTCGGAGATGCAGATCACAGCGGCAAGCTGTCCCCCTACGGCCAGATACAGGTGAGAATACTCCGGCGGCAGGGCGTCAAAGCGCTCCTGTTCGCCTTCCGGAATGACGCAGCCCTCATCCTCAAAGACAAAGTGGGCGCTGCCGATGAGAACCCGCTCCTCATCGACGGTGCTGGCGATGCCGTGGGCCACCAGATACTCCACCTTGGAGTGGTACTCCTCGTGGCGCAGGCCCCGGCGCTTGGCCTCCTCCACCACGGCGTTGGCCATGGAATGGGGGAAGTGCTCCTCCAGGCAGGCGGCCAGCCGCAGCATTTCGGCTTCCTCCTTGGTGCCGAAGGACACCACCTGAGCCACCCGGGGGCAGGCGTGGGTCAGGGTGCCGGTCTTGTCGAAAACGATGGTGTCGGCGGCAGCCACCGCTTCCAGGAACTTGCCGCCCTTGACGGTGATATGGGCCCGTCCCGCCTCCCGCATGGCGGAGAGGACGGCCAGAGGCATAGCCAGTTTCAGGGCGCAAGAGAAGTCCACCATCAGCACCGACAGAGCCCGTGCCACATTCCGGGTGAGGACGAAGCTCAGCAGACTCCCTACAAAGGTATAGGGCACCAGCTTGTCCGCCAGATTGGCAGCCTTGCTCTCAGCCTCCGACTTCATCTGCTCCGACTGCTCGATCATGTGAACGATCTGGTCATAGCGGCTCTGACCGGAGGCCTGCTTCACCTCCAGCACACACTCGCCCTCCTCCACCACGGTGCCGGCATAGACTGCGCCTCCGGGGCGCTTGGGTACCGGGATGGATTCGCCGGTGAGGGACGCCTGATTGACGGTGACCTCCCCCTCCAGCACCAGCCCGTCCACGGGGATGATGCCGCCGGCGCGGACGACTACTGCATCCCCCGGCTGGATCTGGGACACAGGAACCAGCACTTCGCCCTGGGCCGTGCGCAGCCAGACCCGGTCCACATTCAGCGACATGCACCGGGCCAGATCCGCCACAGATTTCTTTCTTGTCCACTCCTCCAGCAGCTCGCCCACCTCCAGCAGGAACATGACCATTCCGGCGGTTCCAAAGTCCCTTCTGCAGGCGGAAATGGAAATAGACAGGGCATCCAGCAGCTCCACCTTGATGCGGCGGCGCAGCAGGTAGCGCAGTCCCCGCCGTACAAAGGGAATCATGTGCCAGAGTATGCGGGCAATCCGCAATGGGGACGGGAGAAACAGGGTACAGGCAGCTTTGCACACTACCTTAGTTACCAGCTTCTCCTCAAATTCCCGGTTCAGCGCCCGGCTGCTGTGGGCGGGCAGTGCGGTGGTCCGCTCCGCCTCCTGCCAGGAAAAATGCCGAATCTCATTCAGCACGGCTTGGCGAGTCCCATCGTAGTACAAAATGACGCAGCAGGTGCGCTCATGGACGGTGACCTGCCGGCACCAGGACTTTCCCTGAATCCATGCCTCCAGCAGATCTGCCTGAGCGAGCGTCATCTGTTTTTGCCGCAGCCGGAACCGGATGCGCCCCCGGCTTTCGTGCAATATGGTTGCGTTCATAGGTTCCTCCTTCACGAAAAGAGGGAGCCGCTGGCGGCTCCCTCTGGGTCAATCAGGCTTCTTCGCTCTCCAGATTGGCAGCGGCGGCTTCCTCCGCTTCCTTCGCAGCCCGGTCCTCATTCAGCTCCTTGGCGGAGGCCAGAATGTCCGCGGCGTTTTCCTGCACCGTGGTCACAGTCCCCATGACCGAATCCTTCATCCGCAGGCCGGCGGCCGTGACATGGACATAGGCTTTCTTGGCGTCCTTGCTGGACAGCAGCTTGATGCCAAAAGAACCAAACAACGCACCACCCGCAAAGCAGGCAAGTTTCGTATAAACGCTCATTGTGATCCTTCCTTTCCCTTATTTCCGTTTGTAGCCGGTGACCATGACCATAATCATGCAGATCACAGCGCCCCAGGCCCAAAAACGATGTTGTTTCATCGCTCTCACTCCTTTGATCACTTTGGAATGTCTGGTTATTATAACAGGAATTGCGGGAGTTTGTCGCTGTCAAAACGGACGCGGAGTTGCGGTTTCCGACATTTTTCTGTACTGGCCGGGAGTCATGCCATACTCCCGCTTGAACGCTGCGTTGAACTGGCTCATACCCTCATACCCTACAGCCTGCGCAATTTGCTGAATGGGCATCCGGGTGGTGCAGATCAGCTCCTGTGCCCGTCGGAGGCGCTGTTGAACCAAAAAGCTGTGAATCGGCATGCCATAGGCGCGGCGGAAACCTTCTTTCAAGAAGGTGGGGGAAAGGGAAAACTGTTTGCAGAGGAACGCAATGGTAAGCTTATCAGACAGATGCGTCTGGATGTATGCCTTGACTTCCAACAGACTGTGGGATACTGGGCAGCCTGAGCCGGAGAGAGAGCCATTCGATTCAGATACCTCGGTGCAGAGCAGATACAGCAGTTCCACCGACTTGAAAACACAGTAGCGTTCCTGCTCCTGCTCAGACAGATAGCGAACCGTTTCAAAAAATGACTGCGTCCAAGGTGTGCCGCACAGAGCCATGCAACCGTTCCTCGCCGTCATCTTCTCCTTGACGATCCTGGTGTCCAACCTCATCCCCAGGGTGGAGCAGACCGTCACAAGGCTTTCTTTTGCGGCTTTGGCGTCTACGGCGATCAAAATGCCGCCCAGATTTCCGCTATACTGACACGAGCGGAGAGCGGAGCTGTCGGAGAGGAGGAAGATGGCCGGAGCCTCCACCGTGTAGGAAGTACCCTGCAACGCTCGGACAGTAAGGCGGCCGGTCAGGCAGAACAGTACCTCAAACTGGAGCGGTGCGCCGCACACTGGGATAGGTCGCAGAGGTTCCTGCTCCGGCAAGGAAAAGCGGCAGATCTCCACCCCCGGCATACTGCTGCTCCAACGGCCTGTGGCGGAGCCCTGGCTCGATAAATATTCTTTCAGCATGATTTCTCACGACCTGTTTCTCTGGGTTCGGAAATGGTTTTGCCTATGCTGACTGGGGATACAGGCAGAAGGCAGGAGACGAGCGCCTCCTGCCTTCTGCGGTGTTTTTGTCAGGCCAGAGATGCGCCCAGCTCGCGGCAGGCTGCCAGAGCGTCATCGTCCGGAGCCTCGTTGCAGATCACACTCTCACAGGCCAGATTGGCGCCGTCGTCGTTGCAGCGGGACTCCCAGCTGCGCATCCATTCGCCGTCGCCCCAACCGTAGGAGCCAAACAGAGCGATGTTCTTCCCGCTCAGCCTGCCCTCACAGGCGGTGAACATGGGCTCGAACTCGCTCTCCTCCAGCTGCTCCGACCCCATGGAGGGGCAGCCAAAGGCGATGGCGGAATACTCGCCGACCTGCTCCGGGGAGAACTCTGCGGCGGTAATCACAGACACCTCAGCGCCCTTGCCTTTGGCGCCTTCGGCCACCGCCATGGCCATGGCCTCGGTGTTTCCCGTGCCGCTCCAATACACAACTGCAACTTTACTCATAAGACTTTAGCGACCTTTCTTTCTGGATTTGTTATGGTAGAAACATCAACCAGCCACGGTGAGCTGCTCGATGGATTTCCCTTGCTGCCACTGCCGGGAGTAGATTTTGCTGCACATCTCGTATTTCTCAAAGATATTTCTGGCGGCCTGTTCGTCGCCGTAGACCTTCCAGCAGCCCACGCACTTGTGATTGCACGCCCGATTGCAGATAAAGCCCAGCACATCCTCCGGCGGATAGCTCAAAAACAGGCCGATCTCATGGGGGAATTCCCCCTCGCTCCGGAGCCGGTGGATCAGGTGAACCACACAGCCATTGGGGTTTTCCGGCACATAGCCGTATTTGAGAAGCAAGGCTCTGGCGCGGTGATCGGTCAGATCGCTCTCCAGCGCATTGGGCCGGTAGGCGTAAATCAAAGCGCGGCCTTTGCAAACCCGGAGCGGCAGAACGCGGATGCCCTTGGGCACCAGTTTCTTGTTCAGCCGGCACAAGTCTCGCGTCAGATCCTTCCGGCTGGGGCAGGCGCAGGAAAAGAGGTTTCCCGTCTTGATCCCGGCCAGGGTGGGAGAACAATGGCGAATCAGCAGATCCTCTGACATAGGCGTTTCCCTCACAAAATCATGTCCATGCGAAGACTGTACGGCAAAATGAAAAAACGGACAGTAAATGTGGTTAGCAATAGCTAACCAAAGTGCCAAATATATAACTGCCGCCTCTTGGTTAGCGGTAGCTAACTAATGCAATTATATACAGGGCAAATTCGCTTGTCAAGAGGACGGATGGATTTTGTTGACAGAAAAAATGGCGCTTGTCGGACGCCTGTGTTATAATAAGCAAAACGCCCGTTTTTTGGAGGTTCCTATGGCGATTCACGAGTCTGGCCAGATGTATCTGGAAACCATCTATATTCTTTCACAGAACAGCACCTTCGTTCGAGCTATCGATGTGGGAGCGCAGTTGGGCTTTACCAAGCCCAGCGTCAGCAGAGCCATGTCCATTCTGAAAAAGGACGGATATGTGAATGTGGATGCTGACGGTGCGATCACCCTGACGGAGACCGGGCTTGCCATTGCTAAGACGATGTACACCCGCCACACGGTGTTGAGCCAGATGCTGATGGAATTAGGCGTGGACGAAGAGACTGCGACCGAAGATGCCTGCCGGATCGAGCATGTGATCAGCGAAAAATCCTTTGCGGCGGTGCAGGCGCACTTGGAGCAGGTAACGAAAATGCGGGAAGATGCGCACGGGCAATGAGCCTATGCAAATTTGGTGGACTTTGCTATCGAGCGGCAACGCGATAAGTGAATACCTGCCATTTGGCACGGAATATCAAATGCGGTGGAGCCTGGATATGGCCTCCACCGCATTTTATGTGTCCTGCGCTTTTGAATCAGGAGCGACCTGCTGTGTAAGTTCACCGCCAAGGGCACCTACTCCATAGCTCCAAACGCTTACGGCAGATCGCCCTTATGTGGCTGCTGTCTTTTCAAAAACTTTCGGGCGGCTTTTTTGATGTTATGACACACGCCAAGAACAGCGATGCAGAACAGCAAAGCCGCTAATCCATATCCAAACGACTGCATTGCCGTGTTCATGTTCACGCCTCTTTTCTGATTGCTGCCGCCAATGAACTCAACCGAATAGTCCTCTTTTTTTGTACGGCTCCTTCTGGATCGTGCCGACCTCATACCCCGTGCTGCGAATGGCGTTCATGAGCACCTCCGTGTCCAGCTCTGTTTCAGAGAGAATTACAGTCTGGTTTTTGCTGCGGGAAGAATTTACCTTTTTGACCGGGCAGGCTTTGCGTACGGCGTCATTGACATGGGCCTCGCACATCCCGCACATCATTCCGTTGACTTCCACTGTGTACTTCCACATGTTCTCTCACTCCTTCTTGACTTTTGGATCATCGAGCTGCGCGGACCGGACGGTGGTCTGCCGTGCCGCAGTCCGTTCATCCGGGATCTTCCTGGCTATCAGACAGCACAGCGGCACCAACGAACTTCCGAGAAGCTGATGGCGAACGATGGAATAGCCGCACTCGGACAGGTATGCCATCAGCTCCCCGGCAGTCCAGACATGATACACCCGAAAGCCGGACAGCCCCATGAACCAGAGCCGGAGTCTGGCGCTTCGGCTTTTGCCCCAGACAAAGGTTGGGGCGAACAGCCATCCCCCCGGCTTCAGAACCCGCCAGGCTTCCGCCAGAGCTTTTTCCGGGTGAGGCATGACATGGAGGGCGTTGGAGATCACGACCGCATCGAAGCTCTCCGGCCCGTAGGGCAGCTTGGTGGCGTCCTGGACGGAGAAATGGAGCCGGGACGAGTGCACCTGCTTTTTGGCCTGACGGATCATTTCAGCTGAAAAGTCGGTTGCCTCCCAGCTCCGGACACATGGAGACAGCGGCACGGACAGCTGGCCTGTTCCGCAGGCCAACTCCAGCACATCCATGTCCCGTTTCAGAAAAGGACGCATTGCTTTGCAGATCTGCTGATAGGTTGTCTGAGAGCGGCGCATGAAACCGGCGTAATGCCGTGAAAACCGCTCCCAAAACTGCTTGTTGTCATCCATACAATATGGTCACCTCAATGATGGTTAGCGATTGCTAACTACATCATACTCTTTGTCGCACGAAATTGCAAGATGCCGCCATATTGGTTTTGCATGTTCTCTGGGATCAATCAAGGGAAGAAGCTGGAACGAAGAATGACCGGGATACATCTCCCGGCCATTCTTTCCGTTTCGTTCGGCTCACTGTGTTTACCGGCACCAGCCGGTGGGATTGGAGCGGGCGGTGATGAAGCGGCGATAAATGCCCTCCTCCTCCATAAGTGTGTCGTGGGCGCCGGCCTGAACGATGCGCCCCTGGTCGATAACCAGGATCTCATCGGCGTGGCGAATGGTATTGAGCCGGTGGGCAATGACCAGCAGGGTCTTGCCCCGGCACAGTTGGGTGATGGCCTCCTGGATGTAGCTCTCATTGTCGGCGTCCACGCTGGCAGTGGCCTCATCCAGAATGACGATGGGGGCATCCTTCAGAATGCAGCGAGCAATGGAGATCCGCTGCCGCTCTCCGCCGGACAGGCTGGCTCCACCTTCGCCGATGACCGTGTCAAAGCCGTCGGGCAGCTCCATGATGAAGTCATAGCATCGGGCTTTTCTGGCTGCCTCATAGACCTCCTCCCGTGTGGCGTCTGTCCGTCCCATGGCGATGTTGTTATAGACGGTATCCTGGAATAAGTAGACCCGCTGGAACACCATAGAGATCTGATCCATCAGATCAGAAAGAGGAATATCGCGGATATCCCTGCCCCGCACTAAGATTTGGCCCTGTTTGACATCCCAAAACCGGGAGAGCAGGTTGGCTACCGTACTTTTACCGCCGCCGGAGGGGCCCACCAGGGCCAGCATCCGGTTTTTCTCCAGCGTGAAAGAGACATCATGCAGTACCTCTTTCTCCCCGTAGGCAAAGGTGACATTTCGGAACTCCACCTCCGGGGCACCGCCGGCTTTGGGTAAGGCCTCCCGGCCCCGGTCGGGCAGCTCCGGCTGGGCCAGTACCGCCTCGATCCGGTCCATGCAGGCGTTCATCACCGTCAGGCGGGTGGCTTGGCTGTAGAGTGCCTTAATGGGGCCGAAGAGGTCAAAGACGAAGAGCAAGACACCCAGCAGGAAGGTGATGGAGAGCTGCCCACGGCCATAGAGCCAGAGTGACAGGGGGATTATCAGCACCGAGCCCAGACCGCACACCAGATAGAGGGCCCGCATCCAGGGAGCCTGGCTCTCCTCGAACTCGATGCTGACCTTGCGGCTCCGGGCGAAATTGTCGGTGAGCTCCGCGGAACGCTCTCCCAGCAGGTTGAAGGTCTTTGCGATGCCGATGCCCTCCACATAGTCCAGCACTGCCCGTGTGAGCGCTTCGCTCTGCTCCTGTCGAACATCAGAGTGAGCCAGGGTGCTCCCCAGGGAAGCGCGACCCAGCTGCCAGATGATCCCTACCACCACCAGGGCGGCCAGTCCCAGCCAGGGATTCAGGAAGGCCAGCCACAGCACAAGAATGGCTTGGGCAAAGGTATAGCTCATCATGTTGGCGATATCGTGCATACAGTTCTCCTCGATGAACACCATGTCGGTGGACAGAACGGAACTGATTTTGCCGATGTTGCCCTCTGTGAAATAGCCCATGGGCAGGCGGCGCAGATGCCGTCCCAGCTCCATGCGCAGATCGGCGAATACCATATAGCCCGCCGCGGCCTGGAGCCGGTCGGCGATGTTCTGGCACAGGCACTCCAGCAGAACGCAGCCCACCGTGCCCACCGCCAGCCACAGGCACAGCCGTGCCGTCATGGTTCCCTGGAGAAAAGCGCTCAGGGCCAAGAAGGACAGACCGATGGGGGCCTTGGACAGCATGGCCTTCAGGAACGCAAAGACAAAGGCCAGCTTGATCCGCCCCTGATAGGGGCCGGATACGGACAGGATTCGTTTCATCAGCGCGATCATGCCTCGTCGCCTCCTTTCTTCGCGGAGACGCGCCAGGCAGCGGCTCCCTCGGCAGCCCGCCACAGTTTTTCATAGGCGGGGCAAGTCTTTCGCAAGGTATCGTGGCGGCCGATCCCTGTCACATTGCCCTGGTCCAGCACTACGATCTGATCGGCACCTGCAATGGACTGAAGCCGGTGGGCGATGACGATGACCGTCTTGCCCCGGATCACCTCGGCAATGGCGGCGTTCATTTTCTCCTCATTCTCCGGGTCCAAAAAAGCGGTGGCCTCATCCAGCACCACGATGGGAGCGTCCTTCAAAATCGCCCGGGCCAGGGCGATCCGCTGCCGCTCCCCGCCGGAAAGCCCTTTGCCGCCATCGCCGGCCATGGTATAGATTCCTTTTTCCAGCCGTTTCAGAAACTCTCCGCATTGAGCCCGTTCCGCCGCCGCCAGCACCTCCTCGTCGGTGGCGCCGGGTCTTCCCAGCCGGATGTTCTCCAACAGGCTGGTGTTGAACAGGAACTGCTCCTGCGCGACGAAGGAGATCTGCTCATTCAGAGAGGCGAGGGACATCTCTCGCAGGTCTTGCCCCCCCAGCGTGATGCGTCCGTCCGTCACATCGTAAAAGTGGACCAGCAGCTTGGCAAGGGTCGACTTCCCGCTGCCGGATTCTCCCACCAAAGCAGTGAGGCTCCCCTGTGGGACAGAGAAGGAGATGCCGTGGAGGACTTCGTCCTTTTCATAAGAAAACCGCACATTCTCAAAGCGAATCTGCAAATCGTTTCCGTTGAAATCCGTTTTTCCTTCTTTCAGGGGCGGAATATTGAACAGAGATTCCATTTGGTCAATCTTGTAGCTCAGCTGGGGCAGCACCGACATGAAGTTCATGGCTCGAACCAGAGGCGGTCCCACAGAAAAGGACATGCACAATACCAGCGCGTAATCCGGCAGGGTGGAGGCGCCGGTGAGTACCAGATAGCCGCCGGCTGGCAGCAGCACCAGCGCCACGCAGGGCAAAATGCTGGTGTAGAGGGCCATCCACAGCCAGCAGGCCCGGAACCAATCCAGCGTAAAATCCCGGTAGTTTTTCACATCGGTCTCAAAGCGGTGATAGGACTCTCCGTCCCGGTTGAAGACTTTCACGACTTCCATGCCGTTGATGTACTCCACGATGGTGTTGTTCATTTTCTGCCCGGCGGCGTAGTAGTCCCCCATCTTGCTCATGCCGGAGCGGTACATCATGCCCATAGCCAACACGCCCAGCGGGAGTGAGCAGAGGGAAAGCAGACCCAGCTTCCAGTCCGTGAGGAACATGGCCGCAAATACCACCACCGGCACCGCCAGATTGGACAGCCCTTCCGGCAGGGCGTGGGCCAGCAGCAGCTCCATGCTCTCGATGTCGTCAATGAACATCTTCTTCCAGACTCCAACGCCCTTCTCCTGGATCGCGCCCAGGGGCTGCTTTTCCAGCTTGCTCTGGAGATGGAGCCGGAGGTTTTCCAAAGTATGATAGGCGGAGCGATGAGACAGAGCCAGCCCCTCCACATAGAGAAGGCCGTAGAGGACCATGCACAGAGCCATGGCCCCGGCGCTCGTCAGGGTTTCCTCCAATGTGAGACTGCCCCCCGTCAGCAGGGGTCTCAGCAGGCGGTAGAGGAAGAAATAGGGCAGCACGCTCATGGCCACGCCGGCCACCAGCACCAGAATGGAGGCATAAGTCGTCTTCCGGTGGCGTCCGGTGTAGCGCAGGACTTTTTGAAACACAGTATCACTCCTTTTTAGTTAGTTATTGCTAACTTATTAGCGAGAAAAAAGCCTCCGCAGAGGCATTTTTTCACCCCTTGGGGAATCCCAGGGCGGCATACCAGTCAAAGAGACGGCAGACCAGAGCACAGTGGCGCTGGATCTCCGGCCAGGTGAAGTCGTGGATGAAGGGTTCGTAAATGGTGGTCCAGAAGGCGGACAGGACTACATGGAGCTCCTCCTGCGTCATATCCACCGTACACAAGCCCCGGCGTCTGGCCTCGGCGTAGTAGGTCCAGGTGCCTTCCGTCATTTTCTCCACCCAGTCGTGCTGGAAGTTGGCGTAAGCGGTGCCCTCCGCTCCGGTGAGCAGCAGCACAAAGCCATCCCGCCGCTCATTGAGAAAGCGGAACCACCACAGCATGTATTCCTCATCCATATACCACGCCCGGATCAGGTCTTCATCGGAGAGAGCAGATGCCGGCACCGCCGTCCGCTCCTCATAAACAGCATCCAAATCCGCCACCGTATCCGCCACCACAGCGCGAAACAGTTCCTCTTTTCCGGCGTAACGCTTATAAAGAGCCCCGGTTGTCACCCCAGCCCGCTGGCAGATGGATTTCAGGGAAGCCCTCTCAAAGCCCAGCGTCCGAAACTCCTCTCTGGCACTGTCCATGATCCGAGGGTCGATGGAAGTATCCGGTCTTGCCATAACACCCCTCCCGACAAATGATAATTTGATTACCGATAATCTGA
>OEQP01000085.1_pt1 | contig 13580 bp, 10 predicted proteins | sample 1539791 | NCBI WGS metagenome assembly OEQP01 (sample SAMEA3891866, study PRJEB23780) | metagenome | biome: terrestrial biome; feature: animal house; material: Caecal content | place: Italy | collected 2015-05-05
CGCTCGCACTCTTTGGCATAGGGATGCTCGGTGAAGTCGAACTTCTTGGCCCGGAGCACCTTCTGGCCGCGCAGGATGATCAGCAGCTCATCGTTGGGGAGCCGGAGCACCTCGTCCGGGGTCAGTACCCGCCGCCGGCCGATCCCCTCCGTGTAGCGGTACTGGGGGATGACCTGCGCCAGGGCGAGGCTCTGCCGCGTGGTCATGGTGGAGTTGACCTCCACCGTCATGTCCCCGCTGCGGGCGCTGAAGTACTCCGCGGTCACGTCATCCGTGGCGCCCAGCATGATCTGGGTATCGGCGTTGCCCAGCAGCTCCGCCCACAGGTTATTGGGGTAGCGGTTTTGCAGCTGGGGAAGGCTTTGCGAACACATGATGACCTGGAGCGCTCTCGACCTGATGGTGGACAGCCGCCTGCCGAAATCCTTGATGGTGCCGATGTTGTTCATCTCGTCCAGGATGATGTTGACCGGCACCTTGCAGCGCTGTTCCGGGGTGCTGTCGGCGTAGCGCACGAGCTTGATGAACAGGAAGGCGAAGAACAGGGCCGACAGGAACTCCAGGGAGGAGTTCTGATCATCCAGGATGATGTAATAAGCACACTTGCTCCAGCCCGGCTCAGACAGGTCGATGTCGGAGCTGCGGGTGATCCGCCGTACGGCCTCGCTCTGGAGTACCTGGAGTCTGGTGCCAAGGCCCAAGACGATGCCTGCGCGCACGGTGTCGCTGGCCTGGCTGAACAGGCTGTACGGCCCCTTGGCCGGATGGCCGATGGGCAGCCGGTCAAAGAGCATGGTGAGTTCCTTCTCCGTGTGCTGAGTGAGCATCTGATAGACGGCGGCCAGGTTCCGCTCTTCCGGCGTGCGGGTGCTGTCCAGGTCCACATAAAGGATCAGGCTCTTGAGCAGATTGCTCTCGCCGTTGTCCCAGAAGTGGTCGCCCTTGCCGGTGCTGTTGGTGTTCTTGATAATGACATCCACAAAAAGCTGCGCCATCAGTTCCTGCCCTTCCACTTCGGAAAGGCAGTTCCAGCTGTCTGAGTTTTCCGGCAGCACCAGGTTGAAAACCTTGACGCAATAGCCCTGCTCCCGCAGGTATTCGCTGGATTTTTCATTGAGTTCACTTTTCGGATCTGAAATGATCAGCGATTCCCCACGGATCACCGCCTGAAGGATGCGGTTCATACAGAACGACCGGGTCTTCATGCTTCCGCTGGAGCCGTACACGGCCAGGTTGCCGTTGATACGGGGATTCTCGGGAATACAGACGGCTTTCCCGTCCAGCATCCCCAGCACAATGCCCTTATGCTTGCGCAGATCCGGCACCAGATCCAGCACACCCTTCATTTCCTTGCGGCCCATCCAGCCGGAGGTGCCATAGGTGCCCTTGGCCGAATAGACAAAGTTCCGGTCCGTGTCATACTCGCCGGTATCACTGTAGCCCATCCGCATGACCATGAGCAGCAGGATCGCCAGCAGGCCAATGCAGATCAGCACCCCGTACACCCCATAGGGCGGATGGAGCACAGAGGTCAGGCAGGTAATAAAATCGGGCGACGCTGCCGCCGGAGATGTGCCGTCTCCGGGGATGCCGCCGCCCTGTTTCCATGCCGCGTAGTTGCCCAATATCTGCCCCAGAAAGCCGCCTGCGTAGAGAATCGCAAGGATGGCGAACGGCGCAGCGATCAGGCCTGCAATGAGTTTCTTCTTATCTATGGGAACAACCTCCCCTCGAATTTTGTGAAATCAATGGTTTGAAAGCGGACCCGGCTACCGCAGTAGCGGCGCAGCACATCTGCCTGGAAGTCGAAGCAGATCAGCGTGCCGGGGCGCTCCATCAGGTCGAGGGAGGTGTTAAAGCGTGTGATCCGGGGCAAGTCGCAGGAGTAGCCGAACAGCACCGGCGTGCCGTCCCGCTCCGCGGCATCCTGCTCTATGGCCCTGCCGGCATTTCCGGTAATGAGGCCCTGGGACAGAATGCGGTTAAGCTCTGCGGTTTTCAAGGGATCACACAGTAAAGCAAGGATCACCTCCCCCTGGTGGTTATTTGTGAGAAAATAAAAATGGTCGTAGCTGCCGTCCAGCATGAAATAGTCGTGCTTGGCCCCGCCGGTGCTGGTGAGCATCTGGTAGGCCAGTTCCATGCTGTCGCCCAGCACCAGCCCATGCACATCTTCGGCGCGGTACTGCCCGGCCAAACGCTGCTGGCACAGGACGCTCCACATCAGCGCCTTTACCCGCATCTCGGATTTGCAGCGCCATTTCATCAGGGCAGCGCCGCTGTTGTAGGTGACAAAAATGCCGGTGGGCGCAAGAAGCACCCCTGCGAACCGGGAACTTCGCACCTGCGTAGCGTCGATTCCCATTTCCTTGACTTCACGGGAACTGTAAAAGGCGGGATACTCGATGGCTTCGCCACAATAGCCTTGCGGAGAAAAGACCTTCGGCTTTTCATCCTGAAAGAGCCCGATCCCCGCATTGTCCATCGTGACATAGGTTTCCGCGAGGCGGTGGAGCCGGAGCCGCCGGTTCACCTCGCTCTTGAGGCGGTTGGTGTCGGTGTCGCCGGTCAGGTAGGGAGAGAAACGCTCCGGCCAGCCGTCCAGCAGGGCGGCCTTGGCCTTTGCCCCCAGCCGATAGCCCCGGAGCCTGTCGCGGTAGTAGGTCCGCAGCAGCCCGCTCTTTTTGAGCGAGGTCACGACCGCCTCCAAATAGTAAGGGCTGGCCGGGAGACGGTTCAGCTGGCTGGTTGGGAACTCTCCAGAGATGGCGGTCAGCGATAAAAGCCGGAACGGGAGCGTATCCGGCTGTGGAAAAGTGCGGCTGCTTTTCCCAAGGGATCACCTCCTTTGTCGGTGCTGGATTTTTACCGTAATGACTGAGAACTTCGGTAAAATAAAGCCTCTCCCAAATGGCCGCAAGCCCCGAAAATCCGGGGCTTTCAGCGGCTTCGCGGGATGTCGGGCCGTGAGGGGCCCAAAATGCTCAAAAATCCGAGATGGATTTCAGGCTTGATTTATGCTCTGCAAGCCACCCGGGAAAGCGGTGCTTCTCCATGACGAAAATCATCGTGCAGTCCTGCTCGCCCAGCTCGGCGGTGTTATAGGCATCACACAGCAGGCCGGTATCATCAGCCATTACAAAAGAGGACAGCAGATCTAAAATCTGCTTTTCCTCCAGATTGTCATAGTCGCGCACCCGCCTGGTGGGGAGCGCCTGGTCATACACCTGGGCGAAGCAGACAACACATTCCCGGTAGTGGGGCAAAGTGTTCTCTTTGGCGTACTGCTCCAGGGCAAAATAGAGGGGGTCCAGCAGAAACTCGGCGCTCTGCCGCTGCCTGCGCTTTGGCAGAAGGCTGGGCAGCGTCACCGCAAGCACCTCGTTCTCATAGGTGATGGTGATACCGTGCATCACACTGGCGGATTTAAGGTAATCGCCCTTGCGGATCGTCGTGCTGGAATAAATCAAATGCCGCAGCCGGCAGGCGATCCGTTCCGCCCGCAACGCGGCATCGGTGGAAAGGGTCTCATAGTTATCGGGATAACGCTGGATGTCGGTGGTGTCCATCGCATACAGCGCGTTGCTCAGCCGGGATATATCGTCAAGGATACTCCCGATCCGGCGGGATATAAGTTTTCGGTCCAATCATGTGCCTCCTGCTTTCTTGAAATAGTGTGTCTGGCCGTTTTCCTCTACGGTGCAGAACCCGGAAATGCCGGGGCAGTTGATTTTGGCGATCTGCGCCGGTGAATCGACCAGAATAATGCGGCGGCTGTCACCCTTATTGCCCCGCAGGGCATGGCAGACAAGCGCCTCCTGCCCGTCCTCAACGCAGGCCACCTCGTAGAGTTCGCCATCGGCAAAGAAAACGAGCTTGACAGGAAAATCAGCGGGAGCATGGTAATCGGCCCGCTGAATGAAGTCCAGCAGGACCCATACTGCCCGGACAAGCGCCCGGTCAAGTTTTGCCGGCTGGCCGGCCGGGAAATAGCCGCCGCTCTCTGTTTGAAAAATACGGCCCTGCTTCTCCAGATGGGAGAGCAGGGCCTTTGCCGTATCTTCTTTGCCAGGGTGAAAACAAAGAAGCTGCTGTTCACTGAGGCCAGGGTACATTGTGACCGTCCGCAGCAAGTCCGCAGCCTCATTTCCATAGATTTCAGCCCTGGTCTTCATGGGGGCTCACCTCCTTTATCAAATGGCGTCATCAAGGCGTCATCGGAACGCCTTATCGAATATTGGAACGCCGGAAAGACGCCATCCGGGCGTCAAACCGGCGCTTTTCTTCATGGAAGGCGTCATATAGACGCACACCCAGCGCAGTACATCAAAACATGGGATTCACCTCGCATATATATCATTTGAACCTACGCAGATTCCTGCTCGCGGCGCTTGCGTTCCAAAATTTCACGCAGCTCGCGGCGGTCGGTGGTAATCAGGTCCTTTTCCAGCGGGCTGGCCTTAAACTCCACCATGATGTTGTTGTTATTGGTGGAAATCAAGCCGTTGCCGCGTTCAAAGTGGGTGACCTCCATCGTTTCCGCATCGGACAGGTGCAGGGTCTCCTGGACCCGTTCTGCCTCGTCATCCTCCAGATTGAGGATGATCTTGGTCTTGCTGTTGTTGATGATGCCTTTCCCAAAACGGCCCTCGTCCAGATTGAAAAAGTCGTTCAGGTCCTGGCTGGCGCAGACCGCTGAACCGCCATAGCCGCGGATGGTTTTGAAAATTTCCAGTACGAAATCGCCGGCCAGCCGGGTGCCCGTGGCGCCGGCGCCGGAAAGAAGCTGCCAGCACTCGTCGATAAAAATGGCTTTTTCCTCGGTGCGGTCAGCTTTGGCGCGGTCCCACACAAAGTCGAGCACGACAAACATCCCCACAGTCAGCAAGTCGCCGGTGAGGGAGGAAATATCCAGCACAGTGTATTTGTTGTCCAGCCGCACATTGGTCTGCTTGTTAAAGGTGCTGGCGGAACCGTTCACCAGGCGGTTAAGGATATGGGCCATTCGGGTGGTTTCCGGGGCGGCCTTCAAAATCTCATACAAATCGCCCAGCACCGGCATTTCCCGGTAGCAGCCCGGATTGGCCGGGTCTTCCAGGGAGGCGTTGTCGTGGGTGATGCCTTTGGCATTGTAGGTGCGGATCAGGGCCTCATCCAGAAGCTGCCGTTCCTCGTGGCTCATATCGGGAATGAGCAAGCTGAAGAAAATGTGCAGCTGCTGGATCTTCGCCGCCAGTTCCGAGAGCTGGATACCGGGGCCGTCCAGCATTTCGTTGACCGACCGATCCACCTTGCGGATCTCCATGACATTGATGCAGTGCGGGCTGGCCGGGGAGATCTGGATGAACTCACCGCCCACATTGGCGCAGGCCCGGTGGAACTCATGCCCCTTCAAAGGAGCGATGATGAAAACGGGGATGTTTTTGCGCCGCATCCTGAGCGCCATCAACTGCATGGTGAAGGTTTTGCCTGCGCCGCTGGTACCCAGGATCGCCATGTTGGCGTTCTTATAGATCGCGGAATTGAAAATATCCACGATAATCAGGGAGCTGTTATATTTGTTGACTCCCAAAAGGATGCCATTGTCATCGCACATCTCAAACGAAGTGAAGGGATAACAGCTGGCCGCGCCGCCCGTCAGCAGGTTGCGCTTGCCGCGCTCATAAAGCCCTTTCTCCATAGAGACCAGCGGGAGGGCAGAAAGAAACGCCTGCTCTTCACGGAAGTGGCAGGCGCTGACATTCATATCCTGCGACAGCAGGAGTTTTTTCATTTCGCTGACTTTCCACTCCAAATCCTCCACAGAGGGGGCTGTCACAGTAATCAGCAGGTTCAGGTAATAAAAATCTTCGTTGTTGGCAAGACCCTCCTTTAAGAAATATCCGCTCCGGATGGCGCCGTCGATGTCGTCAAAATCGGTGTTTGTGTCGCTGGCGTCTTTGATTTTAGAGCGGTTGATACGGAGCTGCTGGCCCACCCGCTGGATGATGCGCTCTTTGGGCTGGCGGGCAAGGAACATATCCATGTCGATGCCGTCGCCGGCGTTGACGATCAGGCTCAGCCAGCCAGCGGGCACCTGCGTTTTGTACCCGTCCGAGGGGATCAGCAGATAGGCATAGTACAATCCATCCATGCAGATATAGCGTCCATGGGAAAAATCAATGCTCCGGGGGGCGGCAAACTCCGCCGCCGGGATGTGATCGATCTCACTTTCCCGGCCATGCTCCATATACTGCGCCACCACCTCCTGCGCCCGCACCGACAGCGGCTTGACGGCGCTCTCGTTCCGGCACAGCAGGTTGTAGAGGACATCAACGGTAAATTCGTCCTCGTTTTCGGGGGCAATGACCTCGTTCCCACACTGGCGCAGGTAGTTGGAGGCCGTATGGACGGCGCTCTGGAGGGACTGGATCGCTTCATCTTCCTGCTCTGACCGCCGGGTATTGGCCCAGGGCTCATACTCAAAAATCAGGAAGAACCGCCGTGTAACAGCCTCACGGGAGCCGACCTGCTGCACAAAGTTCAGGTAATCCTCCTGCATCAAGCGGCACTGCTCGTTTTCCTCATGGGCCATCTCCCGGCGCACCGTGTCCAGGTGGCGGTTGATGTCCGCGCGGCGGGTCAGGACCTTGATTTGAAGCTTGACGGGCGAGATTTTCAAGTACGAAACGAAGGAGTAGATGATATTCCTCTGCTCCCGGGCGCTCCGCAGCATAAAGTTGATAGGGACCACCTCGACCACCTTGACAAACCGATGGTCCTTGGTGTAGATAATGCCGTTCTCTACCTTCTCGATGGGCAGATAATCCGCCACCGGATTGAGGCAGGCGAGCTTCTGCTCCTTGATATGGGCGGGGCGTCTGGGCAGGCATTCCTTTTCAGGGCGCTTCTTTGCTTTCTTTTTCGCCTTATTGGCCTTGGCAGGACGCTCCTTTTTGGAATTTTTCTTGGGCCGCAGCTTTTCACGGATCTCATAGCCGCGCACTTCATCGAATTCAGCCGGGAAATCTGCCTCGCCAGACCGCCGGCGCTTCGGGGCCTTGGGCTTTTTCTCCTTGGGAGGCCGCTGTTTGAGATGCTTGCCTGCCGATTTGGAGGGCGCCGCTTTTTCCTCCGGCTGCGCACCATCACCGCCGACAACGCGGCGGTTCCGCAGGTATTTCAAAAAAATGACCAGGAATTGCGAAAGGCTCTCCCCGGATATGCCGATCAAAGCGACCAGCCCTACCGGAAGAGCGGTCAGGCACAAAATGATGATGCGGGTGGTCAGCCCAAACGGAAGGAACAGAAAAACCGGCGCCCCGATGGCAAACACCAGGATGCCGGCCTCGATCACATTCCGCGCACGAAACATACCGCCGAAAAAGGTGCCTGTTTCTATGAAATTCGGCGGTATGATATAAGTATCATGGTCGTTTTTGTTGCTCATGTATTACCTCGTTTCCGCAGCCGAGGGGCAGGTCAGCCTATGATCCAGAAAGGACCGCCTGCTCCAGCACGGCGGCTTGCTTCGTTTAGGATGATGGATAGATCCCAGAGCTGTTCGCTGCGCTTGTAGCTGGCCGGGTCCGCCACCATAATCTGACCGTCTTTCACGCCACGGAGAACGATAAAATGCCCGGATGAAGTAAAATGGCCCTCTGCCATAATCGCCACCACCAGCTTTCCTTCAGCCAGGGCGTCCAGTATCCGCTGGGGCTCGGAAGTCGTGCAGCCGGATACCGGCAGGCCCCATGCCTCAGCGGCGGCGGGGATCAATGCGTGATAGGAGCCGCTGCTCTTGCACCAGTAGCCGTTTTCGTAAGACCACTGAGCCATCGCCACCGGGTCCACAGTTTCATCCGTGAGGGAGGATACCACAATGGACATAGCGGTAGGCCCGCACCCGTAGCCGCCGATATTGTCGGTGCCGTAGGGCTGGCTGGCATAACGCTCGTCCAGCTGGTTGAAATAGACCACCGGCGTCACGCCGTCTGTAAAGGTAACATCGCCCAGAGAGGGGATGCTGTTTCCAGTCCATTCCGTCAGGTTCTGCAGCAGGCCGTCCCCCAGGAACATGCTCAGGTTTGAGGCATAATCGGAGGCAAGCTCTTTCTGCTCGTCCGTAAGCGCAAAAATATGGTCAGCAAGATAAGACTCGCCGTTGTAGCGGATGGTGTAGACCATCCAGATCTCGGTGGTTGTGGTTTCCTCCCCGGTCTCCGGGTCTTCCGATGTGACCTCACGGCTCTCCCGCACGCTGGTATAAGAGTAGAGATGCTCTTTGTTCTCCCGCAGGACAGCGGCCAGATCATCCAGCGAAATGCTCTCAAAATCCTCATCCCGGGCAGCGCAATACTGCGAGACGATGAGATTGGCGTTATAGACGGGGCCGGCCGAATAGGGATTTTTGACCTCCATCTGGTCAGCGCCGGAAGAGGCAAAGTCCGCTTCAATGCGGGCCATCACATCGTCCAGCGCCTCGCCCAAGATGGAATTGATGGTAAAAGTGATGTCGTTGGCGTTCTCTACGATAGCAGTTTCGCTGTTGAGGACAGGCTGTTCCGTGTCCGCCGGCGAAAAGGCATTGATCAAACCGCCGAAAATCAGCCCGGGCAGCATCAAAATAAACAGGACCGGCAGCAAAAGCAGAATGATGATGACGGCGATGATCTTGCCGATATGCTTGCGCCCGGCCCAGACCGCCCCGGCCACAGCCCCATAGGGGCCGCCGGCGGCAGCGCCCTTGGCCGCTCCGGAAATCGCCTTGCCGGCCTTGATGGCGCCCTTGACCGTATGTGCTGCGGAGGCCGCAGTGTCTACCGTTTCAGCAAAGCTGTCCTTGCGTTCTTCAGCCATCAGATCTTATCCTTTCGTTTGGGGGTGGGCGGCAGCTTCTTCACGATGGACTCATTGTAGGCAATCGAACCGTCCGGCGCCATGTAGGGCGTCTTGTCCACAGCGTCCACTGCATACTGCTTATACCAGGCGGTGCCGTCTACTGCATGAACGGTCGTGTACTGGCCCTCCGGCGCAACATACTGGTCCGCATGGTACATACCGAAGGCAATGCCCTCCGGGTGTTCCGGAGTGACCTCCGTGCCGGTGATACGGCCGCCGCCGATCTCGACATTCTGGTAGGTGGGGATATTCTCTGCCCCAGGCCCAAGTGCCGTGTGGCCCATATAGGAGTGCAGGGCTTCAACAGCCTTTTCGCCGGTGATCGTGCCCATTTGGGTGATGTTCCCGGTAGCCACGGAACCGATGACATTATTTGCAAAATTGCCGCCCTTGCTCACCGAGGAAGAATAAATGTGGCCGCCGACACCGCCAGCAGCACCACCCACAAGACCGCCGAGACCTGAAGGTTTGGCGTCCGAGGGCGTTGTGGCCGTCTTGATGGCGTTGTTCGTGACATTCCGCTTGATTACGCCTGCCAGACCGCCGCTGGCAAAGCCTGCGCCAAACCCGGCGCCGCCCCGGCCGCCTCCACCGCTGGCATTGACATGGGTGGAACTGCTGCTGCGGCCGCCGCCAAAGTGGTGGCTGGAAAAGTTCTTAAAGCCGCCGATGCCCTTGGCCGCAATCATGGCCTCAGCCAGCATACTGCCGCCGGTGTGGCCTACATTGACGCCCAGGCTTGCCATGAACGAGTCGATTTTCTGCGATACCTTCAAGAAGCCTATCGCACACATGAACCAGATCAGGACATTGCCGGAAACCGTCTCCTTACCTACAGCGTCCACTTGAGCCTGCACCTCTTCCTCGGAGATGGCAAAAGCAGGCTGACAAAACAGGCAGGAGAGGGCAGCAACCATCAGCGCAAGGAACAAAATTTTCTTGAATTTTTTCAAAGCGCCCCTCCTTACAAAGAGAGCGGATTGGCAATAAAAGAGCCAACCATGCTCGTGAACAGGCGCAGGCACCAGGCGTTCATAATCAGCAGAAAAATCTGCCCGCCCAGCATCCGGCACCAGGATTTCCAAATGTTCGATGTGGTCTGGCTTGCGCCCATCGAAAAAGCGACCGGCGCCGTATAGACCAGCACGCCCAGCAGAACATACCGTTCCGCCGCCTCCAGCAGCAATTTCAGGTAGTTCCAGGCCAGGATGATGACGAGGATCAGGGTGATCAGCGCCACAGCGCCATTGGCACAGACGCCGATGATCACCAGCATGACCGAGTTAAAATCGGCAAAGCTGAGGGGCGGCAGCTCCGAATCCATGATCCAGCGGTACGGCGTGCCGCCGATGGTCAGGACGATGTTGACGATTTCATCGGAAAAGAGCGCCAGCAGGATGAAAATGACCGACCGGATGCTCAATTTGACCGGATCTTCCGCCTCAATCCCTGCGCCCAGACCGAAGTTTTTGAACAGCTGCCAGACCCAATTCAGCAGGATAATGCCGACAGCCAGCGCCACAAAGACGCTATACATCGTTTCGGCAGCGGGAAAGTACCGCAGAAAAACAGCCATGTCACAGCCCAGAGCGCCCAAAACCGAAGTGGTCACCAGGTCAAGGCCGGCCATTACCTGTTCCGCGATCCATTCAACGATGCCATCCAGGATACCCATAGCTTACGCCTCCTTCCAGTGGGTATATTGCGGCGGCCATCAGCCTGTCCACTGACCACCAGAGAACAGAGGCGTCACATAAGCCATGATGAATCCGAGACCATTGAGGACGGCCCAGGTAATGCAGATGCGCTTCAGCCACGCCCGGCTCTCATCGACTGTCCGGCCGGAGCGCGAAAAGTTCATAAGCAGAAGCGCCACCGAGGCGGTCACGATGGCCGCAATGGTGGAGATGGCGAGGATCTGCGTGTAGACATCCTGCATAATTTCCTTGGCCTTCGTCCAAACATCGGTTGCGGCAAAGGCCGGCTGGCAGAACATCATCGCCATCGTAACGCAAAGGAACGCCGTGTAGGCGATCCGGCCAATGGGAACTCGATGAGGCGGGCTGCTTTCATTTTCACGCCGCTGCTGTTGAGGAATTTTCAGTTTTTTCAATTTGCGGACCTCCAATCCAAATGTGATGTTCATTGCTCAAAAAGCAAAGAAGGAGCCCGCATCCGTTGTGCAGATGTGGACTCCTTCTCAGGCCAAAGACCGTTTGGGCAGCAAAAAAGCACCTCGAAAAAGGTGCTGTTCACTGCCTGTATTCAGTTTTGGGTGCAAGTTTGAGCATATTCAGTCTAACACATAGGGATTTACGGCTCAAGGGCAGGAACGCGCCAATTTCAGTCCCGAATTGTGCCAATTACTTGCCCGCCTGTTTCTCGGAGGATTTCGGCTCCGGGAAGAACTGCTCCAGCACATCCAGACTGTCCTTGGAGGTATAGCCCCATAGCACAGAACTGAGGGCTTCAATGGCCTCCCGCCGCTTGCGGTAGTAGGTGCGGAAGGAGATGTCTCGGATATGTGGGCGCAGGTTCTCGATGATTTCCTCCACATTCTTCAACTGCTGAGGGGAGAGGAAGGAGTAGTACAGCAGCCAGTAATACGCCTCGCCGTTCTTATGGCGGGTGCGGAGCAATTCGACTGCCGAATCCAGGAGCTTCAGCATCTTGTGGCTGCGCTCAATGCACTTGGCATGGTGCTCAATGTCGCTCCCGTTCAGGTCTGCGCCGGCCAGGTAGACGGAATCCAGAAATTCCTCGATGGAAGTGCCGTATTCGATCTCGAACTTGGCCCGCACATGCTGGACGGAAATCTCCAAGCTCCAAACCACATCGCGGTATTTTTTCAGCAGTTTCCAGGTATCATGGTACAGAGGGTTCTCTGCGACATCTTTTTCAACAAATTTCTTCATGGTAAGACCTCCTTGTTCAATTCTCCACCGAGGGAGAGAGTGTAAGTTCAAAAGTGGCGACCTGCTTGTTCCCACACAGAACAGCAAGGCCAAAACGCATCAGGGACTGCTCTCGCGCGCGGGGGAGTAAATCTTCCCGGCAGTCGCCCGATAAGGGATATAACTTGTAGCGAGAGAGCGGGCAGCCAAAGCACGAAATCCCTTGTGCCATCAGGATTTGCGCCATTTTCTGAAGGATAATTTCAATGTGCGATTTTGAAACGCTGGCGAGTTCATCTGAAACGATGACCTCATGCTCCAAGGCAGGGGCGTCGTGGCCTGCGCTGTCCTCCTTCGGGAGTTCCAGGCGAATGTTAAGCGTCATAGCGACCTCCTCTTTATCTACCATCACATCCGAGATCTCAAACATGGTGGACAGATATTTTTGCAGATAAATCACGCTGCCATGCCGGCCCGGGAAGGACATGAGGGAGAGATAGTCCAGCGCGGCCAGCTTTTTCAGGACACGGCCGACTGTCGCCCGGGACAGCCCCCAGCGGGCAGCCAGCTCCGTGTAGGTAACAAGGGGATTGCCGGTGCCGTTGCGGAAATAGACCACCGGCCCCAGGTCTGACCCCTGCACCTGATTGTCGTTGTAGATGGCTGATACCCACAGGTCCAGCACAATGTCCATCTCGGAGCAGCGGTCTGAACTGATGAGGTCGGTGGCAACGGAAACCGGCAGGAAGAAAAAGCCGGTGTCCTTCTGGCAGGGGGCATTGTACTCCAGGACCGTATTATGCCGCGCCCAGTCGCAGATCTTATAGCGGACTACATTCCCGCGGCCCAGGGTCTGGAAAGAAACGAGATGCTGCTTCTGCAGCCGTTCCAGCACGGCCAGCGCCTGACACTGGAACCGGGTGCGGAACCATTGGGACAGCTCCTTGAGGGTGCAGACCCACTCGCCGGGGTAGACGGTATAGCTGATGCCGTCGATGCGGCGATATGAGGTGCGGAAGTTTGCGTAGCTGCAAAGTACCGTAAAATAAAAAAGGCCGGAGCCTCCGCTTACGCGAATGCTCCGGTCCTCCATCAGAAAGCGGACGAACTGCCGGTAGATCCGGCAGCGTGGGTAGTCCACCACCTGTTTAATTTGTAATTGATAGGTTGGCATGGCTTTCTCCTTTTTATATATAAGGTATGAAATTGAGTTCGCCAACGAAAAAACCGTTGACTTGAATATCTTTGAGGCTTATGCTATACTTGTTTCTGTATGAATCCGCAAGATAATCCTGCGCGGGACTCATACAGGCTTTACTACAAATGGGGCAATTCTACAATGGCGTCTTTGAAAACAATGTAGCCATTCGTTGTGCCAATTTTGAGTCGTCATTGAGCCGGTTTCGTGCCAATACAACTTTCCACAACTTTTTTACAACTTTTGCCCCGAACCAGACGGCACAGGAGGACACACTATGGAATCCAAAAAGTTAGAAAAACCTCGTGAAAACGGCACTTTTTCGACCGTACGAGGCGTGATGAAACCGGATGAAGAGGGTAGAAGGGTGTTCCCCACAATGAAACCCTTGAATGGTGTAAAGGACGAAAATGGTGTAAACAAAACCGAGTCCGAAGCGCCAAAAACCGAGCCGGAAAAGATAGATTTCTCCAAAGTAGAGATCGAGCCGTTGTTCAAGGATTTCGTGGATTTTGAGACTTTCTCTAAGTCCGATTTCCGGGCGGTCAAGGTGCTTGCCTGCGAAGCCGTACCGAAGTCCAAGAAGCTTTTGAAGTTCACCTTAGACG